>ERZ772968.831-NODE-831-length-15066-cov-32.005196_pt1 | contig 15066 bp, 10 predicted proteins | sample MGYA00580674_ERZ772968 | MGnify/ENA primary metagenome ERZ772968 (study PRJEB29015, sample SAMEA2737940) | human oral metagenome | biome: human oral; feature: human-associated habitat; material: dental | place: China | collected 2138 ...
CATGCCTGGGTTGGTGCCGTAGGTGATCATCGGCTCGATGTCGGCGGCGTCGAAATGGATCTCCTCGTCGAAGACGGCATCGTCGTCGCTACGGAGGGTACGCCAGTGCGCCACGGCGCGGTCCCAATCGTCGCCCTTGGGAGCATACTCGCGGTCTCGGAGGTAGGCAAACGTAACGTCGTCCGGGGCGATCATGCCTCCGCGCGCCCCCATTTCAATAGAAAGGTTGCAGAGCGTCAGTCGGCCCTCCATGGTGAGGCTGCGGACGGCCTCGCCCGCGTATTCCACAAAGTAACCGGTGGCGCCGCCGGTCGTCATGCGGGCGATGACATAGAGCGCGAGGTCTTTGGCGGTGACGCCCGGGCCGGGACGGCCGTCGATGGTGATGCGCATCGTCTTGGGTTTCTGTTGCAGGATGCATTGCGAGGCCAGCGCCATCTCCACCTCGCTGGTGCCGATGCCAAAAGCTACGGCGCCCATTGCGCCATGCGTAGAGGTGTGGCTGTCGCCGCAGACGATGGTCATGCCGGGCAGCGTCAGGCCGCGCTCGGGGCCGACGACATGGATGATTCCGTTCTTGGGATGCATCATGCCGAAGTGCGTGAGACCAAATTCGGCTGCGTTCTTCTCAAGCGTGTCGACTTGGGTGCGCGATACGGGATCCTCGATGGGTTTGTCTTGATCGTGCGTGGGGGTGTTGTGGTCGGGCATGCAAAAAACTTGGTCGGGGCGGAAGACGCGCAGCTGGCGACGGCGAAGGCCGGCGAAGGCCTGGGGGCTCGTCACTTCATGACAGTAAAGGCGATCAATATAGAGTTGCGTCGGGCCGTCGGCCACGGTTTGGACGACGTGAGCGTCCCAGATTTTGTCGAAAAGGGTATTCATTGAAAATGAAAAACGGGTGTGAACTAAAAGTTAGCTGTGAAAAACGTAATCGGAGGCGATGAACGCTAAAAACGCAAAGCTAAAAACGAGATTAGCAGCGGTGGGAAACTGCGGACGATAGGCAAAAAACGAATCGAACCGATGGCCTCCCTACCGCGCTTGGCATTTTTAGTAGTCCGTGTTTAGCCGTCAGCCTTTCGCTCCCTCAAACTTATTGATGGCATCGACGAACGCCTCGACGGAGGCGGCGATGATGTCAGTGTTAGCGGCGAATCCGTAGTAGTTATTGCCTTCGTGCTCGACTTGCATGTGCACCTTGCCCATGTCGTCGCTGCCTTTGTCGATGGCTTGAATGAGGAACTCGCGGATGGTCATTTTGCGGCGGATGATGCTCTTGACGGCCTTGATGGCGGCGTCGACGGGTCCGTTGCCGGAAGAGGCGGCCTCGAACGTTTCGCCGGCGATCGTGAGCGCTACGCTGGCTACGGAGCGCACCCCGACGCCGGACGTGACTTGCAGGTAGGCCAACTTGATGCGATGGAGGGCCTTGCGGTCTTCGCCGACAAGCATGAGCAGGTCGTCGTCGCTGATTTCTTTTTTGCGGTCGGCCAGGCGGAGGAAGTCCTGATAGACTTTGTCGAGCTTCTCGCGGCTGCCCAGGTCTACGCCGAGCACTTCGAGGCGATGCTTGAGCGCCGCGTGACCACTGCGGGCGGTGAGTACGATGCTATTGTCGTCGATGCCCACATCCTTGGGGTCGATGATTTCGTACGTCTGCACGTTCTTCAGCACGCCGTCTTGATGGATGCCGGAGGAGTGCGCGAAGGCGTTACGGCCTACGATGGCTTTGTTGGGCTGCACCGGCATGTTCATCAGGCTGGAGACGAGGCGGCTGGTGGCGTGTATGCGCTGGGTGTTGATGTTTGTGTCGATGCCGAGGCGCGCGTGGTGACACTTGAGGATCATGGCCACTTCTTCGAGAGAGGTGTTGCCGGCGCGCTCGCCGATGCCGTTGATGGTCACTTCCGCCTGGCGTGCGCCGGCCAGAACGCCGGCCATGGTGTTGGCCGTCGCCATGCCGAGGTCGTTGTGACAGTGTACGGAGAGGACCGCCTTGTGTACGCCATCGACATGCTCCATGAGGTAGCGGATCTTCTCGCCGAACTCACTCGGCAGACAGTAGCCGGTCGTGTCCGGAATGTTGACCACCGTGGCGCCGGCTTTGATGACGGCCTCCACAACGCGTGCCAGATACTCGTTGTCAGCACGTCCGGCGTCCTCGCAGAAGAACTCTACGTCCTCTACGTAGCTTTTGGCGTGCTTCGTGGCGGCTACAGCGCGCTCGATGATCTCTTCGCGGTTCGATCGGAACTTATACTGAATGTGGTAGTCGCTCGTGCCGATGCCCGTGTGGATGCGTTTGCGGCGGGCATATTGGAGGGCCTCCGCCGCCACGTCGATGTCTTTCTCGACGCCGCGGGTGAGGGCGCAAATCACGGGCCAGGTGACGGCTTTCGAGATTTCGACGACCGACTGGAAGTCGCCTGGGCTGGAGACGGGGAATCCGGCTTCGAGAATGTCTACGCCGAGCGCCTCGAGGGCTTTGGCGACTTCGATCTTTTCGACCGTATTGAGTTGGCAACCGGGCACCTGCTCGCCGTCGCGCAGGGTGGTGTCGAAGATGTAGAGTTTGTTATCCATTTATCCTGTGTAGCTAAAAATGAAAAGAGAAAAGGGGAAAAGGAAGCGTGTGGGGAAGCATAAAATGAAATAAACGTCGTGTATCTGCACGGGAGCACTGCCATTTCGTCAGGAAAAACCTATGCTCCTCGCGGGAGCAGTGCTATTTCCTTGCGCAGCGGGGTGTATCCGCACCGGAGCACTGCCATTTCCTCGGGAAAAACCTATGCTCCTCACCGGATACGCCTTATTTCCTTGCGCAGCGGGGTGTATCCGCACGGGAGCATGGCTATTTCCTTGCGCAGCGGGGTGTATCCGCACCGGATACACGCTATTTCCTTGCGCAACGGGGCGTATCCGCACCGGAGCATGGCTATTTCCTCGCGCAGCGGGGTGTATCCGCACCGGATACGCGCTATTTCCTTGCGCAGCGGGGTGTATCCGCACGGGAGCAGTGCTATTTCCTTACGCAGCGGGGTGTATCCACACCGGATACGCCTTATTTCCTTGCGCAGCGAGGTGTATCCGCATGGGAGCAGTGCTGATGGCAAGGGCGACGGGGATGCTCTGTGGTGACGGGTGAATGGAGAGCCTCTCGGCGGGAGTCGTTCAGACTGAGGCGCTCCCGCCGAAGGTCTCGACGGCGGAGCGAGACGCTGCCCGCCCCTGCCTGATCCATTAAACGCCCTCCGGACGCAGTCCGCGTACGGTGACGGCTGTCTGCCAAAGCTCGCTCTCACGGAGTGCCTTCAGCTCGGCCTCGAGTTTAACGCGGTAGTCGGGCTTCGAATTGCTGTCGATCGAGCGTTGAGCCTCGCGTCCAGTCTTCACCTCGTCGTAGAGCTTCTCGACAACGGGCTTCACGGCGTCGTGGAAGGGGCCCATCCAGTCGAGGGCGCCGCGCTGGGCTGTGGTGGAACAATTGGCGTACATCCAGTCCATGCCGCGCTGTGCAACCAGAGGCATGAGCGATTGGGTAAGCTCCTCCACCGTCTCGTTGAAGGCTTCGGAGGGGGTGTGGCCGTGCTCGCGGAGCACCTCATACTGCGCTGCAAAGAGTCCTTGGATGGCTCCCATCAGCGAGCCGCGCTCGCCGGTCAGATCGGAGACAGCCTCACGCTCGACGGTCGTCTCAAACAAATATCCCGAGCCAATGCCGATGCCGATGGCCAGCGTCTTATCGAGCGCCCGCCCGCTGACATCCTGGTAGACGGCATAAGAGGAGTTGATACCCCGTCCCTCAACGAAGAGGGTACGCAGCGACGTGCCCGATCCCTTCGGTGCAACCAGGATGACGTCGATATCCTTCGGCGGCACGATACCCGTGCGGTCGCTCCACGTGATCGCAAAGCCATGCGAGAAGTAGAGCGTCTTGCCGGCCGTCAAATGCGGCTTAATCTGCGGCCAGCACTGGATCTGAGCCGCGTCAGAAAGAAGCATACAGATCACCGTGCCGCGCTCCGCCGCCTCCTCGAGAGAAAACAGCGTCTCGCCCGGCACCCAGCCGTCAGCAACAGCTTTTTCGTACGTCTTTCCGGGGCGCTGGCCCACGATGACATGGAAACCATTATCGCGCAAGTTGCACGCCTGACCGGGGCCCTGTACGCCATAACCTAACACAGCGATTGTCTCGCCTTTGAGCGCCTCAAGCGCCTTCACAACTGGAAACTCTTCGCGGGTAACTACGTTTTCTTCAACCCCGCCAAAATTCATTTTTGCCATATCGTTATCTATATAATTGGGTTTAGGTGAATGCTTATAAAAAACAGAAATATGCGCCTGCGTTCGGCCAGCCCCCTCGGCATCATCAAAGACGCCATCGAGCACCCAGCCAAACTTGGCCGGCGTCCCTGACGCCTTGATCTTCTTTTGTTTCTTTTCTTCTATCAAGAGAAGAAAAGAAAGCATGGATCACGTTCGGGCACAAGTCAAAACAAGAAAAGAAAGAAAGAACAAGGAGCACAGGCCCCCTCACACAAAGCGGATCAGCGCCCGACTGACAGCGCGATCACCATCGACCAGCGCACAGGCAAACGCCCCCGGTTCGAACTTGCGGCGGAATAGCGCGAGCGGCGTGCCGTAGCGTCCCTCCGCGTGATAAGAGATCTCGAAATGCTGCACCCGCATCGTGCGGTAGGTTTCGAGGTCGAATCCATCGAGCATCGCCTCCATGTGGCGGATACTGTTCAAGTGACCGTTAATGTCGAGGTCACTGTAACGAACGACGCGCGTGGTAGGTTCATTGTCCGGCGCCTCTTCTGCGGCGGCGATTCGTCCAGCGATCTCCACCGGGCAGTGTCGGTCGGGCACCATCATCCGGTCGGCCCACGCCCCGACGAGCGAGGTTGGTCTGCGCGTGTTTTTGTCGATCGCCGCCCAGATGGAGCGGGCGTAAGCCAGCGGTTTGCCTGTGGCCGCCGACGTCACCTCGAAGCAGCGCTTGATGAAGATCCGCTCCACGGCCTCGGCCCACGTGCTGACGCGGATGGGGGCTGTCAGTCCCTCCGTGTCGATCACCTCGATGGCGAGGCGAGAGAGCACCCAGGCCGTGCCACGGCCCTCCATCACGGTATACCCGGCGCCGCGCTCTTCGGCATGGCGCGTGGCAGCGTCGAGGAGGTAGTTGCCGAGCGTGGGCAGGGGCAGGCGCCCCATGAAATCGAGCGAGTAAGCCTCGGTCGTGTAGTCGTATGTGCCTATGGGATCCATATTCTATTGATGTAGTTAGAAGTAGCCACGGGTAGTTACGCGGCCGCGCCGCAGTAGTCGGAGGTAGTGGTAGAAACAGCAGCAAGCATATAGCTACTTGTAACTACCGCGGCGCAGCCGCATAACTACCCGACCTTTAGGCCGTAACTACCCGGGCAGCTTAACAAGAGCCGCCTTTCTGGTGCATTTCCTCCTCGATGGTGGAAAGCATGTCGCTCAGTCGCTCCACACGGCTTCGGGTGATGGCCACTCGGCCCGAGCGGATGAACTGGAGGACGCCGATGCGGTCGCTGAGTTCGTGAAAGAGCGCCTGCGTTTCCTCGTAATGCCCGTTCATCTCCACCACGACACAGTCTTCGTTGATCTCAAGGATGCGGGCGTCGTACTTACGGATCAGATCTTCCACGCCGCCCATGCGGATAAACTTGTCGGTGGCCAGTTTGTAGAGCGCGATCTCTTGGTAGACGAGGTCCTCATCGGTGTTGTAATACGATTTGAGAATGTCCACGCGCTTGTCAATCTGCTTGACGACTTTTTCGATCATCACCTCGTCGGCGTAGGTCGTAATGGTGAACTTGTGGATGCCGGGTATGGCCGAGGGCGAGACGGAGAGCGTCTCGATGTTCAGCTGCCGGCGGGTGAAGATGATGGTGATCTGGTTGAGCAGGCCCACGGTGTTCTCCGAGAAGATGATCACGGTGTAGAGCCGGCGGCCGTCCGTGGGGGCTACGATGTTTTTTTCGTTTGTCTGCATGGGTTACATCAATATGTTGCTGATACTCGCTCCGGCGGGCACCATCGGGTAGATGATGCCGCATTTTTCTACGTCGGCCACCAGGAGGTAGGGCCCGTCAGTGGCCATCATTTCTTCGACGGCCTCGTCCAACTCTTCGCGACGGCTGACCTCCCGCGAGGCAATGCGGAACGCCCGTGCGATGGCCACAAAGTCGGGGTTTTCCATCTCCGTGGCCGAATATCGTTCGTTGAAAAACAGTTCTTGCCATTGGCGCACCATGCCGAGGAAGTGGTTGTTGAGGAGGATGATCTTCACGTCCAGCCGCTCCTGCATGATGGTGCCGAGTTCTTGGATCGTCATCTGCAATCCGCCGTCGCCGACGAAGAGGCAGACGGTGCGATCCGGTGCGCCGAGCTTGGCGCCGATGGCGGCAGGCAGGCCGAAGCCCATCGTGCCCAGTCCGCCGGAGGTGACGACGCTGCGCGTCTGGGTGTACTGGAAGTAGCGTACGCCTACCATTTGGTTCTGCCCCACGTCGGTCACGAGCACCGCGTTATGGTTCGTGGCCTCGGAGACGCGCCGCACCACTTCGCCCATGTGCAGCTTCCCGTCGGTGGGGTGTATTTCTTTTTCGATCACTTTTTCCCACTCCTCGGCCTCGTCCGTGGCGAACGACTCGATCCACGCCGTGTGGCGTGCCGGGCGTACGGCGTTGGTGAGGGCGCTGAGGGAGGCCTTAGCGTCGCCTAAGACTTTGACGTCGGCCCGGACGTTCTTCCCCTGCTCCGAGGCGTCGATGTCGAGGTGGATGATCTTGGCCTGGCGTGCATAGCTCTTGAGCTCGCCCGTAACGCGGTCGTCGAAGCGCATACCGATGGCGATGAGCACGTCGCACTGGTTCGTCTTGCGGTTCGGACCGACGTTGCCGTGCATGCCCAGCATGCCTTTGTTCAGGCGGAAGTCGGTGGGCATAGCAGAAAGCCCCAGCATGGTTGCTCCGGCGGGGATGTCAGCTTTTTCGAGGAAGTCCTTCAGCTGCTGTTCGGCACCGCTGAGGATGACACCCTGCCCAACCAGCGCAAAGGGACGCTCGGCCGCGTCGATCAGGGCCGCCGCCTCTGCCACACGCTCGGCGTTGATTTCGGGCCACGGGCGATAGCTGCGGATGAAGTCGACGGGCTTGTGTTCGAAGACCGTCCGGCCCACTTGCGCGTCTTTTGAGATGTCGAGCACGACCGGCCCGGGTCGGCCGGTGGAGGCGATGTAGAAGGCGCGAGCCACGGCCCACGCGATCTCGTCGGCGCGGCGCACTTGGTAGGCCCATTTCGTGATGGGCGACATGATGCCGATTACGTCGACCTCCTGAAAGGCGTCCGTGCCCAGCAAGGGCGAGGGGACTTGTCCGGTGATGACGACGATGGGGGTGCTGTCGAGCATGGCGTCAGCTACGCCCGTGATGGTGTTCGTGGCGCCCGGTCCGGACGTGACCAGCGCCACGCCGACGCGTCCGCTGACGCGAGCAAATCCTTGGGCCGCATGGGCGGCTCCCTGTTCGTGGCGCACCAAGACGTGGCGCAGCCGGTCGCGGTAGTCGTAGAGGCAATCGTAGACTGGGATCGCCTGTCCGCCAGGGTAGCCGAAGATGCACTCCGTCCCCTCCGCTATCAATGCGCGGAGTAATGCCTCCGCACCGGTTATTGTATCCTTATTCTCCATTTATAAGCGTATAGTTAGAAGTAGTCAGAAAGTAGTAGTTGGGGGGGATGTTAGATGATTCGCACGCCCCCCTCGTCGGCCGATGAAACCATGCTGGCGTAGGCGCGTAGAGCCTTCGATACGGTACGGTCGCGGTGTGGTTGCCAAGCCTCCGCGCCACGTGCCTCCTCCTCCCGCCGGCGCTCGGCCAGTTCGGCCTCGCTGAGACGCACGTTGATGGTGCGCGCGGGGATGTCGATGTCGATGATGTCGCCCGTGCGGACGAGTCCGATGGCGCCGCCTGAGGCTGCTTCCGGCGAGATGTGTCCGATGCTCAGCCCCGATGTGCCGCCACTGAAGCGTCCGTCGGTGATGAGCGCGCACTCGGCGCCGAGGTGCATGGATTTGATGTACGACGTGGGATAAAGCATTTCCTGCATGCCGGGGCCACCCTTCGGCCCTTCGTGCGTGATGACGACCACATCGCCGGCGCTGACTTGTCCGCCGAGGATACCCTCGCAGGCGTCGTCTTGCGATTGGAAGACGCGTGCCGGCCCACTGAAGCGCAGGATGCGTTCGTCTACGCCCGCCGTCTTGACCACGCAGCCGCGCAGGGCGATGTTGCCCTTGAGGATGGCCAGGCCGCCGTCTTTCGAGTAGGCGTGCGCCACGTCGCGGATGCAACCCTCGGCGCGATCCGTGTCGAGCTTGTCGTAGATGGTGCGTTGCGACCCCATCTTGAGGTTGAAGCGGAGGCCCGGCGCGCTGTGATAGACGGCCTTTGCGGCGTCCGTCACGTGCGGGCTGCGGATGTCGTAGCGGTCGATGGCTTCGGCCAGCGTCAGTCCGTCGACACGCCGAACGGAGGTGTCGAGCACACCCGCGCGGGAGAGTTCGCCGAGGATGGCCATCACGCCGCCGGCGCGGTTGATGTCTTGGATATGATACTTCGCCGAGTTCGGGGCCACCTTGCAGAGGCAGGGCGTCTCACGCGAGAGGGCGTCGATGTCGTCCATCGTAAAGTCCACTTCTGCCTCGTGAGCGATGGCCAAGAGGTGAAGCACCGTGTTGGTCGATCCGCCCATAGCGATGTCCAGCCGCATGGCGTTGAGGAAGGACGCACGGGTGGCGATGCTGCGCGGCAGCACGGAGGCGTCGTCGTCGCGATAGTAGCGGTAGGCGTTCTCCACGATTCGCCGGGCGGCGTCGCGGAAGAGTTGCAGGCGATTGGCGTGCGTGGCTACCACCGTGCCGTTGCCCGGCAGCGCCAGTCCGATGGCTTCGTTGAGGCAGTTCATCGAGTTGGCCGTGTACATGCCCGAGCAGCTGCCGCAGGTGGGGCAGGCGTTCCGCTCGACGGCCTCCACTTCGGCGTCGGTGACGGACGCGTCGGCGGCCATCACCATCGCATCGATGAGGTCGAGCGACCGCTCGCCGTGGCGCCCCGCCTCCATGGGTCCGCCGGAGACGAACACGGCGGGGATGTTCAGCCGCATGGCCGCCATAAGCATGCCCGGCGTGATCTTATCGCAATTGCTGATGCAGATCATGGCGTCGGCTTTGTGCGCCTGCACCATGTATTCGACGCTGTCGGCGATGAGGTCGCGCGAGGGCAGGGAGTAGAGCATGCCGTCGTGCCCCATAGCGATGCCGTCGTCGATGGCTATTGTGTTGAACTCGGCCGCGAAGCAGCCCATTCGCTCAATTTCTTGCTTCACTAATTGCCCCACATCATGCAGATGTGTGTGTCCGGGCACAAACTGCGTGAACGAGTTGACCACGGCCACGATGGGTCGCCCCATCTGTTCGCGCTTCATCCCGTTGGCGGCCCAGAGCGCCCTGGCGCCCGCCATGCGGCGCCCCTGTGTACTCTTTGAACTACGTAAATCCATTCTTCTTATTTCTTCTGTTTGTTCCGTTGTTGTGCGGCTCTGGGTCTTCCTCATGCCTTCTAAAGGGGGGGAAGGCTCTTGGCAACATGTCAAAAAAAAAGCCCTCCCCACGCTTGATGAGAAAGGCCCTTTTTCGCACAAAACGAATTGTCAAAAACCGAATCGTTTACACCCTTCCCGTAACGCCATTGGAATAATAATGACATTAATCGATAGGACGACGGAAAGTGTATATACGGACTTCATTTTTATCTTACATATGCCATGAAACGGCGGCAAAGATAGAGCCGTTTCTGTAACAGGCAAACAAAATCTCTACAATATCCCGCAAAAGGCCGAAAAATATTCCATTCTCTTGCGCCCCGTCCTCTATGCCTTCTTTTTCGCTTGTGGCAGTCGATTTCCTGAGGCTTTTGGCTGAAAAAGTTTTTTTCAAGCGATTTCCTGAGGCTTTGGGCCGAAAAAGTTTTGTGGCGGCCGATTTCCTCAGGCTTTTGGTCCTACGGATGCTATGGATCGATCTGATCGACGACATACCTATATATATAGCGCAAGAGCCGCCCGAGGGACAGTCCCCGGACGGCTCTGTGGGCGCCGCTGATCGCTGGGAAAGCGGGCGGGCGATCTACACGGCGTATTCAATGATCGGCTCAGCCGTTGTCTTGGCGGTCGTTGCGGCCTGGTGCGCTTCACGCTCGGCTATGCGCTTCACGTTACGCCAATAGCCGGCTTGCAGATTCATCCAACTCTCAGCGTCAATGCCCAATAGCTCTTGCAACTTCACGGCAAAGTCGGGCGTGAAGTCTCGCTTTCCCTTCAACAAGTCAGACAGCATAGCGCGTGGCATGCCGAGCTGTTCGGCCAAGGCGTTCTTGCTTATCCTGCGTTCCTTCATTTCTTCCCAAAGCACCTCGCCCGGATGTACAGCTCGGAAAGGAATCATGTCGGCATAATTGCCCCCCTTGTAGTTATCTCTTGTTCCCATAATGCGTATCGTTTAGTTCTATGATGTATACCTCTATACCATTCTCATTCTCGGAAAAGATCAGTCGCTCAATAGCTCCGTTGGCAATCCTGACTGAGCTTTTCCCCTTGTAGCTGCCATGCTTTAGCTTCTCGTAATGCAAGAAAGAGTACTCATGCAGCTTGTCGATATTCTTCACAGACTCCATGAGCTGAATCGTCCTTTCCAATCCCTCCCATAGTTTTTTCGAGCGTTCGACCTTGCGGTAGCGCTTGTTCTTTTTCGTATGGAGCAGCTCGTCTAAGTCTGGGTCTAAAATCACAACATTCATTGCTGTTTTGCTTGGATGGCGCAAAGGTAGCACCAAATCCCCCGTCATTCCTTTAATGATTTTGAACAGCTGTGTACCTTTGCCTTAAAAGAAATAACAGCAAGAAGAGATTATACGCATGAAAAGGATCTTCATTCTATGGATGATCGCCGTCGGATTCGCAGCTTGCAGCACGACGAAAGAGACTCAGCTCGTCATCCTCTCGACGAATGATATGCACGCGCATATCGATGATTATGCGAAGGTGGCCGCCTTCGTCAGCCAAGAACAAAAGGCACACCCGGGGCGCGTTGTCGTGCTCAGCGGTGGCGACCTATTCTCGGGCAACCCCGTGGTGGATCATTGCGATCGGCCGGGCAAGGGCTACCCCATCATTGACCTCATGAACCGCGTCGGATACCGCGCATCGGCCGTCGGAAACCACGAGTTTGACTACGGCCAACGCGTCCTCTCCGAGCGTATCCGTCAGGCCCGGTTCCCCTTCCTCTGCGCCAATATGCACGTCGGCGAGGGCGCCGAGATCCGTCAGCCGGAGCCGTCGACGGTGATCCGGGTCGGCCGCCTGCGCCTCGGCATCATCTCTGGCATACAGGTGGAGGCGATCAGCGGGCGGCTCATCCCGTCGTCGCACCCGGGGCGCCTCGCCGGGCTGACGTTCACCGAACCGGTTGAGGAGCTTACGAAGCTGCGCGACATGCGGAAGCGTTGCGACGTCTTCCTTGCCCTCAATCACATGGGCGTGGAGGAGGATAAGAAGCTCGCCGAGCGCATGCCGGAGCTGGACCTGATCGTGGGCGGGCATTCGCACACGCGCCTCGACACGGGCATAGTGGTCAACGGCGTACTCATCACCCAGGCGGGCGAATACCTGCAATACGTCGGGCGTACGGAGCTGACGCTGCGCGGACGGAAAGTCGTTGCGCGGCGCAATCGGCTGATCCCCGTGGCCAGCATGAAGGCGGAGGACACGGAGGTGAAGGCCGCCATCAAGAAGTTCTACGACGAGTCGCCGCTGAACGAAGTGATCGGTCGTGTCACGGCGCGGATCGAGGGTAAGGAGGGGCTCGGCAACTTGGTGACGGACGCCGAAGCGGCCATGAACGGTGCCGATTTCGCCTTCCAAAACGCCGGCGGCATACGCATCGGGGCGCTTGAGCCGGGCGACATGACGGCCAAGATGGTCTACGAGATGGATCCCTTCGGCAACGAGGTGAACGTGGTGGAGCTAACGCCCGAAGAGATGCGTGACCTGATCCGCGTGTCGCATCGTTACAACAAGCGCCGTCACGCCGTCGACCTACTCGTCTCGGGCATGACCTACACGCTCTACACGAAGAACGGCGAGCCGGATCGCATCGAGATGGCGTTTCCCGACGGCCGACCGCTCGAGGAGGGCCGATACTATCGCGTGGCGCTGAACGACTACATCGTGTCGGCCTACAAGTTCTCGCATGCGCGCGCCGCGAAGCCCACGGGCAAGTCGTCCGAAGAAACCATTATTGAATACATCCGCAGTCGCAAAGAGATCGCTCCGCAAGCTCCGCGGACTAAGCTGATCGAAGAATAGAAATGCAAGGGGTGGCAACGAAGTGCATGAAGGCTTCGTCGCCGCTCCTTCTTTTATAAGCACACGGGCGGACATCGAAAGGGCCGCCTACCAGACACTGGCTCTAACTATTTATTATATGTCACACTAAACACGCATTGATCATGAAGAGAATCTATCTGCTATTGTTAGCAGTGATCTTGCCAGCCATTGCATCGGCACAGATCACAACGTCCGCCATCGGCGGAAAGATCGCAGACCAAGAGGGCGAAGCGCTCATCGGCGCCGCCATCGTGGCCGTGCATGAGCCTTCGGGCACGCAGTACGGCGCCGTCACGAACGCCGACGGTCGCTATTCGATCGAGGGTATGCGCCCCGGCGGGCCGTACAAGATCACCATGTCGTACGTCGGGCTGAAGTCCGTCGAGTATCGCGACGTGACGCTCCAATTGGGCGAAATGGCGACGCTGGACGCGGTGCTCCGCGACGACTTGACGCTGAACGAGGTGGTCGTCACCGCCGCCTCGTCGAAGTTCACGGGACTGAAGACGGGCGCCTCGACGAACGTCTCCAAGCAACAGCTGCAGCTCCTGCCCTCCATCAACCGCAGCTTGACGGACTTCACGCGCATGTCGCCTTATTCGGGCGGCGGCACCGTGATCGCCAGCCGTGACGGACGTACGAACACGTTCACCGTCGATGGGGCGAACCTGAACAACAACTTCGGCCTCTCGGGCACCCTGCCCGGCGGCGGTAACCCGATCTCGCTCGACGCTATCGAGGAGCTTCAGGTGGTCGTAGCGCCCTTCGATGTGCGCCAAACGAACTTCATGGGCGGCGGCATCAACGCCATCACCAAGTCGGGTACGAACACCCTCAAGGGTACGGCTTACACCTACCACCGCAACGAGAGCCTGCGCGGTAACACCGTCGACGGTCACGACCTCGGCGACCGCGCTCGCGAACGCACCGAGACGTACGGCTTCACGCTCGGCGGACCGATCATCAAAAACAAGCTCTTCTTCTTCATCAACGGAGAGTATGAGAACTCGCCCAACCCGATCACGAAGTATCACGTCTCCACCGACGGCGTGGGCAACGGCGCCACGCAGACCTCACGCGTCACGGCGGCCGACATGGAAGCCTTCGCCAAGATCCTCCGCGACAAGTACGGCTACGAGCCCGGCTCCTACACCGACTTCAGCGACGGCGGCACGAAGAACTACAAGGCCCTGGCCCGTCTGGACTGGAACATCAACGACGCCCACAAGCTGAGCGTGCGCTTCAACTACACCACGAACTCGCACATCAATGAGCCCAACTGGACGTCGGGCATCAACCCGCGCGCCTCGTCGAGCCGCATCTCTGACAAGGCCTTCTCTTTCCGCAACTCCTGCTACGGGATGGAGAACAACGTCTGGTCCGTCACCGGCGAGCTTAACAGCCGTTTCAGCAACACGCTCCAGAACCGCATCCTCTTCACCTACTCCGACATCCACGACAAGCGTAACTCCACCTCCAAGCCCTTCCCCTTCATCGACATTTGGGACGGCGCGGGCGACGCCTTTATGTCGGCCGGTTACGAGCTCTTTACCTGGACCACCGGATCGCAGAATAACGTCCTCAACCTGCAGGACCATCTCACCTGGACCATCGGTTCGCACCGTCTCATCGGCGGCCTGAACGTGGAGTATCAGAAGGCCATCAACACCTACATGCGCTATGGTACGGGCTACTATAAGTATGCCTCGTTTGACGACTTCAAGGCTGGTAATGCGCCCATTGCTTTCGGTCTGACCTACGGCTATAACGGCGATAAGAATCCGGCTTCGGAAGTGGCCTTCATCCAGTCCGGCCTCTTCTTGCAAGACGAATGGAACGTCACCGACCGCTTCAAACTGACCTACGGCCTGCGTGCAGACATGACGAACTTCGTCACGCCCATCGAAACGAATCAGGCCTACCTGAAGCTCAACTGGCGCGACCATTTCGTGGCTAAGAACGACCCGAACTACGCCTCCTTCCAGTCGCCGCGTGTCAACACCGGCAAGTGGCCCAAAACCTCCGTACTCCTCTCGCCGCGCGTAGGATTCAACTACGACATCAACGGCGATCGCTCCTTGGTCGTGCGTGGTGGTACGGGCGTCTTCACCGGCCGCGTGCCCTTGGTCTTCTTAGTCAATATGCCGACCAACAGCGCGATGATCCAGAACACGATCACCGTGACCGACGCCAAGACACTCGAGAAGTTCAAGAACAACATGCTCACCAACGTGGACGACATGATCAAGCTCCTCGATGCCCCCACGACGCCGATCTATGGCGACCCGAACTCCACCGCCTCACGCGCCTCGATCGCGGGCATAGCGGATGACTTCAAAATGCCGCAGATCTGGAAGAACACGCTCGCCGTGGACTATCGCCTGCCCGTTTCTTTCCCGCTGACCCTGACCGTGGAAGGGATGTATAACAAGGACATCTACAACGTCGTGATGCGCAACTGGAACATCGTCAACAACGGCAACCTCAGTCGCTTCGCTGGCCCCGACAACCGTCTGGATTACTCTACTTCCACCACGGGCAACTACTTGGTGGATAAGAATGTGACCGGTGGTGCCGTCATCCTCG
>ERZ772968.836-NODE-836-length-14975-cov-4.210188_pt1 | contig 14975 bp, 15 predicted proteins | sample MGYA00580674_ERZ772968 | MGnify/ENA primary metagenome ERZ772968 (study PRJEB29015, sample SAMEA2737940) | human oral metagenome | biome: human oral; feature: human-associated habitat; material: dental | place: China | collected 2138 ...
AAAAGCTCCTCGTCTTTGATACAGAGACCACAGGGTTTCGCAGTGATGATGAGGTGCTGACCCTTGCCATTGTGAATGGGATGGGGCAGACCGTTGTAGATCGTATGTATGCACCGACACGAAAGCGCTCTTGGCCGGAGGCAGAGCGGGTCAACCGTATCTCTCCCGCCATGGTGGAGGGATGTGCGCCGATTCTTTCGCATAGGGAGGAGTTAGAGCGCATGTTCAATGATTCGGAGACTCTTCTGGTCGGGTATAACATTGCATTCGATATTCGCCTTCTGGGGCAGTCGGGGATTCAGATTACCAATCCGAATCAGCACGATGTGATGCTCGCGTTCTCTGAGATGCGCAAAGTTCCGGACGCCAGGCGCGGCGGCTATCGTTGGTGGAAGCTTGTCGAGTGTGCAGATTACTACCGTTATGATTGGGGCAATACACAGGCACATGGAGCGCTCGCTGATACACTTGCGACGCTCTACTGCTATCGGAAAATGAATGAGCCGATCTATGAGGAGCAGAGCCTGTTTTAAGTCATATACACTGGAGCAGCTCCAAGAGAGGAGGGGTACCCATGAGCAAAACCAGGGCGCAGAGAAGCAAAGAGATGGAAGAGGGCCTCAAGCGTGTGCAGGCAGCTCGTTCATCCTATCAGCGGAAGATCATCGGTACAGTAGTTGTTTGTTTCATTATTCTCATCATTGTATGTGCACTACTTCCCTCTGATGAGTCGGCGGCATTCCGAAATGTGCACAATACGAAGGCGAGTCAGTCACAGTCACAGATCTTCCATAGTATGGAGGAGAATTTCAAATAGGTGTTCAACGATTTTGGAAAACCGCGGATTCTATGAGGATCGCGGTTTTTTATTGGAGGAGTTGTTTGCATGAAATTCCAGGAGGTTATCCTCACGTTGCAGGCATTCTGGTCAGATGAGGGCTGTATCCTTGCGCAGCCCTATGATATGGAAAAGGGCGCCGGTACGATGAGCCCGTGGACCTTTTTACGTGTTTTGGGTCCAGAGCCATGGAACGTTGCCTATGTAGAACCATCGAGGCGTCCCGCAGATGGGCGTTATGGGGATAATCCAAACCGTCTCTATCAGCACCATCAGTTTCAGGTTATCATGAAGCCCTCGCCGGATAACATACAGGAACTCTATCTTGAGAGCCTTGCGCGGCTCGGCATCCGCGCCGCAGAGCATGACATCCGCTTTGTCGAAGATAACTGGGAGTCGCCGACACTTGGGGCATGGGGCCTTGGATGGGAGGTATGGCTGGATGGCATGGAAATTACACAGTTCACCTATTTTCAGCAAGTGGGCGGGCAGGATGTAAAACCAGTCTCTGTTGAGATCACCTACGGTCTTGAGCGGCTTGCCATGTATATTCAGGGCGTGGAGAACGTCTACGACATTGCATGGACGGACGATGTGACCTATGGCGATGTGTTCCATCAGAACGAATTCGAGCAGTCGACCTATGCGTTCGACCTCTCGGATGAGGCACTGCTCTTTGACCTCTTTGACAAATACGAGGCGGAGGCTGTACGCGTGATCGGCGCGGGTCATGTGCATCCTGCGCATGACTATGTGCTGAAATGTTCGCACACGTTCAACCTGCTCGATGCACGCGGTGCGATCAGCGTTTCACAGCGTACGGCGTTTATCGGGCGCGTCCGCAAGCTCGCGCGTCTGTGCGCGGAGGCATATCTCGCACAGCGCGAGGCACTTGGCTATCCGATGTTGAAGAAGGAGGGAAAGGCATGAGTAAGGATCTGTTGCTTGAGATCGGGACGGAGGAAGTACCTGCGCACGTTATGCCGCACCTCCTTGCTGATCTGAAACGTCTCGCGGGGGATCTGTTCGCGGAGCGTCGCCTCGCCTACGAGAGCCTGCGTACGATCGGCACACCGCGCCGTACGGCACTTCTCGTGACGGGGCTTGCCGAACGGCAGGAGGATGTCAGCACGGAGACGCGCGGTCCCTCGGTCGCTATTGCCTTTGATGCGGAGGGAAATCCAACGAAGGCGGGCGCGGGCTTTGCACGCGGGCAGGGGATTGAGCCCTCGGCACTCATTCAGCGGGACGGCTATGTCTATGCCTCTGTGCATGAGCAGGGGGCGGAGACAGCGCAGCTCCTCGCGGAACTCCTACCGGAGCTGATTCGTGCGATCCCCCTCCCGAACAGTATGCGTTGGGGCGATCTGGACTTCCGCTTTATCCGTCCGATTCGTTGGATTGTCGCGCTCTACGGGACGGAGGTTGTACCCTTTACGCTTGCAAATGTCACAAGTGAGAACACGTCACGCGGACATCGGACGCTTTCTCCACAGGACTTCGTCATTTCTTTGCCCGCAGAATATGAGACGGCGTGTGAAAAGACATAAAGGTGGACGATGTACGGATTCGGAGATGAATCTCGTGCAGTCGTCCATTTTTTTGTTTTCCCTCTAGGCAAAGGCATTACTTTATGTTATTATATGCACGCTAAAAATGATAGGGGTTATCATTGTAGACATATGATGTTTATGGGGGGTGAAAATTTGGATGTTACGGTGAAGGAAAAGTATCTGTCGTGGGGGGCATCGTTCGGGATTCATTTCTGCATCATCGCGGTGGCGGCAGCGATGGGGCTTTTCTCGATGGCGACGGAGACGGAGAAGCGTCCGATCGACGTTGAGATCTACGATGCGTCTGCGCCGGAGAGTGCACCCGAGCCTGCGGCAGAGGCGGCTGCGCCGATGCCGAGCATCGACGATATCCCGCTTGAGCCGCCGAAGAAGGAGCAGCCGCAAGAGCAGCAGGAGCAGCCGAAGGATACGCCGAAGACTGCAGCGAAGAATTCGAGCACTGCACCGAGCACCTCTGAGGGAAAGAGTGAGAAGCCAAGTGCTGCACCCTCGGAAAGTGCGGGCGGCGGCGAGAGCACAGGACGCGATGCCGCAGCGGCGCAGCGACCGAGCGTCCCTCCGAAGCTCCTCTCGGGTTCTGCGCCCGCCTATCCGAAGGAGCTCGAGCGTAAGGGGATCACGGGGACGGTCGGGCTTGCCATCGTGGTCGGGGCAAATGGCGGCGTACAGAGCGTCGATGTTACGAGCTCCTCGGGGCACGCAGAGCTCGATCAGGCGGCGATTACGGCGGCGTATACCTACAGCTTTGAGCCGGCACGCAACATCTACGATGAGCCGGTCGCGTGCCGCGTAAACCGTTCGTTCTCATTCTCGTAAGAGAACACAAAGGATTTTGGATGAGGGATGAAATGGAGGTTATTCAGTGAAATACGAGTCGAAGAAGCTAAAGCGCAGCATTCGTGTCGCCCTTGCGGCGGCTGTCACCGCACTGCCGATGACGGCATTCGCGGCGGAGAGTGGAGAGATCGCGACCTACGATCTCGACACGGTCGAGGTCGTCGGACAGCGTCCCGTCTCGCAGCCCGTGGAGACGGTGGAAGAACCTGCGGAAGAAACACCGAATGTCTATGCGGGCGGGCAGGTGTCCAATACGGTGACGCTCGGTGCACTCGGAGAGAAGAAGGCACTCGATGTGCCGTTCAACATCGTCGGTTATACAGAGGAGCAGATCAAGAATACGCAGGTATCGTTGCTTGCTGACCTTCTCGCAAATGATCCGTCGGTCAGCAATCAGACACTCTCGGGCGTGTCGAGCGCGTGGAATGTGCGCGGTTTCAAGGCACAGCAGCAGGATGTCCAGCTCAACGGGCTCTACGGCATTGCACCGCGCTTTTACGGCGGTACGGAATCGGCGGATCGCGTCGATGTAATGAAGGGCCCCTCTGTCCTGCTCTCGGGAATTGCACCGAACGGATCACTCGGCGGTGTGGTGAACTATGTGACAAAACGTGCGGGCAAGGAACCGCTGAACCGCATTACCATGTCCTATGGCGATGGCGGTATCTTCACGCAGCAGATCGACATCGGTCGCCGTACGACAGATGGTAAGGCGGGCGTGCGTGTCAACGTACTCAACCGCAACGGCGATTCATCCTTTGACGAGCACAACCGTACAAATTCACTTGCGATCGGTGCGGACTATCAGGGAGATCGCTATCGTATCGGCTTTGACTACGGTCTGGTCTACAACAAGGTTGAGGATCAACAGTATCAGGTGACGGTTGGCGACAAAAAATCAGCAGGAGCAGCACTGCGTAAGAGAATGGGGGCTATGCCGACTGTCCCGCATGGCACGAAGTTCGGTGCATACGGCGGCTATCGCTCGGTACATGAGCACTACGGCATGGTTTCGGGAGAGTATGACTTCTCGAAGGATTGGACGGCATTCCTGAAGTTTGGTATGCGTGCAACCAAGATGGAGTATTTTTACAACGACTTCCAGCTAACGAATACTGCGGGCAGGACGACTATGCGGTATCGTTACAACAACCAGCTCAACAAGGCGGACTCAGTTGAACTCGGTGTGCGCGGCAAGGTGCAGACGGGGACGCTCAAGCATGAGTTGACACTTGCGGCAAACCGCATTCACTATACACGGTACATGGATAATCGTGTCGTGAAAAATGGGCTGATTACGAATCTTTGGAACATCGACTTCCAAGTACCGAATAACACCTATCAGTGGTCGCAGCCGAAGAATGACGAAAATACGTTGACGGGCTTCTCTGTGGCGGATATCATCTCCACAGCAGATGAGCGTTGGCAGTTTGTCATCGGTGGGCGTCAGCAGAACGTCAAGATTGATAACTACAATACAACCACGGGGAAAATCAAGTCGAGCTATGATAAATCGGTCTTTACCCCTGCATTTGCTCTTGTCTACAAGCCGAAAGCGAATATGTCGGTCTACGCGAACTATATGCAGGGCCTTGATGCGGGCGATGCTGTCGTTACGGATACGGATGCAGCGAACTATGGGACGGCATTTGCTCCGTTCAAGACGAAGCAGTATGAATTTGGCGTGAAGTATGATTTCGGACGTTGGGCAACGACTCTTTCGTTCTTTAATATCGAATCGCCAACTCTCATCGAAGATGCGGCGACGAAAATCTATTCTCCGAGTGGTGAAGTGCGTCACCGCGGACTTGAGTGGAATTTCTTCGGCGAACCCGTGAAAGGGACGCGTCTCCTTGGCGGTTTGATGCTCCTCGATGCGAAGTATACGAAATCGCAGGACGGCGCTTATGACGGCAAGCGTGTTCCTGCCACCTCGCTCTGGAGTGGTGTGTTTGGTCTGGAGCATGATCTCAGATCCGTGCCGGGGCTGACCTTTACCACGCGTTTGACCTACAATAGCAGTGCCTATATCAACGAGGCAAATGATTTCAGTGTTAAGCCGTGGATGACATGGGATCTCGGTGCTCGCTACAAGTTCAATGCGGGCAGCACTCCGATGACGGTGCGTATGGATGTCTACAATGTGACGAATCGCAACTACTGGCGTGCGCTCATCAACAACGGCGTATTCCTTGGTAAGGAGCGTACATTCATGCTTTCTCTGACCGCAGACTTCTAAGGAAGCACTGATAAATTCAGCCACGCCATCTTGACGCATCTTTTTTGCCCGCACTGTGTCGGCAAATCCTCCACATAGCCCTGCTATGCGTCCGGTTTGCCTCCTTGTTCGGACGAAAAATCTACGTCAATCTGACGGACTTCATTTTATCAGCGATTCCTTACACATTTCGTGCTATCGAACGGCTCGCGCTTTGGCGGCGTGAGCCGTTTTTTCGTAAGGGGGGTACTATGGAAGGAAATACTGCTGCTGCGGCGGAGCCGCGCTCTGTCCTGCCGCAGGCAGCACTCTCTCTTGTCCTCTGCATCGCGCTCGCGGGGGCGTGTCTGCTCTCCCTCTGGGTCGGGGCGCAGGACATCAGCATCGCGACGATCATGCAATCGTTCACGTCCTACAATGCGGCGAACGTGCAGGAGATGATCGTGCAGACGCTGCGCTTTCCGCGCCTTCTGGCAGCGCTCACCTGCGGGGCGAGCTTTGCCGTTGCGGGGGCGATCATGCAGGGGGTGACGAACAACCCGATGGCAAGCCCTTCGATTTTGGGCATCAATGCCGGAGCGGGGTTCGGGCTTGCCGTTGCAATGATTTTGTTCCCGCAGGGCAGTCTCGGACTGTCGCTTGTCTTTTCATTCGCAGGTGCGGCGATTGCGACGCTTGCCATCTTTTTGCTCGCACAGGCAAAGGGCTCGGGGCGCGGTGCGGTGTTCCTCGCGCTCGCAGGTACGGCGATCGGCGCGGTGTTCGGTGCTGTGACACAGGCGATGACCGTCTATTTCGAGGTGGCGCAGGATATGTCTTACTGGACGGCGGGCGGCATCAGCGGCGTACGCATGGAGCAGGCGCTCTTTATCCTGCCGTGGACGATTCTGGGGCTTCTCATGGCGATGGGGATTGCACGCTCTGTGACGCTGCTCGCGTTCGGCGAGGAGGTCGCCATTGGACTCGGGAGCAAGATTCAGCGCATCCGCGTCCTCGCGGGGATCACGGTGCTGATCCTCGGCGGCTCGGCGGTTGCGGTCGCGGGACCTGTCGGCTTTGTCGGTCTTGTGACACCGCACATCGCACGCAGGATCGTCGGCATCGACTACCGCAAGGTCATCCCGCTCTCGGCGATTCTCGGGGCACTCCTCGTGGTCGTCGCGGACATCGTCTCGCGCACGATTCATCCGCCGTATGAAACACCGCTTGGCGCGGTGACAGCGCTCGTCGGCGTGCCGTTCTTCCTTTGGCTGATCCGCCGAAAGAGAGGTGTGCGATGAATGTTCTGCAAAAGCGTTTCTACCTATACAGCGCGGTATTTATCGTGTTGATTGCCGTCATGTTCGTCCTGCATCTCGGGACGGGCTTTACAGATCTTTCCTATGTGGATCTTGCACGTATCCTGCTCGGCGGCGGAACGGCAGAGGAAAATATGACCGTGTTTGACTTCCGCATGGTGCGCTCCGTGCTTGCCCTGCTCATCGGCGCGGGATTGGCTCTGGCGGGGCTTGTCTTTCAAACGATCTCGCGCAATGAGCTCGCGAGCCCCGGCCTCCTCGGCGTGAATGCGGGCGCGGGCTTTGGCGTTCTGCTGCTCATCTACTTCTCGGATACGGCGAGCTCGTCGCTCTGGCTGCAGCCGCTCGTTGCGACGATCGGGGCGGCTCTGGCGGCGGTCTTCATCTACCGCATGAGCTACGAGAAGGGGAAGAACCTCTCGACCTATACGCTCGTCCTGATGGGCATCTCGCTCACTGCGGGCATCCATGCGATCGAGATGATGCTGATCGTGCGGCTCAGTCAAGAGAAGTTCAGTCAGGTCAATACGTGGATTATCGGCAGCATTTTTGGCGGAACGTGGGAGCACGTCGCTCTGCTGCTTCCGATCATCCTCCTCCTCGCCGTGTTCTTCTATCTGCGGCAGACGGATCTCGACGTGCTCGCGCTCTCGGATGAGACGGCAATCGGGCTCGGCGTGCCGCTGAACCGCGCGCGCTTCCTCTATCTGATGGCGGCGGTCGCACTTGCGGCCTCCTGCGTCGCCATCGGCGGGAGCATCGGATTCGTGGGGCTGCTCTGTCCGCACATCGCGCGGCGGCTCGTCGGTGTGCAGCATGCTCGCAGCATCCCTCTGACTGTGCTCATTGGTGCGCTGCTCGTTGTGTCGGCGGACTGGGTGGGGCGCGTTATCATCGCACCCGATGAGATGCTGCTCGGCATTGTCATTGCGCTCATCGGCGCACCGTATTTCCTGTTTGTTCTCGCGCGTGCAAAGGCGTGATCCTCGGAGGTGAAACAGCAATGAAATTAACGATAGAACATCTGAAGGCGGGCTACGAGAGTGTCGTCATCATCGACGACCTGAGCCTGACGATCCCCGAGGGGAAGATCACAGCACTCATCGGCGCGAACGGCTGCGGCAAGTCCACCCTGCTCAAGACCATCTGCCGCATCCAGCCGCGTCTCGGCGGGCGCGTGCTCCTTGATGGCGCGGATGTGCACGAGGCAGACCCGCGCGCGCTTGCAAAGTCGATTGCCATCCTGCCGCAGAACCCGACGGCACCCGAGGGGCTGACCGTACGCGAACTCGTATCGTACGGACGCGCACCATACAAGACCTCGTTTTTCTCGCGCACGACGGCGAAGGATCGCGAGATGATCGACTGGGCGCTCACGGAGACGAATATGATGGAGTTCCAGCACCGTCCAATCGGTGCGATGTCGGGCGGACAGCGCCAGCGCGCATGGATTGCGATGGCGATTGCGCAGGATACCGAAATCCTCTTTCTCGATGAGCCCACAAGCTTTCTCGATGTGGCACATCAAATGGAGGTGCTGCGTCTCGTACAGCACCTCAACGAGGCGTACGGCAAGACGATCATCATGGTGCTCCACGAGCTGAATCAGGCGGCGCGCTTCGCACACTGCCTCGTGGGAATGTGCCGCGGGCAGCTGCTCTACTGCGGCACGCCCGAGGAGGTCTTTCACAAGGAGATGCTGCACCGCGTGTTCCACATCGATGCGGAGCTGATGAGCGATCCGCGCACGGGAAAGCCCATGTGTATTCCGTACTGCGTGAACGAATCGGAGCATTCGGCATGAGGGGCGGGAAGGGGATCGCCGTCCTGCTTGCCCTGTCTGTGCTTGTCGGTGCTGTCGGCTGCGGACAACAGACGGACATTCGTGCGCCGAAGTCCGAAAAAGCACAGGAGGCAGTGGCAAAGGCGCGGCGATTCGACCCTGCCGTATTGCGTGCCGATACGCCTGAGGCAATCGATGCGGAGTTTGCCGCGCGTCTTGCGGACAAGCGCAAGGCGGCGGAGAAGCTCTATCGCGAGGAGGACGGAAAACGCATCCTGAAGCATAAGTTCGGCGAGACGGAGCTGCCCGATGCACCCGTGCGCATTGTCTGTATCCGCATGGAGGACCCCATGCTTGCACTCGATGCGCCGATGGTTGCGGCATACGATTTTCCGCAGTACTACCTGCATGATCGGCTTGCGGCACGCGGCATCATGCGCATCAGCATCAACGACGAGAACAAGACGATCAATCTTGAGCAGGTGCAGGCGGCAAAGCCCGACCTCATTGTCATGCGCGACAGCTTCGGCAAGGGGGTCTATCAGGATCTCGCGAAGATTGCACCCGTCGCTGCCTTTGACCTCCGCGACTATGAGCGGTCGCTCCTCGCGCTCTCGATGGTTCTCCAGCGTCCTGCGGATGGGGAGGCGCGTCTGCGTCAGTTCTATGATACGGCAAAGCGTGACCGCATGCGGATCAAGGGGAAAATAGGGGATGCGACGGTTGCCCTCCTGCGCATCATGAATAAGGAGGTGCGCCTCTATCCCTATGCGACGAACGACATCAACCGATTCATGTACGAGCTGCTCAACCTGCGCCCGCCGCAGATGGTGGTGGACATCGACGGAAACGATGCGAACAACGCGATCTCGCTCGAACTGCTGCCCGAACTCGACACGGACTATCTGCTCATCAATGCGGGGTTCGGTCCGAGCAGCCGTCAGAACAGTGCCGTTGCCCGCAAGCGGTTCGAGACAATGCAGCGTGATCCGCTCTGGGAGAGCGTGCCGGCGGTGCGCACGGGGCGTATGGATGTGGTGGATGCGATGATCTGGAACGCGCACGGCATCATCTCGAAGGAGATGGCGATGGATGCGCTGGCGGATTGGGTGGATACACAATAACGGAGAGAGAATCTGTATTCTGACGGGTACAGATTCTTTTTATTTGACAAACATCGTCCCTGCCCCTAAGATGAACAAATATGAACGGAGGGATCGGATGCGCGTAAAGATGTGCGGGATGAAGACGACTGCGGCGGCGCGTGCGGCAGAGGAGGCGGGCGCGGACTACGTCGGCTTTATCTTCGCGAAAAACAGTCGGCGCTATGTCGCGCCCGAGGCGGCGCGGGAGATTGTGCGCACGCTTGGCTGCGTGAAAAAGGTTGGCGTCTTTGTGGACATGCCGATGGATGAGGTGAATGAGATTGCCGCGCACGTGGGGCTGGATTATGTGCAGCTGCACGGGCATGAGACGTCAGAGATGGCGCGGATGGCAGAGCGCCCCGTCATCAAGGCATATCGCTATGGTGACGACTTCGATGCAGATGAGGCCAATGCCTATCCTGCCGAGATGATCCTTGTTGACAGTTTCGTGCAGGGGACGGCAGGCGGTACAGGGACACGATTCCACTGGCAGGAGGCGGCACAGGAGATTGTGCGCGTGAGGAAACCTGTGCTGATTGCGGGCGGTATGACAGCGGAGAATGTGGGGAAGGCGGTGGAGATTTTTCATCCCTTTGGTGTTGATGTATCGGGTGGGATTGAGGAGGATGGTGAGAAATCGGCGGTGAAAATCCGGGCCTTTATGGAAACTGTGCAAAGAATATAACAATTTGGCGCATAAAAGCATCTGTCTAAGCAGTCGGCGTTATGTCTCGAAGCGTATGATTGACAAACGCTTTCTCCTCCACTAGAATGGGAGAATACGCCAGGAGGCAAAGAAAGTAAAGTATAGAAGTCCAAAGGAGGTGCGGCAGTGCGCGATATATTGGCAGAAATTGTGAAAGAAAAGCGCACAATCGTGGCAGCGGCAAAGAAGTCCGTGCCGCTCGATGAACTGAAAGCAAATCTCCGATGCGGTACATTTCGCATGGCGGAGCACTTCCGATGGCGTGGCTGGGGGCTCATTGCTGAGTGCAAATTACAGTCGCCCGCGAAGGGACGGCTGACGACATCACACAGCGTCATAGAGCTTGCAGACATCTATGCGACAGCAGGGGCGGCAGTGCTCTCTGTGCACACAGACCCACATTTTCTTGGAAGCAACGAGGCTTTTGCGGCGGTACGTGCACGTGTCGATACACCGCTTCTGCGCAAGGATTTCATCATCGATCCGTATCAGGTCTATGAGGCACGCGCCCTCGGTGCGGATGCCGTACTGCTCATCGTACGCATTTTGACACCAGAGGAGCTGCGGCAGCTGCTCTATCTCACATGGAGCCTCGGCATGGACGCACTCGTGGAGGTGCATGACCGCAAGGATCTCGAGATCGCACAGGAGACACCGGCGGAGTTCATCGGCATCAACAATCGCAACCTTGTGACGTTTGAGACAAGCGTTGAGACAACACTTGATCTCCTGCCCTATGCGGATAAAAACCGCACTATCATCAGCGAGAGCGGCATCTTTATGCGTGCGGATGCCGTACGCGTCTATGAGGCAGGCTGCAAGGGGGTGCTCGTCGGTGAGGGGCTTGTGCGTGCAGCAGACGTGGATGCGTTTGCAAGGGAACTGGTTGGAATAAAGGAGCAATGATATATGAGCAAGAAGGGAAGATTCGGTGACTATGGCGGGCAGTATGTGCCGGAGATTGCCATGCCCGCGCTGAATGAACTTGAGGCAGCATATTTAAAGTACCGCACGGATGAGGAGTTCCTTGCAGAATTTCGCGGCTATCTGAGGGACTATGCCGGGCGTCCTACGAATCTCTACTTTGCCGAGCGGTTGACGAAACACTACGGCAAGGCAAATATCTATCTCAAACGTGAAGATCTCCTGCATACGGGTGCCCATAAAATCAACAATGCACTTGGGCAGGCACTGCTAGCACGGCGCATGGGAAAGAAGCGCATTGTCGCGGAGACGGGAGCAGGGCAGCACGGTGTTGCAACGGCAACGGTTGCCGCGCTCTTTGGTATGGAGTGTCACATATTTATGGGAGCGGTCGATGCCCTGCGTCAGCAGCTCAACGTGTTCCGAATGCGTCTGCTCGGGGCGACAGTCATTCCCGTATCGAGCGGGACAGGCACGCTCAAGGATGCGACGAGTGAGGCAATTCGCTACTGGGCGACGAACATCACAGATACCTACTATGTGATTGGTTCTGTGGTCGGGCCGCATCCCTATCCGGAGATGGTACGTGATTTTCAAAAGGTTATTGGCGAGGAGATTCGTATGCAGTCGGCAGCGGCTTTTGACAGCAAGCCCGACTATCTTGTCGCGTGCATCGGCGGTGGCAGTAATGCCATGGGGACGTTCTACGATTTCAAAAATGATGCGGATGTGAAGAAGTTCTGTGTCGAGGGTGGCGGACGCGGCGATGCGGACGGCGATAACGCCAAGACGCTCAGCGGCGCGGGGACACCCGGAATCCTCCATGGTGCTTACAGCTACCTCCTTCAGAACGAGGATGGGCAGGTCATTGAGGCATACAGTATCTCTGCGGGTCTTGACTATCCTGGAGTTGGCCCCGAGCACTCCTTTTTTAAAGACGAGGGCATCGTCACCTACGTTTCCGTGACGGATAAAGAGGCACTTGCAGCGTTTCAGCGTCTCTCGCGCATCGAGGGCATTATTCCTGCACTTGAGAGTTCGCACGCCCTCGCCTATCTCGAAACACTCATGCCTAAGACGCGGGTAGGCGAGAACGTCGTCGTCTGTCTGTCGGGACGCGGTGACAAGGATGTGCAGATGGTCGCAAAGGAGCTGGGGGAGGAGATTGCATGAGCAAGCGTCTAAATGAAAAACTCAGAGGGTTGCGCGCCGATGGACGTACAGGGCTCTATATCTATGTCACGGCGGGCTGCCCGAGTGCGGAGGCGACTGTGGAGATCGTGCGCCGTGCCGAGGCGGCGGGTGCGGATGTGATTGAACTCGGATTGCCCTTCTCCGACCCGATGGCAGACGGCCCCGTCATACAGGAAGCGAGCGTTATCGCTCTGAAAAAGGGCATGACGATGAAAAAGGCGCTTGAAGTCGTCAAGGAGATCCGGAAATACTCGGAAATTCCGCTCATTGGTATGGGTTATATCAATATGGTACAGCACTATGGCTTTGAAAAATTTGTGCAGGATTTCAAGGCCGCCGGTATGGATGGCGTGATTTTCCCCGACGTGCCGCATGAAGAGTCTGCGGATATGCGCCGCATCTGTGCAGCACACGACTTCACACTCACCGAGTTCATCACGCCCGGCACGACTGAAGAACGTATGGCAGAGACCTGTAAAGAAGCATCGGGGTTCATCTACTGTATCTCGAATTACGGGGTCACAGGTGTCAAGGAGATCGATTACAGCATTATCGGGAGCGTATGCAAGGCAGCACGGCGCTATACCGATGTACCGCTCGCCATCGGTTTCGGCATCGGTACGCCTGAGGCAGCCGCGCGCGCGGGAAAGCAGGCGGATGGCGTCATCGTCGGCAGCGCTGTTGTCAAGCGTATCATTGACGGAGACATTGACGGAGGTATTCAGCTCATTGCTGATATGCGCACAGCACTGGATGCATAGACATAGAAAAAGCTCATCTTACATGGGAAAGGTGGGCTTTTATTCTTGTGCCAAAAGCAAATATATGACACGGTAAAGGGAGGCGGGATTGATTGCTGACGTTTGCAGACGTATCCTTTTCTTATGAGAAGGGCGTGCAGTCAGTACACGTATTGGAGGATGTGTCCTTTGCGGTGCAGCGCGGTACGGTACTTGCACTGATTGGGCCGTCGGGCTGCGGTAAATCAACGCTGCTCCTATTGGCTGCGGGACTTTTGCAGCCGACAGCGGGAGATGTTTTAGCAGAGGGGCTTTCTATTGCGCCGACACAGATGCGTATTGGCTTATTGCCACAAAATTACGGGTTGCTCGCATGGAAAACGGTGCGTGAAAATATTTTGCTCGGAGTTAGGATAAAAGGATTATGGGGGAAAGAGCTTGCAGGACGATTTGAAGAACTGGTTTCAGATCTTGGACTCTTAGGACTGCTTGAGCGGTACCCGCATGAGCTTTCCGGCGGACAGCAGCAACGCGTTGGATTGGCACGCGTATTTTTACTGACACCGGATTTACTATTGATGGATGAGCCTTTTTCTGCACTGGATGCAATTACGCGGGAATCCATGCAGGCGATCTTTCTTTCCCTGTGGAAAAAGTATGCTGTGACAACGCTCATGGTTACGCATTATGTGGAAGAGGCGCTCTTTCTTGCGGGGCGTATTGCAGTTATGGCGGGAACACCTGGGCGTATCGTCCAGATGTACGATAATCCACTTGCGGGTGATCTTACACGGCGAACCGCACCTGCATTCTTTGCAATGGGGCAGATGCTGCGCAGAAAAATTGCAGAAGAAGGTACATGATGCAGAAAAACGTACTGCACTTTATACTTGGGAGCGTCATCTGCTTTGTGTTCTGGACTGCCGCAGCCCATCTCCTCAATATGCCCGCCATCCCGCCGCCCGAGCAGGTTATGGTGAGACTCTCACAGATATTTTTAGATACGATTGCCGTTCACAGTGCATATAGTTTTATGCGCCTTAGCATAGGCCTTCTTACGGCTGTTCTCATTGGCTATCCTGTGGGTGTTGTGATGGGGTATTTTGGCCGCATCAATCGTGTGCTTTCCCCTATCATTTATCTTACCTATCCGATTCCAAAGATTGCGCTTTTGCCGGTGGTCATGCTGCTCTTTGGCGTGGGAGAACTGTCAAAACTTCTGCTGGTCTTTTTCATTCTTGTATTTCAAATCATTGTTACCGTGCGCGATGCCGTCGCGGGCATACCGCCTGAGACTTATGTTCCACTGCGCGTGCTTGGTGCATCTTTTGGACAGATGATGCACCATATCATCCTCCCGGCATCCCTGCCAAAGTTTATCACTGCCATTCGCGTTGCTATGGCGACAGCGATCTCTGTCCTCTTCTTTACAGAGACTTTTGGAACACGGTATGGAATCGGCTATTTCATCATGGATTCATGGCTTCGCGTGAACTATCTCGATATGTATGCGGGGATTGTCGTGCTGAGCGCGATAGGACTTCTGATCTTTGCGGTGTTTGATGGACTGGAGCGGAAGCTGTGCCGTTGGCACTAAACAGTACTGATCATGAGAGTTGATTCGTTTTGCAATAAAAACACTTGCATAACGCAGAAAGAATCTGTATAATAAAACCCGTTGAAATCCTCTTGACCTGCTAGTCGTTCAGTGAACAAGT
>ERZ772968.837-NODE-837-length-14953-cov-11.891126_pt1 | contig 14953 bp, 13 predicted proteins | sample MGYA00580674_ERZ772968 | MGnify/ENA primary metagenome ERZ772968 (study PRJEB29015, sample SAMEA2737940) | human oral metagenome | biome: human oral; feature: human-associated habitat; material: dental | place: China | collected 2138 ...
GTGAGCTGGTAGCGACCGGCAGCCAGGCTGGCCTGCACCGGCGTGGCCAGCTTGGCCGCCACGGTACGCCCATCCTGCTTCAGCTTCGCATCCAGCCCCAGGCTGTTGATCTTCAGGTCATCGGCCGTGCCACCGACACCAGCCAGTGTCAGCACTGCCGACAGCCATTCCTTGTCACCCAGGCTCACCTTAGCCTGGACCGTATCACCCGAAGCCTTGTCGCTGGCAATGGCCAGCTTCGGAGCCGCCACCGTGCCACGGAAGCTGTCGGCCCCCATCCGGCCTTGCGCATCCAGTGCCAGGTCGTTCAGATCGATGACCGGGCCCTGCGGATCGAACGAAAAGCCTTTGAGCTTGAGGGCAAACTGCTGCACCTGCAGCGTATCGATAGCGCCCTTGAGACCGGCGCTGAAGTCACGCAGCCCATACCGTCCCTGCTCCAGGTCGATCTTGAGCTGGCCCTTCATGCTGAAGTCGCCCCGCGCCTCGGGCGAGGTGGCGCCGAAGCCCAGCGACAGCGAGACGGGCGTCTCGATGACATTGGCCAGCGGACCGGTCTCGACGTTGACCCGCTCCAGCGTGTAGGTCTGGCCGGCCTGGCGGTCATCGAAGACCACGCGCGCATTAGCCAGCGTCACCCCGTTCACGTGGAAGGCCGGAATCCTGGTCGATGCCCCCGGCTCGGCCGGCTTCTCCTGGGCGGGCGTATCCTGGGTTCCCAGCAGGTCATCGATACTCATGCTGCCATCGGATTGGCGCACCACCTTGGCCTTCAGACCATCGATGGTGATCGTGTCGGCCTGGACATCCCCTTTCAGCAGCGGCAGAAGCGCCACGCTGACCTGCGCCGACGTCAGGCTGGCTGCCTCCTGCTCGGGCTGATTGGGCTCGGACAGCCGCACCACCGGCAGCGTGACCCCGACATGGGGAAAGATCGACAGCTTCAGGTCGCCCTCGAACGAGAGGGTGCGTTTGTAGCGCGTTGCCACGAAGTTGGCAATCTGCGGCTTGAAGTAATTGACATCGACAAAACTGACCGCGACGGCGGCCACGACCAACAGGCCTACCAGCACGCCGACGACGATCGACAACTTCTTGATCATGACTGGACTCCAATCAGTGAATTCAGATGCGCGGCCAGCAAGGCGACCTCGGCATCGACCTGCACCGGCGACCGTCCGGGCTCGTGCAGCGCCCGCAGCAGGCGCCGCAACGTTCCCTCTCCCGGCAGCACCGGCCCGAAGAACCGGGGCTGGTCTTTCACCATGACCAGCAGCGTGGGAAAGGTCTCGATCTCGAGATCTCCCAGCAACTCGTCATCATCCTCCACATCGACCCAGGCGAAGGCCGTTCCGGCGTGATGTGGCGCCTCGTCGGCCAGCATGGTCCGATAGTCGCGGCAGGTGCCACACCAATCGGCACACAGGCAGATGACCATTGTCTCGGCGCCACCTTCCGGACGATGGATCAGCAAGGAGGAATCGGACATGAAGACGGCGAAGACGTGACCCGGGTTGACAGGGGGCAGAAAGGGATACGACTCAAAGGACGGTTTGTGGGACACACGTCCCAGCAGGGTAGCACGTCCCAATTATAGAAGCATGCCGTGCCCCAGCATTTATCCTGCCCCGATAGCCGCCTGCACCACCCAGTGATGCGTCGGCGCGACAAATCGGCGACAAAGACGCTTTCCGCCGAAGTCCAGAATGTGATGGATTCGACAGACAACCTGCCGCACACCCCGGATGATCCTGGAATTTCCCTTACGGCGCATGCTCCCATGGAGGCCAGACAGTTCCTCACCCCATCCCTGGTTGTCGACGGCAGCCAGCTGGCGTTCGTCGGTCCCATCGAACCGGGCCGGGAGGCTGAGACCTTTGCCACCCTGCTGACCTTCACCACCTTCGCTGAGAAATCCGACTCCGTCATCGACGAGGCCTACACCATGGCCTGCGCCGGTACCGGCGCTTCCAGCCGACTCGACGAGAACCGCTGGTACGACATTGCCCGCGAATACTACGAGGAATATCTGGAGCAACTCAACACAGCCTCCCCGGCCGAGCTGCAGAACCACCTGGACTGGCTGGACGTGCATTTCTTTGCTCGGCATCCCGGCTACGAAGGCGCGCGCATGATGATCGAGCGATTTCTGGTGACGCATGGCGGGCCGCTGCACTAGGAACCTCTGAACAAGTCCTCGCGGCCGTCGCATCGCCAGAAGGCTCTTGAAATCTCCACAAGCCTCCCCATCTTCATGGTACGGGCGCCAATCGGGCCCGTGCACATTCCATCGCTTGAGATTCGAGGATAAGGAAACCATGAACCAGTTCGACTTCGCCCCCCTGTACCGTTCGGCCATTGGCTTCGACCGCATGGCACGCATGCTCAACAACTCGCTGCGCAACGACACCCAGCCCAGCTACCCGCCCTACAACATCGAGATCTCCGGGGAGAACGCCTACCGCATCACCATGGCGGTGGCCGGCTTCGACCGTTCGGAAATCGAGATCGAGGTCGAACAGGACGGCCTGAAGATCACCGGCCGCAAGCGCCCGGCTACCTCGCAGCCCACCTATCTGCATCGCGGCATTGCCGCCCGGGATTTTGCCCACCGTTTCCAACTGGCCGAGCATGTGCGCGTCGTTGGCGCATCGATGAACAACGGCCTGCTCGACATCGACCTGGTTCGTGAGATTCCCGAAGCCATGAAACCGCGGCGCATCGACATCGCCGACGGCTCTGCTGCACCGCGTGCCGAGGTGCTGGACAATCCGGCACAGGTACAGAGCCACGCCGTGACGACATCGGAACAAAGCGCCTAAGTCACCGCATCAGCAAGGTATAGCCGGTGCGTCACCATCAGCGCGTCATCGCTGGTGCCTGATTGCGGGTCATGAACGTCACGACCAAAGCAAAGTACCGGCAACAGAAAAGGCACCTCCGGCACGCATCCGCGGTCCAAGGTGCCTGACAGAAAAATATCCGGAACGCCCCGTTGTGCATCCCGCACCGGGGCGTTTTCATGCCATCAGTTGTTGTTCATCAGCTCGGCACGCAGACGGTCGCGCGCAAAATTCTTCTCGGCATTGGTGAGCTTACCGTGCCCCAGGTCGGCATAGATATGATGGATCAGCAGCCGGTCCAGGGCCGCATCGATGCGGCGGCTGGTCGGGTCGATTTCCGAACACAGGCCGGCCTGTTCCTCGACGAAGACTTTGACAGACTCGATGATCTGCTGTCGGCTCTCGTCATCCAGAGGCGTGTGCTCATTGCGCATGCTCGGGTAGGTCGACGCCGACGGCGGCGCACCATAACCAGCGGCGCCACCTGCCACCGCACCGGCCAGACCACTGGCATAGGAAGCGGGCTGGCTGTATTCATAGTCTCCAGCCTGCGCACTGGAAGCCATCGGGGCTGCCGGCGGCGCATAGCGCATCACGGCCGACAGGTCATAGACATTCAGGCGTGCCACACGATCGGCACGGCTGGTGATCTCGAAGCTCTGGCGATGCGAGACGCCCAGCTCGGTGTCCTCGACGCCAATGACGGCAATGCGCACGCCCTTCTTCTGGGCCATCTCGATACCGATGGCGAAGTCGCCGTCACCCGTCACCAAGGCTGCATCGGAAATGGCACCGTTGCTGGCCAGCTCGATCAGGTCGGTGACGATCAGGGAATCAACGCCCCGCTGCTGGCCCGCCGCGTTGACGATGCCCGAGCGGAAATGCACATCTGGAAGCTCGGCGATGGCTCGTTGCTGCGGCGACAGGCCGCTGGCCATCACGCCATCGTACCAATACACCCGCAGCAATTCGCGGGTGGTGAGGCCCAGCGCGGTACGCGTCTTTTCCAGCAGCAGGTTGATCAGGGCTGCCGGATTCATGACCTCGAGGTGATGTCGTTTGGTGGAGGCGCGCTCGCTGACGATTTCTGCCGACTGATGCAGCAGATAACCAGCGTCCACCATGACTACGAAACGATCCATGTCGTGAGATTCCATTAAGAAAGTAACTAACTAGCGCAGGCTTCCAATTGTGTGATTGATTTGTCCGACCCTGGGTCGCAGCCTGCTGCTGATACGTTTTCAGTATAACCGAAGCACATGCCATGATCCCGGCAGAAAATCCAGCGCACAGTCCCCGGCAGGCAGTGCTTTACCTGCAGACACCGGACAACAGGCGGCCCCCTCATCGGTGACCACCCATGCTTGGCATGAAAAATAACGTTTCCGTCAATCGATGGAATGATCCATGTCAAGGCCTCGGGGCAAAACACCCCAGTGCAGCGCGCATGCAACGCCCGACGGAAAACCAAAGGGATAGGCAACGGAAAATAGCGCGGGAATATTGGCGGAAGCGGTGAGATTCGAACTCACGAACGGTTGCCCGTTGCCGGTTTTCAAGACCGGTGCAATCGACCACTCTGCCACGCTTCCGGCATGACTACTGGACTGTCGCAATAAATCGGCCCTTTCGGGTTGGTTACCGGTAGGCCATCGGCAGTCCGTCGGATCATTCTACCGCATCTGCCGTACCTAGCTGATGCACGGGCTATCATCGCCATACTGCCGACCGCTCCCCTACCCCGTATCGGCCTGGAACGCCATTATCATGCCTGACACCCCCGCCCCCATCGCTCCTTCTGCACCCTCAGCATCCATTCACCCTGCTGCAACGTCATCAGCAGCACCAAATGCCGTGCGCCCCCTGCTCGTCCGCTTCGGAGCCATGGGCGACCTCGTGCTCATCCAGCCGATGATCCGGCTGCTGGCCGCACGCTACGGGGCCCCGGTGGACCTGCTGGCCGCCGGGGGCTGGGTGCGCCCACTCTACCAGGGGCAGCCCGATGTGGGCGAGATCCACCTTCTGGCCAAGCGCAAGCTGCCGCTGTGGCTGAGCGCCGAGAAGCGCCAGCTGCTGCAGTGGCTGCGACAGACAGGTCCGCGCCCGATCTGGTATTGCGACTTCGACGAAAAGCTGGTGCCGCTGCTGGCCCAGGCTGGCATGGACGAGCGTTGGGTGGTTCGCGCCAAGGCCGTGGGCACACGGGATGGCGAGCATCTGGTGGACTTTTCGCAGCGCCTGGCACGGACAGTACCGCCGGCGTTGCAGCACGCGACGGCGAACTCCCAGACAGACCTGGACGACCACGACCCGAACCTGAGCATTTCCGCCACCATGCAGGCCGATGTGCAGGACTGGCTGCAGGCCAAGGGGTGGCTGGGCAAGCCGCTGCTGCTGGTTCAGGCCGGCAACCGCCGCACCATGCGCACTGGCCTGCGCCGTCGGATGTCCACCAACACCAAGTGGTGGCCCGAAGACAACTGGGCGGCCATCATCCGCATGCTGGCCGAGCGCCATCCGGACGCGGTCATCCTGCTGGTGGGCGCCCCACCCGAGGCCGACCTGAGCGACGAGCTGCTGCAACGCGCTGGCGTCGCGCAGGCCTTCAACGTGGCGCGCGAGCTGCCCATTCCTCGCCTGCTGGCCCTGCAATCCCGGGCAGCCGGGATGGTGACGGTGGACACGGGCCCCGCCCACACGGCGGCAGCCGTGGGCTGCCCGCTGGTGGTGCTGTTCGGCGTGGCCGATCCGGTGCGCATCCGCCCACGCGGCGGCAACACCCCGGTGGAAGTGCTTCAGGCCATGCACGATGGCAAGCCCGACATGACGGCCATCAGCGTGGACGCCGTGGTGCAGGCCTGGCAGCGGCTGCCGCTGCGCCAAGGGGCCAACGGCGAGGACACGGCGGCATCAGCCGCCGGTCACGAATCCGTGACGTGAAACCGGATCAGAGATCGAACGTCGGCCACGGCAGGCTGCCGTCGTCGAAGCGCTGCAGCCAGTGCACGGCAATCTGGGTCTTCACGTCCAGCAGACGGTGCGCACGCAGCTCGTCCACCAGCCAGCCCAGGGTGACCCATTCGATCTCGACGAACTCGCCAACATCCAGCGAACGCTCGACCTTCTCCAGGTCACGCGCCAGGTAGATATCCATCACCTCGTCGGCAAAGCCAATGGCCGGATGGATGCGCGTGAGGTGCGCCCAGCGCCTGGCACGGTAGCCCGTCTCTTCCACCAGCTCGCGCTTAGCAGTCTCCAGGCTGCTTTCGCCCGGATCCTTCTTGCCGGCTGGGATCTCCACGTAGACCCGCCCCGGGCCATAACGGAACTGGCGCTCGATCAGGATGCGCCCGTCGGCGTCGATGGGCACCATGGCCGCTGCCCCCGGGTGCATGATGAACTCGCGCGTGTTGGTGGAGCCATCGGGCATGCGGGCCACGTCCTTTCGGACCTTCAGGAAGCGTCCTTCATAGACCACCTCACGCGATACGGTACTTTCAGCCAGAGACGGATACTGCTTGGCCACGGCCGGGTCGATGTGATCGGGGATGGCGGTATCCGCCGCCTGCGGGTTCTCTTGCTTGGACATGCTCTGTTTCTGGTTTCACTGAATCGTGTGCTCAAGAGCTTACCCGACTTCATCCCCACACGAAAAAGCCGGGACATGTCGTGACGCATATTGCGCACGCATGCCCCGGCTGTTGTGTGCGGGTGCCCCGGGGAACGGGGCTGGGTCTCAGCCCAGGTGCCAGGCGCTGCGGATGGCTGCCACGCACAGGGCCATCAGCGGCCCGGGCAGCAGGCCCAGCAGCAGCACGGCCACGCCATTGATGGCCATCAGCGTCCGTGCCTGACCATCCACCACGATGTCGGCATCGTCCTCGACCTTGTCAAAGAACATCACCTTGACGACACGGATGTAGTAGAAGGCGCCGATCAGCGACATCAGCACGGCGTAGACCGCCAGCCAGGTGTAGCCGGCAGCCACCACCGACTTCAGCACCGCCAGCTTGGCATAGAAGCCCACCAGCGGCGGAATGCCGGCCAGCGAGAACATCAGCAGCATCATCACGCCAGCCAGCCAGGAGCTGCGCCGAGCCAGACCGGCAAAGTCCGAAATCTCCTCGGCCTCGAAGCCCTCGCGAGCCAGGAACTGGATGAGACCGAAGGTGCCCAGCGTGGTCAGCACATAGCTGATCATGTAGAAGAGTGCGTTGCCGAAGGCCTCATGCGACGGCGGGAAGCCCTCGCCACCGTAGACACCCGTCAGACCCAGCAGCACGAAGCCCACCTGCGAGATGGTGGAATAGGCCAGCATCCGCTTCAGGTTGGTCTGGGCCACGGCCACGATGTTGCCGATGCCCAGCGACAGCACCGCCAGGATGATCAGCATCTGCTGCCACAGGCCCGCCATCTCGATGACGGCCTCACCCAGCAAACGGAACAGCAGCGCAAATGCCGCCAGCTTGGGACCAGACGCCACGAGCAGCGTGGCCACGGTGGGCGCGCCATGGTAGACGTCGGGCACCCACATGTGGAAAGGAACGGCCCCCAGCTTGAAGGCCAGGCCGGCCACCAGGAACACCATGCCGAAGGCCAGCACCTGCGGCGAGGCCATGCCGCTGTAGACGCGGCCCATGATCTCGGCAATGTCCAGCGAGCCGGTGGCCCCGTAGACCATCGACATGCCGTAGAGCAGGAAGCCGGAGGCCAGCGCGCCCAGCACGAAGTACTTCATGGCGGCCTCGGTGCCCTGCGTCCAGTTGCGGCGCAGGCCGATGGCGGCATACAGCGACAGCGACATCAGCTCCAGGCCCAGGTACAGCACCAGCAGGTTGCCGCCCGAGACCATCACCATCTGGCCCAGCAGCGAAAAGAGCGCCAGCGCGTACAGGTCAGCGCCCCGGATGCCCCGGTCGGCCATGTAACCGCGTGAATAGATGATGATGCTGCCGGTGCAGACGATGCCGCAGACCTTCAGCAGGTAGGCCAGATCGTCGGCAAGGTACATGTGCCCGAAGGCCTGCTGCGGCCCATGATTGTACTGCCAGAGCACCGCCACCAGCGGCGCCACCAGCACCAGCAGCGCCATGCGATCGGCGCGCATCGGGCATTCCTTCCTGCCGGTCAGCGCCTCCACCACCAGGAAGACGCAGATGCCAAGCATCAGCAGGATCTCTGGCGCCAGCGCGGCCAGATTGAGTTCATGCAGGGTCAGTGACACGGCCATGCCTCTCTATGTCTACTTGAGCTTGGTTTGGGAAACGTGCGTGAGCAGCTGCTCCACCGAGACCTGGATCAGGTCGGTGAAGAACTTCGGATAGATGCCCATGAACAGGACGAGTGCGGCCATCAGCATCAGCAGCCAGAACTCGCGCCGGTTCACGTCTTCCATCTTGTCGACGTTGGGATTGGCCACCGGACCGAAGACCACGCGCTTGTACATCCACAGCGAATAGCCTGCGCCCCAGATCAGGGCCGTGGCGGCCAGCAGGCCGATCCAGAAGTCGAACTGCACCGCGCCCAGAATGACCAGGAACTCGCCCACGAAGCCGGAGGTGGCAGGCAGGCCCGCGTTGGCCATCGAGAACAGCAGGAACAGCGCCGCGAACTTCGGCATCCGGTTGATGACGCCACCGTAATCGGCAATCTGCCGGGTGTGCAGACGGTCGTAGAGCACGCCGATGCACAGGAACATCGCGCCAGCCACGAAGCCGTGCGAGACCATCTGCACCACCGCACCCTGCATGCCGGTCTCGTTGAACATGAAGAAGCCCAGCGTGACGAAGCCCATGTGGGCGATCGACGAATAGGCCACCAGCTTCTTCATGTCGGTCTGCACCAGCGCCACCAGACCGATGTAGATAACAGCCACCAGCGACAGCGTGATCATCAGCCAGGCCAGCTCGTGGCTGGCGTCCGGCGCGATGGGCAGCGACAGGCGCAGGAAGGCATAAGCCCCCAGCTTCAGCATGATGGCGGCCAGCACCACCGAGCCCCCGGTGGGTGCCTCGACGTGGGCGTCGGGCAGCCAGGTGTGCACCGGCCACATGGGGATCTTGACCGCAAAGGCCAGCAGGAAGGCCACGAAGATCAGCACCTGCTCATGCAGCGTGAGCGGCAGCCGGTGCCAGGCCAGGATCTCGAAGCTGCCCGACTGCAGATACAGGTAGATGATCGCCACCATCGTGAGCAGCGATCCCAGCAGGGTATAGAGGAAGAACTTGAAGGCCGCATACACGCGGTTCGGGCCGCCCCACACCCCGATGATGATGTACATCGGGATCAGCGTCGCCTCGAAGAACACGTAGAACAGCATGCCGTCGGCAGCCGCGAACACCCCGATCATCAGGCCCGAGAGGATCAGGAAGGCCCCCAGGTACTGATGGACGCGGTCCTTGATGACTTCCCAGCCGGCGATGACCACCACGATGGTGATGAAGGCCGTCAGCAGCACCAGCCACACCGACAGGCCGTCGATGCCGAGCGAATACTCGATGCCCAGGCTCTCGATCCAGGGCTTGCGCTCGACAAACTGCAGCGCAGCCGTGGTGCGGTCAAAGCCCGTGTAGAGCGGGATGGTGACGGCGAACCCGACCAGTGAACCCAGCAGCGCCAGCCACCGCGACAGGGTCGCACGCTGTTCGTTGCCGACCGCCAGCACGATGATGCCGCTGATGATCGGTACCCAGATGGCGGCACTCAGCCAGCCCATGCTCAATGTCTCAGTCGTCTGTTCCATGGTCGATCTATTGCGCGCTGGCCAGAAGGGGAAGGAACCAGAACAGCAGGAAGGCCAGCCCGATGATCATGGCAATGGCATAGTGGTTGAGGAACCCCGTCTGTCCCTGACGCAGGACGCGGGAGAACCAGCCCACCAGCCGTGCGCTGCCATTGACCACCAGCCCGTCGATCAGCCCCTGGTCGCCACGTTTCCACAGCCCGGAACCCAGGCGGCGGGCACCACCGGCGAAGAACCACTCGTTGAAGCGGTCGAGGTAGTACTTGTTCTCGAGAACCGTGTAGATGCCCTTGAACGTCTGCTGCAGGCGAGCCGGAATGGCCGGGTTCACCAGGTAGAAGTACCAGGCGGTGGCAATGCCGGCCACCATCAGCCAGAACGGCAGCGAGGTGAAGCCGTGCAGCGCCATGGCGACCCAGCCGTGCCAGTGCTCGGCCAGCGCGGCCATGGCCGGATGCCTGTCGGCGAACACCGTGATGACACCCTTGAAGTACTCGCCCGTGATCATCGAATCGGCCGCAAGGGCACCGATGATGATGGAGGGGATGGCCAGCAGCACCAGCGGCACCGTCACCACCCTGGGCGACTCGTGCGGCACGTGCGCGCCATGGCCGTCGTGACCGTGTGCATCGTGCCCGTGCGCGTCACGGCCATGCGCCGTTTCGAACCGGGGCTTGCCATGGAACACCAGAAAGTACATCCGGAACGAGTAGAAGGCGGTGACGAACACGCCCGAGAGCAGCGCCCAGTAGGCAATGCCCGAGCCCGGCACGTTGGCGTGGTGCACAGCCTCGATGATCGACTCCTTGGAATAGAAGCCGGAGAAGAACGGCGTGCCCACCAGCGCCAGCGAACCGATCAGCGAGGTGATCCAGGTGATGGGCATGTACTTGCGCAGGCCGCCCATGTGGCGGATGTCCTGATCGTGGTGCATGCCGATGATGACCGAGCCGGCCCCCAGGAAGAGCAGCGCCTTGAAGAAGGCGTGCGTCATCAGGTGAAAGACGGCCACGCTGTAGGCCGAGGCACCCAGCGCCACGGTCATGTAGCCCAGCTGCGAGAGCGTGGAATAGGCCACCACCCGCTTGATGTCGTTCTGGATGATGCCCATCAGGCCCATGAAGAAGGCGGTGATGGCACCGATGATCATCACGAAGGACAGCGCCACTTCCGACATCTCGTAGAGCGGCGACATGCGGCTGACCATGAAGATGCCGGCCGTCACCATGGTGGCGGCGTGGATCAGCGCGGAGATCGGGGTCGGGCCTTCCATCGAGTCCGGCAGCCAGACGTGCAGCGGGAACTGCGCCGACTTGCCCATGGCACCCACGAACAGGCAGATGCAGGTCACGGTGATGAGCGACCACGGCGTGTCGCCGATCAGCTGGATCGTCACCTTCTCGAGGTTCGGAGCGGCCGCGAAGATCTCGGCATAGTCCAGGCTGCCCGTCCAGGCCACCAGCAGGCCGATGCCCAGCACGAAGCCGAAGTCACCCACGCGGTTGACCATGAAGGCCTTCAGGTTGGCGTAGATGGCCGAAGGCTTCGTGTACCAGAAGCCGATGAGCAGGTATGACACCAGGCCCACCGCCTCCCAGCCGAAGAACAGCTGCAGCAGGTTGTTGGACATCACCAGCATCAGCATCGAGAACGTGAAGAGGCTGATGTAGGCGAAGAAGCGCTGGTAGCCGTCGTCCTCTTCCATGTAGCCGATGGTGTAGACGTGCACCATCAGCGACACGAAGGTCACCACCACCATCATCATGGCGGTGAGCTGGTCGATCAGGAAGCCCACTTCCATCTTCAGCTTGCCGATGACGGCCCAGCTGTAGAGGGCGCCGTTGAAGGTGTTGCCCTGCGAGACATCGTGCATGACCCACAACGAGGCCAGCAGCGACACCAGGACCCCGAGGATCGCCACCCGGTGGGTGGCCTTCTTGCCGATGGCCCGACCGGCGAAACCGGCCACCATCGCACCGACCAGTGGTGCGAAAGGTACCAGCAGATACGCTGTTTTCATCGGCTAGCCCCTCAGATGGTCGAGATCTTCGACGTTGACGGAATGGAACTGACGGAAGAGCACGACCAGGATTGCCAGGCCGATGGCCGATTCGGCCGCGGCCACCGTCAGGATGAAGAACACGAAGATCTGGCCGGCCAGATCCCCCATGTAGTGTGAAAAGGCCACGAAGTTCATGTTGACGGCGAGCAGCATCAGCTCGATCGACATCAGCACGACGATCAGGTTGCGGCGGTTGAGGAAGATCCCCACCACCCCGATCGAGAACAGGATGGCCCCCAGCGTCAGGTAGTGCGCGAGGCCCAGTTGCAGGAAATCAGTGGTCATCGTTGCACCCCTCTCACGATTCTTTCGAGGCTGCAGGCTTGGCCTCGGCAGGTGCCGCAGTCGGCTTGGCATCTGCGGCCCCGGCAGCCGGCTGGGCTGCGGCAGGCGCGGCCTGGGCGCTTTCCGCCCCCTGCCCTTCAGCCGCTTCGGCAGGCTGCGGCGGCGCAGGCACCACGGCCGGCATGCTCACCAGACGCACGCGGTCGGCAGCACGCACCCGCACCTGCTGGCTGGGGTTCTGCGACTTGCGATCCTTGCGACGGCGCAGGGTGAGCGCGATGGCTGCCACCATGGCCACCAGCAGGATCATGCCGGCGATCTCCAGCGGATAGATGTAGCCCGTGTAGAGCAGCTCACCCAGCGCCTTGGCGTTGTCGTAGTCGGCTGCCGGCTGCACCAGGTCGGCCTCCTGGACACCCCCGAAGTGGGCCCACAGCACCAGCGACAGCTCGACGACGATGATGGCCGCCACGAAGAGTCCCACCGGCAGCGATCGCCAGAAGCCTGCACGCAGGTTGTCGAGGTCGATGTCGAGCATCATGACCACGAACAGGAACAGCACCATCACCGCGCCCACGTAGACCAGCACCAGCACGATGGCCAGGAACTCGGCCTTCATCAGCAGCCAGATGGCCGCCGACGACACGAAGGTGAGCACCAGGAACAGCGCGCTGTGAACCGGGTTGCGCGCCGTGATCACGCGCGTGGCCGCAAAGACCGTCACCAGCGCGAACAGGAAAAACAAGACTGATATGACATCCATGTTGCCGACCGTCCTTGCTCAGCGATAGGGGGCATCGGCTTCGCGAGCCGCGGCGATCTCGCTCTCGTAGCGGTCGCCCACGGCCAGCAGCATGTCCTTGGTGAAATACAGGTCGCCGCGCTTCTCGCCGTGATACTCGAAGATGTGGGTCTCGACGATGGAGTCGACCGGACAGGACTCCTCGCACAGCCCACAGAAGATGCACTTGGTCAGATCGATGTCGTAGCGAGTGGTGCGTCGCTGTCCGTCCGCACGCACCGCCGACTCGATGGTGATGGCCATGGCCGGGCAGACCGCCTCGCAGAGCTTGCAGGCGATGCAGCGCTCTTCGCCGTTGGAATACCGGCGCAATGCGTGCAGCCCCCGGAAGCGCGGCGACAGCGGCGTCTTCTGCTCGGGATACTGGACCGTGATCTTGCGGGCGAACAGGTAGCGCCCCGTCAGCTTCATGCCCTTGAGCAGCTCAAGCAGCAGGAAGCTGGAAAAGAAATCCTTGATCGCTCGCATCTTCAGCTCTTCCAGATGTTGAAGGGCGTCTGCATCCAGACGGCAATCACCAGCAGCCAGACCAGCGTGACCGGAATGAACACCTTCCAGCCCAACCGCATGATCTGGTCATAGCGGTAGCGCGGGAAGCTGGCCCGGAACCAGATGAACAGGCTGACCAGGAAGAAGGTCTTGATGAACAGCCAGAACCAGTCCCACAGCCACTGCGGACCGATGTCGAGCCCCAGCGTGAAGAAGGGCTGCCAGCCGCCGAAGAACATGATGGCGGCCAGCGCCGACACCAGGATCATGTTGGCGTACTCGGCCAGGAAGAAGACCGCGAAGCTCATGCCCGCGTATTCCACCATATGGCCGGCCACGATCTCGGACTCGCCCTCCACCACGTCGAAGGGGTGGCGGTTGGTCTCGGCCACGCCGGAGATGAAGTACACCACCAGCGCCGGCAACAGCGGCAGCCAGTTCCAGGACAGGAAGTTGATGCCGTGGTCGGCAAAGGTTCCCCTGCCCTGCGCCATCACGATCTCGGAGATGTTCATGCTGCCCGAGACCATCAGCACCATCACCATGCAGAAGCCGATGGCCAGCTCGTAGGACACCATCTGGGCCGCCGCACGCAGCGCGCCCAGGAACGAGTACTTCGAGTTGGAGGCCCAGCCCGCCAGGATGACGCCGTAGACCTCCAGCGAGGTCAGCGCCAGCAGCAGCAGGATGCCGGCATTGATGTTGGCCAGGGCGCGGTCGGGACCGAACGGGATGACCGACCAGGCCGCCAACGACGGCATGATGGCCAGCACCGGCGCCACCAGAAAGAGCATGGGGCTGACCTGCGTGGGCAGCAGGATCTCCTTCAGCATCAGCTTGATGCCGTCGGCCATCGGCTGCAGCAGTCCGAGCGGGCCGGTCCGGTTCGGACCGATCCGCACGTGCATGTAGCCGATCATCTTGCGCTCCCATAGCGTGAGATAGGCCACGCAGATCATCAGCGGTGCCACCAGCACGATGATCTTGATGAGGTTCCAGACGACAGGCCAGGCCATGCCCAGCCACTGCTCGCCCGTTTGGCTGATCACGTCGACGAAATTCACTTGACGGCCTCCAGCGTGATCGGTCCGAACATCGCGGGCAGCGCCGTGACCGAGACATGCGCCGCCGGCACCCAGGCCACGTCCTGGGCCAGCCGGTCATCGCGAACCAGCGGCAGCACGATCTCGTGACCGTCCTGGCTGACCCGCACCTCGGCCGCCCCTTCCAGACCCAGACGGGACAGCGTCTCGCCATGCAGGCGGACCACCGGCGCGCGGGCGTCGGCGGTCTTCTGGAGCGCCGTGCCGCGCCGTACCAGGGCATCGACCGAATAGATGGGCACGCTGGCCAGCCGCTGCAGCACCCCGGCCCACGGCAGGGCACGGTAGGCTGGCAGCTGGGGCGCCACCTGGTTGTTCAGGAGCCGCCCGAAATGGCGGCCATCGGGAATCTGTGCCGCCGAGAGAGACTCCTTGCGCACCAGGCCGCGACGCAGCCCGGCGCCCGGACGACTGGACGAAACCGGTGCGGCAGGCCGTGCCGGCTCGGCGGCGACAGGCTCGACCGCGCCGGCCAGCGCCCGCTGGCGCACCTGCTCGACGCTCTCGAAATCGAAGCCCGGGATGCCCATGAGCGAGCCCAGCACGCGCAGCACCTTCCAGCCCGGCCGGGTCTGGCCGGCGGGACGCACGGCGCCGTTGAAGCTCTGCAGCCGGCCCTCGCAGTTG
>ERZ772968.838-NODE-838-length-14952-cov-16.046184_pt1 | contig 14952 bp, 15 predicted proteins | sample MGYA00580674_ERZ772968 | MGnify/ENA primary metagenome ERZ772968 (study PRJEB29015, sample SAMEA2737940) | human oral metagenome | biome: human oral; feature: human-associated habitat; material: dental | place: China | collected 2138 ...
ATCATCAGCTTTAACATATAAAGATCCGTTGAAGTTTGTTATTAAATCTAAGCCAATTTTAGCTTCTTTATTAGGTACAGAGGATTTATCATTAGATAGTCTACTAACTTTAATTTTAGACCTACCAAAATCTTTTTCTCGTACAAAATCCACACTCATAAATGTGGATGCAGAGTTATTTTTTAAATTTATATCCCCATTAAAACCCGTAGAACTTAATAACCCAGCAAAACCATCTGCCATCATTTTATTGGGATTATTATACCAGCACATACAAGCAAAAATAGATAGGGATATAACCACAATTAATATAACTACAACACCAACAACCACGAAAGACTTCTTTGTTCTACTACATAATGAAGATAGTTTACTTTTATTGTGATTGAGTGTATTGGAGCTCATCGGTCAATCTCTTGCTAGTATTTATTGCGTAATCTGTGAATTATATTGTTCTGCCGTCTTTTTAAATACGCCTATCATTTGAGAAATGTCAGAAAGTATATCTGATACAGGTACCGCATCATCCGCAGGAGCATCTTCTACTTTTACCTTATCATAAGATAGATTGATTCCGATATTTGCCGATTGACCTCCTTCTAGAGTCGAAGTCATATTAACAGATTTTAATTGATCTTTATCATCAATTACTATATCTAGCGATATGTTTGTATTAGAATTATTATTTTGTGAAGTTTGCTCTTGTTGACCATTTTGGTTCTCTGACCCAGGGGCTAAATTAATTCCTGAACAGCTCTTTGTATCCTTGATAATAGATGATTCTTGCAGTGAATTCATAAACTTACTTAATACTTCTCTATCAAACTTAACGGAATATATAGTATCGTTCCCATCTTTAGATGTATTCTTTATGAATATAAATCGATTATTTTTATAGACGTCCAGGAATGTATTCTGTATATTTTTATCTTTCTTTAGTTTACCAAAAACATCGGCAATACAGTTCTGACCTTGAAACGTCTTATTGTCAACTCTATTTATTACAATCCATTTTCCATTTATTTTTGCAACAGCCTGATCGGCATAAAGTTTTGCTTCTGGGGCACCAGAGAGTAAATAACTGCTTAAACTACCTAGGCCTGTAGCTTTAATATATAAATTAGACTTATTGCTAATCGAACCGCGAACATCAAAAGAAGCATCGACTTTATTATTGCCTTGTTGCATATTAACAGTGAACTTAGCGCTAATTTTATCAGCATTAGCTATAGAAATATCACCGTTCAGACTGATTGGTGATGTTCCACCAGATTGTTTTGTCGCAATTTTTGCCGATATATTATCTTTAGACATAGCTGTAAAAATCGCGTCAATAATCCGCTGCTCACCAGAACTACTACCACGAGCTATTATATTTCCTATACAGAAGGCGCAAACGACCAAAATAGCAACCCCAGCAACTACAAATAGTCTATTAAATTTACTATCCATCATTTTTTTGATTATCTTTTTAGTCGCCTTCTTCACTATTCCCCCTTATTTCTATTAATTATACTATAGTGATTATTTCTTTTAAAACTTTGAGAAAAAATTTGTCTTAATTTCTAGCCACTCTGGCTCCTGGCGGACTAGCTTTTTCATATCATCAGTTGATTTAAGCATGATTTTTAGAGCTTCCTCGGCAAAAATACCATTCTGTGAACCCTTAGCTAAAACTACTGCTCCCCTCTCTAATTTGCTATGTACAAAAGCGCCCGCACTAATTGCATCTGGAAAACTACGGACAAAGCAGCCATTCGCTTCAGCAACTGGCGCCAAATATCTACCAGATTCATTTCCAATTGTAACAACCCAGTTAATTCCATTTGGATGACATAATCTACCAAGTTCTGCATGCTCTTGTGCAGACGTAGCGCCAAGTTCATTCATATCGCCTAAAATTGCAATTTTTTGAGGTGCTTCTATATTTGACAAAGTATTAATTGCAGCAGCTGCGGCAGCTGGGCTAGAGTTATATGCATCGTCAATTAGAATACTATCTTTAACTCCACGCAAAATATTCATTCTACCAGGGACTGGGCGAATTAATTCAGCACCTCTCACAACAGCCTGTGGCGACATACCAAAACGAATCGCGACAGCTATCGCTCCAATAATTGGTCTAATATTATGTTCACCAACAACTTGCAGGGTCGTGCGTATACCATTACCCAGTTCTGGATTTACTAACCTACCAGTATATCCCTTACCTATAGAAAAACTTTCAATTTCAAATGAATATTCAGCAAGACTACTAGTACCATAAGTGATAATATTATTATTTGTAAGCATACTAGCATATTCTTGAGGCGTATCATCACGATTTATTATAGCTATATCGCTAAAATCAGTAGCTGAAAGTTCTTCTTGAGCAACAGCAGCTAATGTACCAAAAAACTCCATATGCTCAGGGGTTATACCAGTTACAATGGTAATATCTGGCTTTAAATATGTTCCAAAACACTCAATATCACCAGGCTTATCAGTTCCCAATTCTTGAATTACAATATCAACATCGGCTGGCTCTTTAATTCGCCGCTTAGCTTGTTTAAAAACATCTCGCCAAGCAGAAACACTTCTAATATCTCTAGGATAAGGTATTCCCAGTATAGCTAATGGAGCACTCATATTGGTATTATGATTTCCAGTATGTACTCGGATTCGATATTCCTGAGTTAGAATATTAGCCAAAGCCATTTTAGTACTAGTTTTACCAACACTACCAGTTATACAAACTAATTTAACATCTGGATGCGAAGCAAAATATCTGCGCACATATTTTTCAAGTTTCCTCTGAACATACTCTTTGAGCACAATAATTCCTCGTCTGTAAGTTTAGTATAATAGTAAGCAGTTTATATCAAAGTATAACACACAAACATAAGCTATACTATAAATCCTCTGCAATTAATTCACTATCCTTACGATAAGACCGCAGTATTTTTAACGACATGCGCGCAATTGGTCCAGCGACCAGTATCTGCCACCAGAACGCCGCGCAGAAATTAATTGGCCATGCCGAGGCAAAGCGCAGCGGCAACTCAGCCAGCGTTGTACCTGCCAATGCCAACCCGATCACGCTCATCGCCAGCGACATGCCGGTCACCATGCAAACCGTTTGCGCCAGGGCGCGAGCTTTCGGACTGTCTTTCACCTGGACGAAACGCTTCATAGCTTTGTACACCAAGTTTGACACCACCAATCCCTCAACTAGCATGACAATCGCAAAGATGATAGGCTGCAGCAGCAGTACCCGCCCGAGCGACTCCATCGACACGCCAGCGTGCAAAAATGTATTGAATAAATTCATGAAAAGTGACATAGTAAACGCCATCACAGCGCCGTAAAAGATTTCTTCGCGTTTGGTGCGGGGTATATTTCCTCCTTTGGTTAATGATTTTTTGGCAACAAAAAAGTTGCGCTTTATCGGTGCAACTAGGGTGTTTTTCTTGACAGCATTACGCCTTTGCTAGCGGCTTCGGCGGACTTCAACCGCGACAAAAGCAACGTATTGACCTCTGAAGAGTTTAGCAAAGAGATGCGGTTTTGTCAAGATTGGCGTAGTCTGTCAACTAGATTTACGGGATTGTTTTATTTTGTATATAGACAATGTTACGTAAATTAGGTTTGTGTTACAATTGATGCATGGGAAAAGCGTACGTTAACTCAAGAGAAATAAAAGGTGTAGTTCTAGGAGGAGGCAGAGGTACGCGACTCGCTCCGCTAACAGAAACTACCAGCAAGCAACTATTACCCGTTGGCGATAAGCCAATGGGTAATAGGGTTATTAATCAGCTCTCTTCTGCTGGAATAAGAGATGTTTTTCTGTTAATTGATCAGTGTCATGCCTCACAATACTTAGATACTTTACGAGATGGTTCAGAATTGGGGCTTCGTAGTCTTAGCTATGTTTGGCAAGATCCTGAAGGCAAAGGGCTGCCGACGACAATTAGTAAGGTACGCCACCATATTGGAGATAGTAAACTAATTGTAGCGTGTGGGGATGTATTATTTGATGATAGTCTAGAGAAGCCTATAGAGTATTTCTTGAAAAAACATATTGGAGCTCATGCAGTCAGTGCTTTTATGTCAGATAGTGCTGGCTATAGTCCGTTTATTACCGAAGGTCATAAGGTTACAAATATTCTTGACAAAAATAAGGATCGCCATACACCCGCAGTAGTTGACGTTGGCACGTATATGTATACGCCAGATGTGTTCTCCAGAATAGAAAGCTTGAAACCATCGGAACGTGGCGAGACGGAAATATGGGACTTGAATAGAAGTTATGTCAACGACGGAACGTATACGTATTCAGTGATAGACGGCTGGTGGATTGATGCGGGCGGCAGCCTGGACTTGTACGAGGAGGCTAATGAGCACTTCTCGTGAATTAGTACCCCTACTAATTTTAGGCGCGGGTATGTCTGGTTTGGGCGCGGGAATACAGGCTAGACGAGCAGGTATTGATAGTGTAATACTGGAAGCAGAGACTGAGGTGGGCGGACTATGTCGCAGTCTTACATCGAGGACCGGATGCGATTTTGACTTTGGACCTAAGATTCTTATTTTAGATGATTCTGATAATTCAGCAGATCTACTAAGTTTTTTGGGTAATAACTGTCAAAAATATTTGATGCAAGAAAATGTTTACTTGAAACAATTTAGATTGATAGATTTTCCTATCCAGCGCAATCTTATAGACTTGCCAAGCGACATATCAAAGCTAGTGATTAAGGAAGTTAAGCATAGTACTAAACATAACGTTGTAAGAAATTACAGAGATTGGTTATTGATGCATTATGGCGAATATTTAACAAATAATGTTCTTTTGCCATACGAAGAAAAGAAATGGCAAATTGATCTTGATAAATTAGATTACACATGGGCATTATCCCGTCCAGTTAGTGTGTCTTTGAGCGAAATGGAATTGGGCGCTAAGCAAAAACTATCGCCTAATAAACATTACTACTATCCAAGGAATGGTAATATAACCACATTAACGCAGTCTATGGCTAAAAAAGCTGGCAAAATACTCCTAAACCATAAAGTGGAGGCTATTGATACATCTCGCAAGATTGTTTTTGCTGGAAATAAAGAATTTTACTACGATAGGTTAATATCTACCTTACCGCTTGACTGCATGCTGAAAATTACCAAAGACAACGACTTTGACAGAATCAAAAAAAGCGCGTCTGTACTGCAGCAACTAAGTATAAGAATATTTCATCTGGTTTTTGAAGGTAATCATAGCGTTAAAGGAACAGCTATATATTTTCCAGAAAAAAATTTCATATTTCGTAGAGTGTCTGCGCTACAAAACCTTTGTCCCGCTCTAGCACGCAAGGGGTATACTCCTATTTCAGTGGAAGTATCTTTAAATAATGACTCAAAATATATATCAGAAGAATCTATGCAAAAAATTGTACTTAAACAACTACAGAGCATTAAACAGTTTGGAAAGCTAGGTGAGCCGATAGAATGTATTGTTCAGTGTATTCCATATGCGTATCCGTTACCGACAATAGGTTTAAAAGATTTCGTAAAAGACGCTCACGATTACTATAACAAATACCAAGTTTATTTATGTGGTCGTGGCGGAAATTACGATTATTATAATAGTGATAAAGCATACAAACAAGGTAAAGAGGCTGTTTTGTCTGCATTGCAACAGAAAGAGTCCTAAGAAAGGAAAGAATATAGCCAATGTCTCAAACATCACACTCAAATTCAGCTTTACAATTATATAAATTCTGCTCGAAATGCGGTGGTAAATTTGTTCATCGCGGCGGCAATCATCTGAAATGCCAAGACTGCGATTATAGCTATTTTGTCAATCAGGCGCCGACTGCCGGAGTAATTATTTTTAATAGCGAGGGCAAGGTGATGATGGCTAAGCGAAAATTTGAGCCGAAAAAAGGAACATGGCAGTCAATCGGCGGATTTGTTGGATTAGACGAATCTTTGGAAGAGGCCGCTGTGCGCGAGGCTAAAGAGGAGCTTGGTGTGAATATAGAAATAGATAATTATCTAGGCAGCTTTCCTGAAATTTATGAGTTTGGCGGAGTTGCTGTACCGTTTTTAGCAATTTACTTTACTGCAAAAATAATTGATGGCGATCCGATACCAAATGATGACGTGGCGGAAATCGGCTATTTTACACGCGACGAGTTGCAAAAACTAGATATTACGTATCCTGCACTGCGTGAATTATTGCTTGCAAAAATGTCTTAAGCTCAAATCTCAGTACGCTGAAGCTTCTTTGACTGGTCTAACTTTGACACAATAACCATAACCACGCGAACATAAGGAGAGTTTATAATATTAGAAAAAACAATTCGCTAACTAGCATGAAAGGGTTCTGTTCAAATAAACTAAGATCACTGTTTAATAAGTATAGTGACACAGATTCAAGAATATCGGATAAATTTAATGTTACTAAAGATAACATATAGAGCTATTACTGCTAGATAATTAAATCTACAAGAAACCTAAAAATACTATATATAAATATATAAGTCGAAATAAGAATATTAGCTTAGCAGTTTGTCAACTACTTTAATCGCTGACTCGAATATAGCAGCATCAATCAATTTTCCCTCTTCAATATAATCGGTCAGTTTTGGTAACATATGCAAACTTGCCCAATTGATAATCTGATTTGACGTTGGTTTTCGCTTGGCAAGTAATCTATCAAACGATGGACGCATATCATTAACAGTTGAACGAGGCTTTCCAGTAAGTTGAGGACTTAAGTATCCTCCACCAATTGTACGGCTAGCAATACAATAAGCTAAAAGCTCGTTATATACCGAGCGCCACGTATAGCCAGGCGGAGACACAAGTTTTTTTGGAAGGATAAACTTCTCGTACGAAGATCTACCCGCTTCTTGAAATAATTTTGATTGCTGAATTAGTCCATGCGCATACTCGTGAAGTATGACGATTCTGACAGCCTCTTTTTTCTGGTCATTAAATGAATAATGTGGTCGTAGGAGTATAAAGTTGCTACTACTGATTTTATGTCCAGCAGGGCCACTTGCTTCTGGGCGTGGCGGTAACAGAAATACAGTACTATCCTGTACAGCTTGCCTATCCAACCCCAGAAAAACAGCTATTTTTTGCAACTGTGGATACAGATCATCATATGAAAAATCATTTATAGCATTACGCCACATACCAAGGTTTTCATGACAATCTTGCCAAATACTATCAAATCTATCCATAAGAGGAGCAGAAATATAAGCAATTAAACGGAGGTTTTCATTATCAAATTTTTTACTATATAACTTTCGCAAAATATCATAAGGATTAGAGTCTGACTGTATAATAGCGCGCACTTGCGACAGAATAGGCTCGTCAGCGGGTTGAATGACATGGCGGTAATACGTGAATAATGGATACTCAAACGCATATGACTTATCCCATTTAGACACCGTCTGTAGCCAGTAAAAGAACGCTACATTTTTATTAAGAGTTGCCACTATATTCATTTACTCAATTTTATCAACTATTCTATCAATTAACCAGTTCATAAAGATAAAATAACATCTAGAAAGATTTAATAATAAAAATCGCCACGTTCTATAGTGGCGATTTACGCTGTTACGCGCCCACCCGGGGCACGGTTGTTGATTTATGTTTGTTTTTGCAACAGGGCGGCCCCATTGCGTACCAGCTTATACTTGATTATGCACCAATTAAGTACAAAACACAAGCGCTATAAATTATCAAAATGGTTTAAATTTTACACACTTATGAATAACCTCAATCGCCAGTCCTATTAATAATGAGAAATTATTTATAATTTTGACTTTCTCTATATGTTCATATAGTGAATTTTATTACTATCTTAACAATTACAAGTCATCACGGGCAGTAAACCATTCACCGAATTTCTGCCAATGCCGAAAATGGTCAGGGTTAATATCCGCACCGTCATGACGGAGTGCAAACTCTTCAGTAATCGTTAACCCGCCACTGTCCTCCATTGATACAACTTGATTCATTGACGTTCCTTCGCCGCGCGACTGGTTTATAAACACGCCAGTTTGATCAGATATAAACAACTCCAGTTGCTCGCCATCAAAATACGCCACGACGTCATGCAATATAATTCTCCGATCATTTTTATCTTTCATCAAAGCCAAAAAATCTTCAGCCGTAAACCAATTAGCAACATCCTTCATATAACCGCCCGGAAAGCCGCCCAGTGCTGGAATTTCCCAGCTGCTATCGTTAACAACAACCGGCTGGCCTGCTTTTTCATACGCCGACTTAACTTTTGCTTCGGTAATTTTCAGCGAATCATGATGCTGGATTTCATCAATGTCAATTTGCAGCGGCTCAACAACAATACCATAGTCTTTCAGAACCGACCTGGCTTCTTCAAGTTTGTGCGGGTTGCCAGTAACAAATGTTATTCGTTTAGACATAAGATTATTATAGCACCTCTTATTTTAGGCTTCTTATTCCAACGTAGTAAGAAATTGACGAACAGCATCGATTGGTTTGAACAAGCGGTATGTCTCGGCGTCCTCATTTGGCGTTAATTCGGCACGAGTTTTACCCTTGTAGCCATCCGGGCAAAATATTTTATCCCAGCCAAAGCCGCCATCGCCTATGGGATGCTCAGAGATAGCGCCACGAAGTTCAGCGCGAAACAACCTGACCCGCTGGCCGTCATAGTAGCCAAATACACACGCCGCCACTGCCGATCGATCGTCAAAGCCATCAAGCATCCGGCAAAGATTCTCTAAACCGTTCGGCGCCTCGACAAAAAACTTGATAAACGGACCTGGCAGTCCATCAAGTGCCGTAAACCCGAGCGCCACATCCTCAACCAAAACTGGACGCTTAGCAACTGCATACGCCTGACGTACCTTATGCTCAACAATCTCTTCCAAGCTAGTCGATTGAATTTCCGTTAAATCAACCACCCGATGCTTCAGCGGTAAACCCAGCATGCGCGATAAATAATCTGCTTTGTGTTGATTGCCTGTGATAAACGTAATCGTCTTCATCACGCTTACACCTGAGTTTCAGAGTTTACTTTCTCAAATCGCGGCACAGATTTCCCATCCAGTACTACTGTTTCCGTAAACATGTTGGCAGGGCGAGCAAATAACTCATATTCATTTTCATAGAGAGGTCGGTAAATTACCAGGAACTCTTCTGTCTCAGTTTCTAACGCTAGACCGATCACCTCGTATAGCTTGCCTGACTTGCTATACTTGTACACACCCTTGCTTATTTTCGCGCAACGACTCTGCTCTTTACTACCCGCAGCTTCTTCACGATACTTCTCTGGCTGAGCGCGGAAGATATTCACCCATTTACTATCATCAGCCAAATCATGATATTTAATGTAATGTCGTTTGTCAAAGCCGCCCTTATCTTGCTTTTTACGCGCCATTTCCTCTTGAACTTGCTCTATAGAAAAGCCAAAATCTTGGCGCAGCGCGTCAACAACTTCCTGCAAATCAGCCAGCTCTTTGAGCGATTCATTACGCTGATTATCGTCCAGCGGTATTTCGTCCGCTTCCTCATGAATCTTACGGAGCAGTTCGCGACGAAATTCTTGCTTGTTTAGTTCGCGGTACTCCGTATGTAAAACTTCTTCGTCATCCAGACACTTTTTCACAACTTTGTCGCGAACTAGTTTTTGTAAATAAAAACGTACCATAACATTCTCCTTTTTATACCTGATCTATCTCGCGTATCAGCCGCCGAAGAATCATCACCATATAAAGCCCATATCCAGCCGTTGCCAGCGCGCCGCCAATACCACTCACAGCATACACCATCTGCCACGAAGCATTCGTTGTCAAGGCGATATAGAACGCCGCAAGTGCCGCGACAATCGCCAAAGGCGCTAGGCAATAATCAATCGTGCGATGAAAAATCTTCGCTTGCGGTACGAAATGCATACCAATAATCAACGTCAGCGCCGGCATGATATACCGCTGCAAGCTAAACACGGCCAATAATATAATGACAATCCACAGCGGAATATACGTCAACGCGCTGAGTATCTGCATTTGCTTGCCAATCTTGTTTACTTCTGGCGTTGGCTTTGGTTGCGGTAATTGTGCCACTGCACGCACAGCACTCACGCCATGAAAAATCAGCCAGCCCGCATGCACAACAAGTAGCGCAAAAACAGCCCAGCCAATCACGCCCCACGCCAGCCCGAACCATACGGCATAGATCAGCATAAAAAAAGCCATCAGAATAGGAAACGGGGCGCTGCTTTTTGCCGCGATAATTGCTTCGTCTCTTTTTGCTAATCCTTGGACTGTCATATATTTCTCCTATTTTCCTGCTATGATTGCTAAAAATTCTTGCTCATTAATGATTTTTGTGCCGTATTGTTCAGCCTTTTTCAGCTTACTTACACCAATTTTACCGCCAGCTACCAAATATGTTGTATCTTTTGCAACAGCAGTTTGGAATGTGCCGCCCAGTTCGCGAATCTTATCGGCAGCAGCGTCGCGCCCCATAGATTGCAGTGTGCCAGTGATCACGAAACTTTGCCCGACCAAGCGGCCAGATTTTTTATTGAACTGCGGCGCAACACCCAAATCAGCGAACTTTTGCAGTAGCTTCATATTATCTTCGTCAGCAAACCATGCCACGACAGACTCGGCAACAATTTCACCGACACCATCGACTTCCCGCAGTTCATCAATCGTCGCTAGCGCCAACTGCTCAATACTCTCAAAGCGGTTCGCCAAATCGATCGCCGTCTGCGCGCCAATATGGCGAATTCCCAGTCCATACAAGAATCGTTCTAAGTTTGGATGTTTTTTATCAGCAATGGCAGTGATGAGTTTTTGAGCAGAGATCTCGGCAAAACGTTCCAGTGCCAGCAATTGTTTCTTTTCCAGTAAATAAATATCCGCTAGGTCGTGCACCAAGCCAGCATCGACCAGTGCTTCGACATTTTTCTCGCCCAACGTTTCAATGTCCAACGCGCCTTTGGAGGCAAAATGCGCCAATGCCCGCTTCAAAATCAGCGGACCGGTCAATCCTTTGACGCGGTAAACCGCCTCACCTTCTGGACGCACAAATTCCAACTCTGGATATTGGCGCTTCAATTCTGCTGGATAATCAATCAGCTGAGAATTATCCGGGCGCAATTCTTTCAGCACAGTTTGCACCTGTGGAATGATGTCGCCCGCCTTGAAAATCACCACCGTATCGCCGCGGCGCACATCCAGCCGGGCAATTTCGTCGGCGTTATGCAGGCTAGCGTGCTGCACCGTCGTACCGGCCACTACCACCGGGTCAAATACCGCTACTGGCGTGGCCGCACCGGTTCGACCGATAGAAATAACGATATCTCGGACGATGGTTGTAGCCTGCTCGGCAGCATATTTGTAAGCGACCGCGCCGCGCGGATTTTTCCCAACCAGACCGAGACTTTCATACAATGCTCGATCATTAATCTTAATCACCAAACCATCAGTATTAAATGGCAAATTATGGCGCTTATCACCCCATTCGTTAACGAAGTTCATCACATCAGCTAAAGTAGTAAAAATGCTCGCCTGCTGATTGCAAGTAATTCCTAGAGCAGTCAGCGCCTCGTAAGCAAAGCTGTTAGTTGGCACTTCAGCGTCGTCATCACGCAATACATCATAGCCGCGAAAATGCAGCGGCCGCGCCGCTACCAGCGCTGGGTCAAGTTGGCGAATCGTACCTGCCGCTAGGTTGCGCGGATTAGCAAATTCCGGCTGCCCCAAGGCTTTTTGCTTTTTATTAAGTTCCTCAAAATCACGCTTCAGCATGACAATCTCGCCGCGAATTTCCGTCCGCCCGCGCAAAAATTGCTCAAAACCCGGCGCTTCGTGCAGCCGCAACGGCACATTTTTGATAGTTCGCACATTGTTCGTTACATCCTCGCCGACAAAGCTATCGCCGCGAGTAACAGCCTGAGCCAGCACGCCGTTAGCATAAATCAGCGCGCACGCCAGCCCGTCCATCTTAATATCAGTGAAAAATTCGTGGCGCTGTCCAGGCATTAGCTTGTCTGTTCGCTTGATCCATGCTTCAATCTCACTCTTATCAAACACATCATTCAAACTGACCATTCGCCGCTGGTGGCGCACCTTTTGGAAGCCGTCGAGCAGCTTATTGCCAACCCGCTGAGTCGGACTATCAATTGTAATTAATTCAGGATTAGATGATTCTATTTTTTTTAGCTCATCCATTAGGCTATCATATATAGCATCACTAACACTCGGTTTATCATTTACATAATATTCATAGCTATATTTATTTAATAAGTCCCGAAGCTCTCTAACACGATATTGATTTCTATTACGACGGCGCAGTTCCATCATCAACTACCTTTCGGTATAGTAAGTAAATATACACGCAGACCCAAACTATAGTAATAATTGACATGATTAGCATAAATATAGGCACTGTTGGCATCCAACTAATTTGACTAAATATAGATTTTATCCAACCATCAAATAAAATCACGGGTATCATTATTACTATCCACCAAGATACAATAACTAAAAACATCCAAATTATGCGGTACATAAGTCTAAGTCTTCGCCCAATCACCAAGTCACCAGCAATAGCAATAGCTCTAAGCGGGTACATGCCTGGTAATGTAACTACAACTAATGCAAGAAATGTACTAACCATCCAATATAGTGAAAGAACTATAATTAGTACTAATGCAACTGAAGTCAACATGGAAAACGCCCCACCTTCAATTAATCCACTTTGCCAAGCAGCCCCAGCCACGAGAGCAGCTAAAGCACCTGGAACCATTTGAATTAATAATATTAATAGAGTTAACATTGTAGGCAATATAGGAGAGCCAGCATTATATAGCCCATCACGTAATATAACTCGCTTGCCAGCCACAATCTTGCGTAAAAGCCACACCGTAGTCAACCATATATATAAACCTAATAAACTTGCTATAATAACCTGACCGCTATCCATTTTTGGAGTTAGTCCGCTAGTTACAGAAGTAAGTAAGATAACACCAGCCTTACTAATTCCCCCAAAGGTACCACTAAATACAGATTCTGGAGCAGTTTCGTCTAGAGTATTATATAACTGATCATAAATATCCTGGCGGCCCATTAGCCCAAATATCACTACCAATACTATAAATACCAGAATTAAACGCAAAAATAGCCATTTCTTGGTCCAAATAAGTCGTGAAGCTTCAATAGTAAAAGCAAAATAACCAGGCATTTCTAGTTGACGCTTATAATCACGACGGCGAGTTAAAATAAATGAGCGATGTGGGCGTCGTTTAATAAAATTATTGCGTCTTTGTAGAACATTAGTAATTTTTAACTTCAAAAGTCCAAAAAATCTACTAACTATATTTTTTTTAGAGTTAGATGCTATATTTTTAACAATTTTATCTGATTTCTTTCTACTCAGATTATTAGTGGTCTTTTGAACTATTTTTCTAGATTTTGACATAATCAAAATTTGTCTGCATTCTTTCGAAGTCTAGCAATTCGATCCTCTAGTGGTGGATGGGTGCTAAACATATTACTTAGAAAACCAGATTTAAGCGGGTTATTAAAGAATAAATGAGCTGTAGCTGTATTTTGATTACGCATAGGTTGAGTATGATCTCGCAATTTCTCAAGTGCACTAGCTAGGCCTTCTGGATGCCTAGTTGTCATTGCACCAGTAGCATCAGCTAGATATTCACGCTGACGGCTTACAGCCATTTGCACTAAAAATGCTGCAAATGGAGCTAGTATCACTAATATAATACCTATAATTAAAACTACTGGATGAACATTACGATCACGATCGTTACTAAAAAACATCATCCGCAATGCTAAATCAGATAAAGCACCAATAGCACTAACTAATCCAAATGCAATCATAGATACACGAATATCATAATTCTTAATATGAGCCATTTCGTGAGCTAAAACACCTTCAAGTTCTTGGTCGTTCATAATATCCAATAATCCAGTAGTTGCCGCTACTAGAGCATGTTGTGGATCACGACCAGTCGCGAAAGCGTTAGGAGCTGGGTCATCAATAATATAAACCTTCGGCATAGGCAAACCTTCAGTTATAGCTAGATTTTCAACAATTCTATACATACGAGGATTGTCAGACTTCTCGATTTCTTGCGCACCTGTTGACATTACAGCTAATTTTGATGCTAAGAAATATTGAATCAAAGCATAAAATAATGCACCACCAACAATCCAAGGTGTAATTGATGAATTTCCATATATAGAACTTAGTAAATAACCTATTCCACCTATTATGCCAACGAACACCGTCATTATAATGACGGTGTTACGTTTATTGGCTGCTATAGCGTTATACATAATGCAGCTACCCTTAGTTAGAACTGTACATCTACAGGCTTTTCAATAGATTCACGATCTTCAACTTCAAAGAATTCGCGCTCTTTAAAACCTAACATATTCGCAAAAATATTATTTGGGAATAACTTAATTTTGGTATTTAGATCGCGCACACCGCCATTATAAAAACGGCGAGAAGCCTGAATCTTATCCTCTGTATCAACAAGCTCGGCCTGAAGCTCACTAAAATTCTGATTGGCTTTCAAATCCGGGTAACTCTCAGCTACTGCAAACAGACTCTTTAAAGCTCCTTCAAGCTGGTTTTCAGCCTCAGCAGTTTCTTTAACACCCTTAGCATCCATAATTGCACTACGAGCCTTTGTGACTTCTTCAAATACGCCCTTTTCGTGAGCAGCATAACCCTTTACAGTATTTACAAGATTTGGAATCAAATCTGCTCGACGCTTAAGCTGAACTGTTATGTCGCTCCAAGCTTCATCTACACGAATTTTGAGAGTAACCAATCCGTTGTAAGTCATCCATACAAACAAACCAACTACAACTACTATACCTAAAATTATATACAATACTGTCATCTAAATCCCTTCCATATCAATTTATATATTAATAT
>ERZ772968.839-NODE-839-length-14949-cov-6.246542_pt1 | contig 14949 bp, 13 predicted proteins | sample MGYA00580674_ERZ772968 | MGnify/ENA primary metagenome ERZ772968 (study PRJEB29015, sample SAMEA2737940) | human oral metagenome | biome: human oral; feature: human-associated habitat; material: dental | place: China | collected 2138 ...
AAACATAGACAACTTCACAAAACTATTCCTACTCTAAAGTTGAAGTACGAAACGAACATGCGCACTCTAGCCCCTATCACGCCTGAATCTCATCAACCGGATGGTGTTTTAGATCTCTCCGGAGTATAATCTTTATGAAGCTCACTCAACTTACATCTACTAAAGCGGTAAAAGATGCGTATTCAAACACTAGATATCAAAAACTTTCGCGGCATCGCTAATGGACGCGTAATCTTTCAGAAGCATTCATTGCTTGTTGGAAGCAACAATATTGGTAAGTCAACTGTATGTGATGCTCTAGAGCTGGTTTTGGGACCTGAGCGTCTTTATCATCGACCGATCATTGATGAACACGACTTTTACTGTGGTAAATATCAAAAAGAAGATGACACTTCTCTCGAAATCGTTATTCGTGCCATTTTAACAGACCTGAATTTTAATCAGAACCTACGCTTCTACCAACATCTTCGTCGCTGGGATAAGGATCAACTGAAGTTTGTCGACGAAGAAGCCGACGGCATTTCCCACGCCGATGGCCTAAACGTCGACTGGGCACTTCCAGTCGTTTTCATTGGTCGATACGACCCTGAAGAGGACGATTTCGTCGGCGACACCTTCTTTGACCACCCGATGGACGATCCAGATAGTCTGAGTGACGAAGAGAAAGCCTCATTGGGGCAAGGGCGTTCTATATTCACCCGCGCCCACAAGCGGGACTGTGGATTCATCTATCTACGCGCACTGCGCACCGGCTCACGGGCCTTGAGCTTACAACGTGGTTCACTGCTGGATACGATTCTTCGGCTTGGCGAACAAGGCAGCGCAAACATGTGGCCAGCAGCACTTCGCTCGCTCAAAGAACTCGATCCGGCAATTGGGGAGATAAGTCAGCTTGGGTCGATCCGCGCTCAGCTGCAAGAGCGTCTTGGCCGTTTCATCAATCTCGCTTCTGAAGGCGACCAGACCTCCTTTTATGCCTCTGACTTAACTCGTGACAACCTCCGTGAGGTTGTCAAACTATTTGTCGCGACTTGGCCGAGCAACTACCCCGTCCCTTTCAGCAGGCAGGGGACCGGGTCAGTTAACTTGCTCGTATTCGCCCTGCTGACAATGATCGCCGATTTGAAGGAAAAGAACTCAGCCATATTTGTAATGGAAGAGCCTGAGATTGCCTTGCCACCGCACATCCAGCGCCGGGTAGTGAAGTATGTGCTTCAGAAGATGGGGCAATCTATCGTCACATCACACTCGCCTTACATCATCGAGCAATACGAAGCCGAAAACGTCGTCGTTCTTGGTCGCGAAGATAAGAGTTGCTTTGGGGGCAAGCCAATCGACCGTAGCCTCATCAAACAAAAGAGCTATCGAGCTCAACGCCGGCAGTTTGCAGAGGCTATTCTCAGCCGAGCAGTTTTCGTTGTCGAAGGAGCGACAGAAGTGGTCGCCATCAACGCTGCATCGACAGCGCTCGAAAGATTCGGCTACTCCCATATCGATCTATCTGGCGTGTCACTTTTCGACGCTGGGGGCGACCAGGAAGTGCCAAAGTATGGACCGATCTTTAAAGCGCTTGGCAAACCGGTCTTCGGCATGCGAGACAAGCCTAACCGCCAAGATCAGCCGGGCACTAGAGACAATATTGATGCATATGACAAGTTCTGGGAGTCACCAGAATTGGGAGTCGAACGCATCCTAGTGAACCAGGTGCCTGAAAGCGTCCTACACAGTTTCCTTAAAGAAGTATCATCCCGTTCTGACTATCCGGCAAACTGCGAGTATGACGCGTCAAAGGGAGGTGAGGAGCTAAAGAATCTTGCTCAAAAGGTGTTAAAAGCGCGAAAAGGTGACTCGTACGGCTACGGTTATGCTGCGACCCTGATTGAACAATGCCAGAGCGAAAACGAATTGCCTTCGTTTATTCGCGACGCTTTACTCTATATCGACAGATATCTAAACCCTTCGACACAAAGTAATCCCATTCGATCCGAAGGCGAGACGACGATGTCATCCGAGACTGCTTCAGATGGGCAACCTGACAATGAATGACGGTGGGCCTGCCGGCATGAAGCTATCAGATACCGCCGAGAACGCGCTACAGAGTGAATGTCCTGTGTTGGTGCTTGGCGGCCCCGGTTCCGGTAAGACGACGCTGTCACTACTGAAGGCAAAGTCGTACGTCTCGGAGCTTGCGCCTGAACAAGCGATTCTGTTTCTGAGCTTTTCTCGGGCAGCCGTTCGACAGGTTGAGATCAGATGTCGTGACCTGCTGAATGCAGAAGAGCAGCGGTCAATCGAGGTGCGCACCTACCACTCATTTGCCCTTGACGTTCTGAAAACACACGGCAGACTGCTCACTGGCACTCCCCCGCGGATTCTGTATCCAAGCGAGGAAACACTTCTTAAATCACGTCACTCCGGACTTTGGGAGAAGGAAGCCAAGCGCTTGGCCGCAGAGGAAGGCCGCTATGTTTTCGGCGAGTTTGCATCGGCGGCAAACAAGCTCCTCGTTGGATCAAAGGCGGTCGCAAAGCTCATCGCAGACAAGTATCCAGTTGTTATCCTTGACGAGTTTCAGGACACCAATGACTCTCAGTGGGAGCTGGTCAAGACTTTGTCTCTGCGGTCACGCATGGTGTTCCTTGCCGATCCTGATCAGCTCATCTTTGACTACGACAAGTATGTGAGCGCTGAGCGGCTTCAACATCTTCGCGACGATCTCAGACCGGCGGAGTTTGATTTGGGAGGCGATAACCATCGCAGCCCGAACTCGGGGATTCTCGCCTACGCCAACGCAGTCCTCCACAACAAAGCTCTCCCTGCTGTTCCTGAGATTCAAACGCTATGCCACAACTCAGATAACTTTGGCGAAATTGTACATCTGGCTGTTTTGGCAACATTATCGGAACTACAAGAGGAAGGAATTGAGCGGCCTTCTGTGGCGGTTCTTGCGCGAACCAATGCAATGGTGGCGAGGACGTCCGACTGCCTCTCTCAAGATCATGAGTTCGAAGGTTATCTGATGAAACCGATTGTGCACGATGTCCTTTGGGATGCCGGCCTGACGACCGCTGCCGCTCTGGTTGTCGCATCTATTCTGGAGTGGACGGCACTTCCCAAGGTGACGGCTTTGACCCAAACGTTCGAGCTGATTGCTGAATACTTCGACATGAAGAACGCGTCAAAACGTAAAGGGGTTAAATACGCCCAGGATTCTTCTAAAAAATTTTCGAACGAGGCTAAAAGCCTCAAAGCTGGCGGTAAACCAAGGTATGAGGTGACGAAGCACTTTGGGAAGGCCTATGACAGTGGACTACAGTTTGCCGGCCGTCCAGCAGACGATTGGCTGAAAGCTCGTGATTTACTAAATATACCAACCGGCAAGCTGGACCATGCATTTGGTGATGTGAAGTTTGTTCGATTGTTCAGGGCAACGGATCAGATAGGCGGCTGTTTGAGTGATCTGTGGGATAAACACGGCAACTACATCAACGCCTCTGGCCTGCTTCGTCGGCCACTTAGCATGCAGTCTCTCCAATCAGATTATCGCGAACCCGTCGGCTGCTCTCTGATGACGGTGCACAAGGCGAAAGGGAAAGAGTTCAATGGAGTCGTAATCGTCGACGGCTACCCGAAAAACACTGACGCCTTCTTCCGCGAGAAGGCCTCATCTTCGAAACGTGAAAGCGCACGTCGATTGCTACGGGTCGCCATCACACGCGCACGTCGCCACGTCCTCTTGGTGCGCCCGTATGGCGCTCCGCCGTTGACCGACGAGTAACTGCAAACGGGAATCTTGCACCACGCAGCATGTCACGACTAAAGACTGCCCAACTCCCCGGCGGCAGAGGTGAGGGCATACCTTCACACGCTACTCGTGCCTGAAGACGCCAGGTCAGAAACTACATCCCGAGCAGAGACTCACGGTCTCACACCCACTCCCCGGTAAGCATTGCCACCCGCACAGCTCACCGAGGAGTGTATTTGCATTGGCACACCCCTCACGCTAGAAGCTCTCCCGCTGCCGGTCTAATCGCCGTCAAAGTCTTGCAAGCCGTGCATCAGTTCGCCGGCATCGACGCCGAGGGTGCGGGCGATGCGCAGAATGTTGTGCAGGGAGAGGTTGCGCCGTCCTCGCTCGACTTGGCCGAGGTACGTCCAATGGATGTCGCTGGTGGCAGCCAGCTTTTCTTGGGACAGGCCACGCTCTTGCCGAAGCCGGCGCACACGAGCGCCAAACTCAGCGGCAGCGCCAGAGATAGGCGATTTCGACGTCGAGGAATGCACCCACCAATCCCATACGTCTCAAGTCTCACAATCCAGAGATCATGTATCCCAAGACTATGTATACTGCTAGAACCGAATAGCCAAGGGGGTGGTCACCATGGGCGGCTGCTGAGAATCAGGCATACATCGCACCAGACGCGATCTGCGTAAGGAGCCTTAGACAAGCGCCTTATCAGACTCGCTGCGTGCGTCACCAGGCGCTCGCTCTGCCTTTTGGGCACGGCGGGCGTCCGGCGTGCTTGAGCGGCGTCGGACGCCGGCCTCGGCGGTCAGCGTCCAGGCGTAGACGAGTCCGGCTCGTGGGAACAGCCAGCCGTCGTAACGGTAGTGGCTGCTGCGGGCGGCAGGGTCGTCAGAGATATGGCCGCCGTCCCCGCGGGAGGCGAAATCCATCAGGCGCAGGCGGGAGATCTCCTCGTCGTAACGCATGTCGACGGCCAAGCCCCGTGTCGGCCGGTCGATGTTGATGTGCACGACGTGCCCGTCTCGCGGTACTCGGGTATGGAACGCAAACGAGACGACTACCGGTTTCGCCTGAGATACTGCCGCCTCGCCCAGATCGACGACGTAGGACTGGGAGACTGCATCGACACGGCGCTGAATTGCCAGCGGTTTGCCGTCAATGGAGAAATGGTCGAGGCTGAACAGCTCGGGGTTGGTGATGTCGATGCCAGGCGTCGGCCGGTGAAACCAGACACTTGTCGGCCCGCGCTCGGCTGCCAGCTGCTCGTAGCGAGCCCGGTCGCAAACGATGACGAAACTACGGAAACGATGCTTGGGCACCACCGTGTAGTCCCATCGGACACGGAAGTCGAAGAACGAGGTAGGAGCCACGCTCCTACCTCTAGGCATGCCTAGAGTCGCGTCAACCCGCGCGTCATACCAGCGCTCCTCGGCGCTGATAGCCTGGTGGCGGATGTCGCGGTAGACCTCACGGCCGAAGTCGGCATCGCCGAAGCGCAAACCCAGGCTGTTCTCGGCCAGCTCGTCCAGCAGCTGCGGCGTGGCGATCCGGCGCAGATCGGCCGTGTCGAAGCGAAAGCCCTTGATGACCGCGTCTCGCAGCGCCGAGGCTTGCTCGCTGATGACCCGGCGGAACTGGGCGGTGACCGCCCGCTCTTGATCGCGCCGGAAGGTGTACTCGAACAACGTCGAGAGCACCCCGGCGGCGAACAACGCCCCACCGACCTCGCCGATCGGCAGCAGCGCCAACCATTGCCACTCCGGTGGCAAACCAATCCGAGCAAACCATGCGCTGAGCATCATCGCCACCACCCCGGCCAATGTCAACGACACCGCCAACAACGCCGCCTTTACTTTGCGCAGACGAAACGATATGGAATGTGACGATTTGCTTTGTTTTGACGTCATTATGCATTAATTATACCAAAGTTAAATTTTCACACTAGTCAGGAATATCAGAGTCTGGACGACTTCGGTTTCACACGACTCCGCGCCAGCCGCCTCGGCCCTTCGGTGAACTAATCGGTGAATTAAACCGCACCGCGCACCGCGCGTTGTCGCCATTGGCAGCGAGAATCTGCCGCTGTAGCTCGGCGGCCTGTGGATGCCTGTCAACACAGCTAGTCCGTCAGTCTATTTAATCTATCTCCATCTTGCTCGACTGGCTTCCAGCTGCCACAGTCGGCTTTGTCACGGCAGAAGCGGGACCCAAGCAGATAAAATGTAAGTTGGAATGATAAGACCCAGCGTAAGGGCGCTGCAAGAAGAGGTGCATAGCGTAGTCGAGCCCTCAAAAAAAGCAATCTGGGAATGAAATCATATGGAAGCCCAAGATTCTCTCATTCTCCGCAAAAAGTCATTCATCGTTCGACGTCTTTTTCTTGAAAGAAAATAAAACCTAAAAGCAAAGAATGTCGCCACAATTAATAGAACTACCGACAGTAAAAGCGGAGGGAAAATAAAAGGATTAAAAATTGCACTACTGAAACAGTAGGCGTAACTATCGGCTGCTAAACGAAGTAAAAAAGAACAAGACACAAGAAAAACAGTAATAGATATCAATTTCGCCATTAAACGACGACTTCCTCTCAGATATCTATTAACCGCTTCGTTATCATCCCTCTGATAGAACAGCAACGATGTTGAGGGAAGAAGTCCAATCAACGAAAGGAGAACAGGCGTATTGCTAAAGTTCTTTCTAACAAGGAATACCATCAAAAAACTGAGGAGCATCGCGAGAGAAGCGCAAGCTGCAATCGCCTTGTAAAGGAAAACCCTATTTCTGAGAACAAATGTTATAAAAAACACGCCATCTGCATGCCTTATTTTGCTATTCACAAGAATTGACCCAAATACTTCCAAATGCGATGAAGTGGCAAAAATGCCCGCTTCCGAATAATCTAAGGCTTTCTTATCTTCACTTTTGTTATAACCAATTTCGACATTGCCAATCAACACGTCGTCAGGAGCCTCGAGTTTCCAGTGGTAATGAGGGATACCTCCCGCCCCCGGTAGCAGCTGATTAAGACCAATACGAAGATCTAACAAAGACCGCGATTTAAGTCGTTGTAAGCGACTGTCTGGCGATGGACTGGTTCCAGATTCTCCATAGCTTGGTGCCTTAATGGTCAGCTCGAGTTTCTGGTTCTCGACACCTTCAGGAGGATCAATCCACGCCACTAATGGTAGAGCGTACTTGATTAAACTAAGAAACTGCATGGCCTCTTCATTTTGAATGATTAGCTTATGCACTAAATAGAAATATTGTGCGACCCTTGACTTTTGATGCGTATCCTCGGATAAATGTAGTTTAAACTGACTTAGAATATTACTTAAGTACGCAAGATGATTTCCATCCTTTATATGCGGATGAAGCTCTTCTTTCAATAGTTTAACTGCATGATAATAGTCTGTGAGGTGCTTTGATCCATTGTTCAGTCTTTTAAGCTCTCTATTCATGTAATAAAGAAGGGCTGAAAAGGCAAAATTTGCACTGTCTGCAGCATTCCATATAATTTGACTCTTTCCATTTAGTTTAACACTCATCGATATCACCCGTGTTCGATTTTTCACAGACAGCAGTAAAGGAATTTGTCGCACTTCATTAAAAACTGGTGAATCTTGCATCATATGCAAAGCGCCGTTTGAAATGTCAATCGAAGTAGATAGCAGCGTTGTCTCGTCATCTGAGATAGTACACTTATCTATTTGGCGATAGATCCACGATCTTTCAGAAAAGGCGTGGTGACAGTACCGCCACCACGCCTCATCGAGCAAAGCTCTTGTGAACATAACCAAATCCCCGTGATGCTAACGCTTCACCAGGAAGCCGGCAGTCGTTATTGGCGTAGCTATGATCGTCGCAGGAAGCTGATCTGGACTCGTCTCAGGCGGTATGTAGCTCTCTGCTTCCTCGAGGATAGCCAAATCCTTCTCTATCTCCGCAAGAAGCTCCTCACGACGCAGATCGATTTCGTCGTCTGTAAGGACTAATGGGATATCCATTTTTTCGTTATTCTCCTTAGATTCGTTGCAGTTTGATGGTTTTTGTGAGAGTTTTTCGAGCGGCGTCGTAGAAGACTTGTCAGATGCCGCTCGAGCAACCGCCTCTGGCCCTAGCTCACGCAGAGCTATCGCCAAGGCGCGTTCGCCAAGCGCTCTTGAGTCGTGAGCGGTGTCGAGGTTCGACTCATCGTCGAAGTCTTGCCGTTCGCTTTCTTTGATGTCGTTTGGTTGTCGTTCTGGCATTGTAGATGTATTTTACCATAGAAATCACGCCTTTCCTATGGTTTTATGTGGTTTTGTGCCGTTTGAGGTGTTTTGTCGCGCCTGGGTGTACGTCGGACGGCAAAACCCTCGGAAGTCCGCTTCGACCTATTGCGGCCGCAGCGACGGAAGCGGCACGCACGGATCGCTGCCCGTGTAGGTTCATGCCACTTCCTCCTTTCAAGGCTCTTACGGCTAAGAGTAGTCATTTGTCCAACACATCCCTATACCTGTCGGGGTGTGTTGCACCACATGCCTGTGGTGAGTCCCGAGTCTATACCTCGGGTCTGGGAAAAGTCCAGAGGTTCGTCAACATTCGCTGACAGGCATTCCTGGACTTCTCCCCTCGGCGGCTTTTGGGAGGTGAGGGAGGAGGTGTCACTTTTGTGTCACGACGTGGTGGTGTGGGGCGTGGTCTGCTGGAGATGCGGGAGATTCCCGCGCCGGCAGGATCCGCGGCAAGGGTCGGGCTTTGACGGTCTGAAGCAGGCGGCTGCCGGTTCAACATGGAAGGGGTTCGATATGGCTGGAAACGAGCATTTGACGGTGGTGCCACCCGGAGAAGACGCCTTTGGCACGGATGTGGCTGTGCCGCGGGCTGGTTTGTCGTGGGGGTTTGCCCGGCAGGCCAGGCGTGAGGGCGAGGCGCTGGCCGCTCGCGGCCAGGTGGCCGAGACTGCCGACCGGATTCGGGCCGGTTTGGCCGCTGAGGCGTTGGCCAATGTGGCTTCGCTGACTGGCATGGCAGCGCGGGCGGTTCAAACGGCTCCTGAGGGGTCGCCGTATTACGAGGCGATTTTGCGGGCGTATGGCGTGGGCGCGGCTCGCATGGTCGCCCGGTTCGAGTGAAGGGCGGCGATCTGGCATGGCGATGTTACTGGATGCCTTGGCACTGGCGGGCCGGGCGGTGCTGGATTTTGTGGTTGTCGGCGGGCTGCTGGCCGGGGCTGTCTGCGGCTGGGACTATCTGCAGTGCTTGCGGAGCGATTGGCGAAGCTTCCGGATGGTGCGCCGACAGCGGCGGCGGGCTGACGCCCAGCAGCGCCGCGACGCTTGGGCTTATCGCCAGGCGGTGCGGGCGATGCGCGGCGCTCGCCGGGCCGCCTGCACTGCTGCCGCGGCGCTGCCGGCTGGCCCGGCGGGATTGGGCCAAACCGGCCAGGCGGGGGCTGGGTCGTCGGTGTGTGTTGTCGATTCGACAGCAGCGGCTGACGGGGCCGTTAATCCGGGCGGTGACCGGGGATGAGCGGCGTCGAATCGGCGGCAACGCGGCTGTCGCCGGCTCTTTACGGGCCGGGGCGGATAGTTCGTAATAGGTGGCGGGCACGGCCCGCCGGCCGGCTGCGCGCCGGGGAGCTGTGCCGTGAGGCATCACGTAAGAAAGAAAGGAGGCAGGCATGTCTGAGACGACATTGACACACCACCGCCCCATTGGGGGTGCGGGGATTCCCGAGGGCGGGTTCCGAACCGTTTTGGCCGACCCGCCCTGGCCGAGGCAAGGCGGCGAGGCCCATTACCGGACGATGAGTCTGGACCGGATTGCCGCGCTGCCGGTCGGGCAGTTGGCGGCGGCCGACGCCCATTTGTGGCTGTGGACGACCAACGGGCTGTTGCCCCAGGCCTATAAAGTGGCTGAAGCGTGGGGGTTCACCGTCCGTTCGCCGCTGACCTGGATCAAGTTCCGGCTGGGCCTGGCGGGCCGCTACAGCCTGCGCAATGCCACCGAGCAGTTGCTGTTCTGCACCCGCGGGGCCGCGCCGGTGCGCTTTCGCTCGCAGCCGACCTGGCTGACTGCGCCGGTGCAGGAGCATTCGCATAAGCCGGCCGAGCAGTTTGCCATTATCGAGCGGGTCAGCCAGGGCCCGTTTCTCGAGCTGTTCGCCCGCCGCCGGCCCGACAGCCGCCAAGACTGGCGGGTCTGGGGCGATGAAATCGATTCGGACATCGCCATTCCCGGCTATCCGGTGCCCTCGGACCGGGCGGCGACGTCAGAGGAAGCCGACGCACAGGAAGGAGACGACTATGACGCGGTGTCGAGGAGGTCATGATGCACAATGGTGGGACGAACAGCCTTCATACCAGGCTATTGCACGGCGCTATCACGATGCTGATCGTCGTCGGGTGCGTGCAGCTGACTTTGAGGCTGCTGGCGCGGATGTGGCCGGCGCTGGTCGCTCTGGGGCTTGCCGTGGCCGCCGCGGCCCTCGGCGTCGGGCTGGCGATCCGCTGGTGGCACCGCTGGCGCTGAGCAGTCCGGGCTCTGACAGTCGGTCGGGGCCGGAAGCCTGGCCGCCGGCCCAATCGGGCCCGCATCGGCGCAGACGGCGCAAGCGGTCGGGCCGGGCCCGGGGAGGATCGGCATGAGGCGGGCTCGCCCCCGGCAGGTCTCGCGCGGCACGGCCCGCTCTCGCCGGGTGCGGGTGCGGCCGCTGTGGAAAGAGCTGTCGACCGACGAGCTGGCCAAGGCGCTGGCGGTCTACCTGTCCTGGCAGGCCGCCCAACCGGCCGGCGAGCCAGATGATACGCCGACCGGTGTGGACGACGCCGAGGCAGCCGAGAATCCCGCCGGGTCCGAGGGGGCTGCGGCGTCTGACGAGTGTTCGGCAGGAGGGCAGGCGTGACCGGCGGCGATCTGGTGTGGCGGACGGTTCACTGGCCGCGGCCCTTGGCCTGGCAGCACGCCTGCGAGCTGGTCTGCCGGCTGGCGGCCGACGCCTCGCTTGGCCGTCTGGCCGTGCAGACCAGCGCCACCGCCCGACAGATCGCCTTCCAGATCGGGGCGACGGCCGGCCAGATTGAGCAGCTGGCGGCGATCGTCGGCGAGCTGGTGCCGGGAGCCCGGCTGACCGCCTCGCCCCAGGCTGGTCTGCCGGCTGACCGGCGCAGGCCGACTGTTGCCGGGCGTATCGGGCTGCGGCAGCCGAACCTGGCGCTGACGACGGCGCGGGCCGAGGCAGTGGCCAGGGCGATCTTGGCCAGCCTGTGCGGCCTCGACGACGGCGAAATGCTGGTGCTGCAGCTGCTGATCGGCAGCCGACTGCCGCCCCGTCTGGTCGACGACCGGGCCCCCAGCGCCCGGCAAAACTGGTGGCGGCTGCTGACCGGCGGGGTGCAGCCGGCTCGCGGCGAGGAACTGGCGGCCATCCGCCAGCGCCGCAGCCAACACGGCGCACTGGCCCACCTGCGGCTCGGAGCGACGGCGGATGGCCGCCAGCGGGCGGCGGCGCTGCTGCAGCGCGTGTTCGGGGCCCTGAAAACCAGCGAGGCCGCCGGGGCGCGGCTGGACCTGCACTGGGAGAACCCGTCCGTGCTGTGGCGGGCCCGCCGGCCCTGGCAATACCGGCTGAATCTGTCGGCCGCCGAGATTGCCTGCCTGGCCGGCTGGCCGATCGGCCAGGGTGAACTGCCGGGTCTGCCGCCAATCTCGCCGCGGCTGCTGGCTCCGCCGCCCTGGCTGGCGGGCCATCGGCGGTCGCTGGCCCAACGACAATTCGCCCGCACCCAGGCCGGCGGCCCGAACGACGACGGGCTGCCGCTGGGCATTCCGGCGGCCGACGCGCTGCTGCACACCGTGCTGGTCGGGCCGACCGGCTCAGGCAAATCGACGGCGCTGCAGCACTTGATCCTGGCCGACGCCCGGGCCGGGCGCAGCGTGGTGGTGATCGACCCCAAACGCGATCTGGTCACCGACATCCTCGAACGCCTGCCGGCCGAGCGGGCCGACGACGTGGTGGTGATCGATCCGACCAGCCCGACGCCGGTCGGCTTCAACCCGCTGGCCGGGCCTGACCGCCCGGAAGTGACCGTCGACGGCGTCCTGGCCGCCTTCAAAGCGCTGTTCGCCGACTCGTGGGGCGTGCACAGCGAAGAAGTGCTGACCGCCAGCTTGCTGACCCTGGCCCGCCAGGGAGGGCCGGCCGCCACCCTGGCGGCCATCCCGGCGCTTTTGACCGCCCCGGCCTTCCGCCGCCAGATGACCGCCGGCCTCGACGACCCGTTGGGCGTCAGCGCTTTCTGGGCCAAATACGAGGCGATGAGCCCGCAGCAGCAAGCCCAGACCATCGCCCCGGTGCTCAACAAACTGCAACAACTGGTCATCCGCCCGCAACTGCGGGCGGTCCTGGGCCAAGCCCGCCCCCGGTTCGCCGTCGCCGACCTGTTCACCCGACGGCGCATCGTCCTGGTCGCGCTCAATAAAGGGATCATCGGCGCAGCCGCGGCCCGGCTGCTCGGCTCGCTGCTGCTGGGCAGCCTATGGCCGCGCATCCTGGCCCGCGCCGGCCTGCCGCCGGCCCAACGCCACCTGGTCAGCGTCTACATCGACGAGGTCCACGATTTCATCGCCGGCATCCCCGGCGACCTGGCCGACGCCTTGGCCCAAGCCCGCTCGCTCGGCGTGGCCTTCCATCTGGCCCACCAATACCGGGCCCAGCTCAGCCCGGCCATGCGGGCCGCCATCGACGCCAACGTCCGCAACACCGTCTGTTTCGGCTTGTCGGCAGCCGACGCCCACGAGATGGCCCACCGCGCCGACAGCCTCGAACCGGCCGACTTCCTCAGCCTGGCCCGCTTCGACGCCTACTGCGCCACTTGGTGCGCCGGGCGGCAGACCGGCTGGCTGTCGGCCGCCACACTGCCGCCCTCGCCCGCCCGTCGCTCGGCCGCCGAACTGACCGCCGCATCGGCCGCCCGCTACGGCACACCGGCCCAGCAGACCGAGCAGCAGCTGCGCAGCGTCATCTGGGGCGAACCGATAGCCGACCAGCGCGATGAACAAGCCCCACCGGCAGGCGACAGGGCCCAATTCGGCCGCAAACCCACCCGCACACACCACACAAACACAGACGCGCCGGACGACCCGTCGCCGCACTGAACCCCGCCGGCACAACCCCCGCACACACGCCAAAGAGCGGGCCAATAAGGAGACGACTGACTCGCCCTGTCGTCGGACGGTCAGCATCGACCACTGACCCCGCCACCAGAAAGGAGGACGCAATGAGACTCTCATACAACCAACTGGCGATCATCGCCCGCCGGCTGAGCACGCCCCAGACACAGATCCTGGCCTTGCTCGACCAACACCGCTACGCCACCACCCGCCAACTGGCCCGGCTGCTGCAACCGCACTACCGCACCGCCGCCTCAGCGCTGCGGCAAACCGCCCGCCTGACCCGGACCCTGGCCGACCACTCCCTGATCGGCTGCCTGGCCCGACGCATCGGCGGCAGCCGCGGCGGCTCAGCCGGGGCAATCTGGTACACCACCGAAGCCGGAGCCCGCCTAGCCGGCATCGACCCCGCAGCCGACGAACTGACACTGCCACGCCTGCAACCACGCCGCCGCCACCGCGAACCCTCGACAACCTTCCTGGCCCACACCCTGGCCGTCACCGAAGCCCGCCTCATCACCGAAGAAACCAGCCGCGCCCAACCACTGCGCATCCAACACATCGAGACCGAACCAGCCTGCTGGCGTCGCCACCTCGGCCGCCACGGCCACCCCGAAACAGTCAAACCCGACCTGGCCGTCATCACCGAAACCGGCGGCTACCAAGACCACTGGTGGTACGAAATCGACCTCGGCACCGAAAACCCCGCCCGCCTGAAAGCCCGCGAAGCCCGCTACCTACGCCACTACCACTCCGGCGTCGAACAACGCCAACGCGGCCTGTTCCCAGCCATCGTCTGGATCGCCCCCGACCACGCCCGCCGCCGCCTCATCGAAACGACCTTCGACCACCACGCCCCACACGGCATGTTCACCGCCTGCCAACCCGACGAACTGCCCCACGTGCTCCTCCACCAAACAACCGCCACGCCTCAGAACGATCAGGCAACCGCCCAGCCCGGACACCCCACTCCGCCGACCCCCGCCAGCCCCGCCCAATGACCGAACCTCTCGATGACCGGTCCTCTCAATCAAATGACTGGACTTTTCAGCCGATCCGAGCGTCAATGGGACTGCCACCACACCATCTATGATGCACGCCACAGGCCAGGCGGGCCCGGGCCGACACCCAATCCGCCCGCCCCCAGAAAGGAGCACCCATGAACACCCACCACCACGACACAGCCGCTGCCGCCAACCCGTCGCCGACACCCGCCGACAGCCCGCCGATCCTGGACAGGGCAGACCTGCCGGCACGCCAGGCAGCCGACACACGCCGGCCGGCCCGCCCCAGCCAGGGAAACCCCCTGGCCGCCGCCCTGGGCGAGGCCTTCACCCCCAAACGCGCCGTCTCCTACATCCGCGTCTCCACCCGCGAACAAGCCCAGCGCGGCGGGGCAGAGGAGGGATTCTCCCTGCCAGCCCAACGCGAAGCCAACCGCCGCAAAGCCCAATCCATGGGAGCCCTCATCGTCAAAGAGTTCGCCGACCGCGGCGAGTCTGCCCGCAGCGCCAACCGTCCCGGGCTGCAGAGGATGTTGGCCTACCTCACGCAGGACGGCCGGGTTGACTATGTCATTGTCCACAAGTTGGATCGCCTGGCGAGGAACCGGGCGGACGATGTGGAGATCAACCGGGCGTTTGACGAGGCCGGCGTGCGCCTGGTCTCCACCAGTGAGAACATTGATCAGACGCCTGGTGGCATGCTCCTGCACGGCATCATGAGCAGCATCGCCGAGTTCTACTCGCGCAACCTGGCCAATGAGGTCATCAAGGGGATGGGCGAGAAAGCCAGAAACGGCGGGACGCTGGGCAAAGCGCCACTGGGGTACATGAACGTACGCGCCAGGGACGAGAACGGGAGAGAAGTCCGCACTATCGCCCTGGATGAGGAACGCGCACCGCTGATCCGGCTGGCCTTTACCGAGTATGCGACGGGTAACTGGACGGTGCGGCAGCTGGCGGAGCACTTGGCGGAGTTGGGGCTGACGACAGCGCCGTCGCCAGCGCGGCCAGCCAAGCCGATCACGGCGACCAGACTGCAGAACA
>ERZ772968.841-NODE-841-length-14948-cov-6.503659_pt1 | contig 14948 bp, 13 predicted proteins | sample MGYA00580674_ERZ772968 | MGnify/ENA primary metagenome ERZ772968 (study PRJEB29015, sample SAMEA2737940) | human oral metagenome | biome: human oral; feature: human-associated habitat; material: dental | place: China | collected 2138 ...
GTTAAAAGTGCGTGGGATGATCACTTTTCGAGGCACAGCGGCACCCGGCCGGGGCTCGGCGGACACCCGCCCGGGCCCCGAGCCCGCAACCGCTGCGGATCGGAGGGTGGAGCACCCCGTTCCGCAAAAGCGCACGAACCCAGCATGCGTGCTCGATACACTCGTTCCCGTGACTTCCTCCGACGCCGCCGCCAGAGGCGGGGCGCCCCGCCGGCCGGAGGGGCGCCCCCTGTCCTTCGTCCACATCACACAGCTGTCCAACCTGCTCGCGGAGGCCCGCCGCTACCCTCAGGGCGTCGCCCGCGCCGACCTGTGCGAGACGCTCACCATGGGGCGCAACGCCGTCGACCGGCGCATTAAGACCGCTCTCGGTCTCGGCCTGCTCACGCCCGCCGGCCGCGGCGAGTCCACCGGCGGACGGGCCCCCGAGATGTGGCGCTTCAACCCGGCGGCCGGCACGGTCCTCGTCCTGGCGGTCTCCTACCGCTACTCCGTGGCGGCGCTGATGGACCTCGACGGCGCCGTCGTGAAGCGCGTCCGCTGGGAGGAGGGCATCCTCACCCCGCCCGATGTCCTGGCCCGGCACGCTCTGGAGCACCTCGCGGCGCTCAGAGACCTCGGGGACGGCCACCCGGAGCTCCCCGACGTCTGGGGCCTGGGCATCTCCGTCCCCGTCCCGGTGGACTTCCGCGACGGCACCCTCGTCCCGCCGGTCACCGACCACGCCACCGACCACGCCACCGACCGCGCCACCACCCACCCCGAGGAGGTCTCCTGGACGAGCTTCCCCCTGCGCCGCTGGTTCACCGAGCGGATGCGGATCGCCACATGGATCGACGACGAGGTCAACGTCATGGCGTTGACCGCCGCCACGCGCATCGGAGCCCCGCAGGATCTCCTCTACATCCGGCTCAGCCTCGGACTGGGTATGGGGATCGTCTCCCGCGGCCAGGTGCACCGCGGAGCCGGGGCGGCCTCCGGCGAGATCGCGCACATCCAGATGGCCGGGGCCTCGGGCGCCCTGTGCCGCTGCGGTCGCCACGGCTGCCTGGAGACGCTCATCTCCGGCGTGGCAATGGAGCGCGAGGCGACGACGCCGCAGGCGCTGCGCGCCTCGTCATACCTGCGCGCAGCGAAGCAAAGGTGCGGGGCCGTCCACGAGCACGACGTCTTCCGGGGCGTCGCCGAGGGGGACCGGGTGTGCCTGCGGATCGTCACCGAGGCCGCCGACCGCCTCTCCGTGGTCCTCGCGGTCCTGTGCACGACGTACAACCCGGGGGAGATCGTCCTGGGCGGCGAGGTCACGGCCTCTGGGCGGTTCTTCGCGCAGGTCGTGGACCAGGCGGTGCGCCGTCGCGTCCTGCCGACGACGTCGGAGCGCCTGCGGGTGAGGATGGGCGGCGCCGACGACGCCCTCGTCGGGGCGTGCCGGCTGGTGGCGGAGCGGATGCTGTCCGCCCACGTCATGCACGTGTGGCTGCCCCACGGCTCCCCGGCCGGCGTCCTCGAGCTCGTCACGCACCGCCGCCAGGACGCCTGAGCCTGGCCCCGGAAGCCGGACATGGCACCGAGGACTAACCATCATTAAGATGATAGGGGTGCCGGGAGAATGTAATCCCCACCATTCGTCCGATCTCAGACCTCAGGAACAAGTCCGCCGAGATCTCAGCATCCGTCCATGAGAAAGGATGATGTCGGCCGTCCCGCTGGGCGCAGCGGGACGGCCGGCGTCGTCGCGAGATGCTCGGGCGCGCGAGCACCGGATCTGCGAGGAAGCGGGCTCACGCCGCGATGATGACCGTCCGGCTCATCTCCCCGGAGAAGGGCGCCGGGATGTAGGCCACGCGCGCCGACACGCGCAGGAGCACCTCATGCTCGCCCGGCGCCAGGCCTCCGGGCCGCAGGACGCGCACGGTCGCCTCGTCCTCGTACTCCCACCGGAAGAAGGTCACCGTCTCCATCTCGGCCAGGGTGAACCAGTGCTCACCGCCGTCGGCGCTGAAGCGGATGTCCTCGGCCGGGACCGCCTCGCCGTCGACCTCGACCTCGACGTCGTGCACCATGGACAGCGGGACGCCGCGGTAGTAGGGGATGCGGGTGCGCATCTCGAAGCCGATGGTCTCGCCGTCGACCTCGACATTGGCGAGGGAGCTCTCAGTGAAGATGTATCCGTCGAACATGGGTCCTTCTCACTTTCCGTCGTTGATGTGGCGATCCATGAGGTCCTGGTGGAGCCGGACCTGCTCGATGTCGTGGATGGGCTCGCCCGGGACCACGAAGCGCTGGCCCTCGTACTCGCTGCACACGTAGCCGTCGAAGCCGAGCCGGTTGAGACGGGTGAAGATGCGCCCGTAGTCGATGGAGTACTCCTCGCCCTCCTCCGTGATCTCCCAGAACTTGCCGTGGAAGGACTTGATCCACGGCAGGTACTCGTCCAGGGTCTCCAGGGGCGTGTTCTCGTACCCGGAGGACATCGTGGCGTAGAACTCGTCCAGCGGGTGCTTGAACAGCCTGGTCAGGTCGTCCGGGAAGAGGTAGCGGTCGACATCGGGACTGGAGGGGTCGCGGGGGAAGGCCCGGCGGCCGTCCGAGCCGGAGGCGTAGATGTCGTCGATGTAGGAGATGACGTCCTCGCTCACGCCCAGGGAGCGGAAGTAGCCGGCCGCCACGCGCGGGTGGCGCTGGCAGTAGATGCCGAAGTCGACGACGAGCCCAACCAGCGGGGAGTCGAGCTCCTTCATCTCCTTGATCCAGGCCGCCGTCAGCGGGTGGTCGAAGCTCATACCGGCGTGGACCTCGACGGCCATGGTGATCCCGAGCCGCTCGGCCAGGGGCAGCACGGGGCGGATAACGGCCGGATCGGTGCGCGAGACCAGGCGCACCAGCGGGATGCCCAGGCGGTGCGTGAGACGCAGGTCCGCGCTGAGCAGCTCCACCTGCTCCTCGGTGGTCAGCCAGCGGTTCTTGTACAGGGAGGAGTTGATGAAGATGTCGTTGGAGACGCGCTCCAGCGGGTGGCGCTCCATGATCGCGTCGAACTCGGCGAGGGTCTCCTCACTGGCGCCGGCGGCCCCGCGGATCATCTGGTCGGACAGGATCTCAATGCCCTGCGTCCCCATCTTCTCGACGGCGTCGATGCAGCCCTCCAGGCCCAGGCCGCCCCGCCCGTAGGCGTCCTGGAGCGAGTACAGCGACACGCCCTTCTTAATGGTCATGTATGACGTCCTTTCCTGTGCTCTCACCCGTCATTGGGGGGTCAGGTGCGGCCTGCAGACGCCGCGAGCAGGATGACCCGCGCGTGATGGCCGCTTCTCCCGGAGCAGCTCCTCCGGGAACGGGTCCAGGCTAGGGCGGGGCCTCTGACCTCCACCAGGCACGGCGACTCCACTTCTGCACGCATGGTGCAGTATGGTTGCCCGGACGGCGCGCCCGGCCTGCGAGAGGCCGGCCCCCGCCCTCGCACTCCTGCTCGAAGGTCACCATCATGCCGAGCCCTATCCCGCAGATCGACACCGACGTCCTGACCGTCGTCGACCTCGTCCGCCGCGGCCGGGCGAGCACGCGCCAGCAGCTCGCCCAGATGACAGGCATGGGGCGCAACACCATCTCCTCCCTGCTCAACACCGCGGTGGCCCTGGGGCTGATCGCCCCGAACGGATCGGGCCCGTCCACCGGCGGCCGGGCCCCGGCCACCTGGCGCTTCCGGCAGGAGGACGGCCTGGTCCTCGTCGCGGGCGTCCACTCCTCGACCCTGCGGCTGGCCGTGACGGACCTCGGCGGAGCCCCGGTGGAGTGCCGCACCCTGCCGTGGTCGATCACCCGGGGGCCGGCACCGACCCTGGCCGAGGCCGCCGCCCGGCTGCGCGACATGGTCGGGCCCCTCGATCGACCGGTGTGGGCGGCGGGCGCATCCCTGCCGGGCCCCATCGACCAGGAGTCCGGGCGCCCGACGGCACCGCCGATCATGCCCGGCTGGGACGGCTTCGACGTCGTCGCCGTCATGGAGGAGGCGCTGGGGGTCCCGGCGGTCACGAGCAACGACGTCAACACCATGCTCCTGGGCCACGCCGTCACTCTCCAGGACCAGGCCCACCGCAGGCCGCGCGACATCCTCTACCTCCAGGTGGGGACCGGCATCGGTGCGGGACTCATGTCCAACGGCCTGCTGCACCGGGGAGCCGACGGCGCGGCGGGCGACATCGGGCACGTGCGGGTCACCGGCAACGACGCCGTCGTCTGCCGCTGCGGGCGGACGGGCTGCCTGGAGGCGGTCGCCGGCGGCTGGGCGGTTATGCGCGACGCGCGCCGCGCCGGGGCCGAGGGGACCAGCCCCTTCCTGCGCGAGCGCCTCGCGGGCTCGGACGACCTGACGATCAACGACGTCGTGGCCGGGGTGACGGCCGGGGACACCGAGTGCGTGACCCTCATGGTGCGCTCCGCGACCGCGGTGGGCGACGCCCTGGCGATGATCGTCTCCTTCTTCAACCCCGGGCGGGTGGTGCTGGCCGGCCCGATGCCGCAGGGCTGCCCCCTGTTCCTCCAGGTCGCGCGCCGGATCGTCGACGAGCGGGCGCTCGCCCTGGCCACGCACGACCTGGAGCTCGTCCCCGCCGAGGACAGTCTCGACGACGAGATGCGCGGGACCGCCATCCTGGCGGTCAACGCCCTGTTCGATCGCGCCGCTCGCCGGTAGGGCCGTCGTCGCACGCGGCGCCGGCCGGGAGGACCCGCACCGGCCCGGGACCGCGACCGGCGCTTTTGCGCGAAGGGTGCAGAAGGAGGGTCGTCACCCGTGGAGCACGGCCGGGGCCGTCAGTACGGTCAGGGGCATCGGGCGGCCGCGTCGAGCCGCACGACCCCGTCGGCCGCCCACCGGCGACTCCCCGACTGCGAAGGAGCAGCTCATGCCTCGGAACATCAATCTTTTCACCGGCCAGTGGGTCGACCTGCCGTTCGAGGAGGTGTGCGCGCTGGCCGAGCGGTGGGGCTTCGACGGCCTGGAGGTCCCGGTGGCCGGGGACCACCTCGACGTCTACCGGGCCGACCAGGACGAGGCCTACTGCCGGGAGTGGAAGGACACCCTGGCCCGGCACAACCTGTCCTGCTACGCCATCTCCAACCACTCCACCGGCCAGGCCGTGTGCGACGACCCCATCGACTTCCGTCACCGCGGGCTGCTGAGCGACCGCGTCTGGGGCGACGGGGCGGCCGAGGGCGTGCGCGAGCGCGCCGCCGCCGAGCTCGCCCTCACCGCCCGCGTGGCCGCCAAGCTCGGCGCCCGGACCGTCACCGGCTTCACCGGCTCCAAGATCTGGAAGTACGTGGCCATGTACCCGCCGGTCGGGTCCGACGTCATCGCCGACGGCTACGAGGACTTCGCCAGGCGCTTCAACCCGATTATGGACGCCTTCGACGAGGCCGGGGTCACCTTCGCCCTGGAGGTCCACCCCTCCGAGATCGCCTACGACTACTGGACCACCAAGGCCACCCTGGACGCCATCGGCCGTCGCGAGGCATTCGGCATCAACTGGGACCCCTCCCACATGATCTGGCAGGACCTCGATCCCGCCGTCTTCCTGACCGACTTCGCCGACCGCATCTACCACTGCCACATCAAGGACACCAAGACCCACTTCGACGGCCGCAACGGTCGCCTGTCCAGCCACCTGCCCTGGGACGACCCCCGCCGCGGCTGGACCTTCGTGTCCGCCGGCCTGGGTGAGGCCGACATCGACGGCTACCTGCGCACCCTCAACCAGATCGGCTACACCGGCCCCGTCTCCATCGAGTGGGAGGACTCCGGCATGGACCGCCTGGCCGGCGCCCCCCTCGCCCTGGCACACGCCCGCGCCCACAACCACGACCTGCCCAAGGCCGCCTTCGACTCCCACTTCGGCAACCGCTGACGCGCCCGGGGGCGGCGGATCCCGCCGCGGATCCTGCCGCCCCGGCCGCCCCCTTCGCCGAGATCGGTTCACTTCCGCGTCGAGATCGGTTCAGTTCCGCGTCGAGATCGGTTCACTTCCGCGTCGAGATCGGTTCGCACCAACGGTGAAGAAGGTGGCGAACGAAGCGGCACGCTCTCAACGTCGACGGCGTCGTCCCCGCCTCCCGCCCTGCGGACCTGGAAGCGGACGGGCTCATCCACCGCGAGCCCCGCTCAGTGGTACCGCCCAGGGGCGAGCACACCCTGACGGGCGACGGCCGGGACGTGGTCCACCTGCTCACCTCGCCCTGGAGCACCTCGCCGCCCGGCACCAGGACGCGGCCTCCTGACGAGCGGGCGGAACGGCCCAGGGCCGAACCACCCACGGGCCTGCACGATGCTCGACGCCGGCAAGCGTGGACGACGCTGCCGCGGAGTGGAAGTCCGCGCTTCAGCGTCCGGTGGCAGTCGGACTATGCGCCTGTCCGGAAGGGGCGGGTCTCCGGCTCAGTCAGCGTCTGGAGCATCAGCCGCGGCCCCGTTGTCGGCGATAGGCAGCGTGTGCCGCCTTCCTCGCTGTTGCCAACCGCTACTGGTTCTCCGGCTACGCGCAGTACTTTCAGAAAACGCCCCATCGCGGCGGCGACGACTTCCGACCGGGGATCACGTTCGACGAGATCCGTGCCGTCCACGACGCCAATGCGGCACTGTGCACCGCTCTCGTCAGGCCGCTCGCACAAGTCGAGCTCATGCTCCGCTCGCGCGTCGCCTGAGTCATCGCCGACGAGCACGAAGCCTACGGCCGGCACTTTGAGTGAGGACTTCTACACCGACGTCGGCGACCACGAACGGGCCGTCGACTCCTGTCTGCACGATATTGACCGCAGTAGGAAGCGCCCTGCACTATTGGGACGGCGACTGCACCGGCTACAGCAAACTGCCTGTGCGGTCCGCCGTCGAGGCGTAGTCGTTCGGGACGCTGTCGAAGGTCGTCGAGCGCAGAGGACAGGGAACCCTGGCCGACTCCGTCGCCAGAGGGCTCTCGCCTACCCCCGCAACCGCTGCGCACACCACGGCCGTCTGTGGCACCACTCCGTCGTCAACGCTGGCCCCACCCCCGAACAACGCGCGGAAGAAGGCCAAGCGGATCGACAGGCAGTTCGAGCCGCGCTCCGTCCTCGACGTCATCGCCTCGCTCGATGACACAACCTCCCGCAATGGCGTGGCCATCCCCCTTCTTCCTCGACTCGTGGTCGAGCACGACCGCGTGTCCGAGTTCTGGCAAGGCCTGTGCCGACCCCATAATCCGCGCAACCACAATCGCGACACGTCGTAACGTCCAACTGAAGCGCCAGTGCGCGAATCATGTGTCATACTGAAGCGTCAGTCCAGGCCGAACCTGCGGCTCCGGACGTGGACTCAGGAGGTTTGTGATGGTTCCAGGCTCGCCGACCGAGGCTCTTGGCTCGCATGCGCAAGACGTTCGCGACATGCTTATCAAGGTCGTGAGGTCCCTGCACAACAGGTTCGCCGAAGCTCAATTGGTATCCGGGTCGCGCTATGGGATGGTGTTCGGTAGTCAGTGGCGCGATCTGCTCGACAATGCCCATGACAGGCTGGTCAAACAGGGCTTCCAGTCGCGCACGATACTCCCCGGTTCGCGCAAGCTGCCGGTCGTCAACGACTGCCTGATCTACGTCTGGCGCGCTCCGGACGACCCTAACGCTGTAAGAAAATTCGCCTCAAGCCCGACACGCCAGGCGTGCTTTGTGGCGCAACCGCCTGAGCCGACACTGTTCGACGCCGTCGCCTCCGACGAGGTCGAGTCGGACAAACGCGATGTCGGCACAGACGAGATCAAGGCGACGCTCAAGGCCGCGCTCGACACGATGCCCGTGGTGCTCGTCATAGTACGATCGACGTCCCGACAACTGCAGTCGATCGGGTGGGCGGTCGCCGATATTGATGCCACCGGTGAGGTCGTTCTTCACGGCGAGGAGAACATCTGGGAGCCGGAGGTCGTCTCGACCGACGGTGTATCCGATGTCGAGGCGTTCAGCGAAGGCACCCCAGTCGAGCCGGTCGTCGAGCCTCGCGAGCAGGAGGGCAAGAACCTGGATGCGTGATGGCGCCCCAAGCTTGTTTGATATCTCGGGCTCCGGGCAGATGCACGGTCGCTTTGAGCCTGCCCGACTGACCCAGGCCCGCGTCCGCCGCTCGATCACCAAGACCGACCTGGCCGCTGAGGTGGGCGTGTCTGCGGCCGCTATCGGCCAGTACGAGGCCGGCGTCAACTCACCGCGCGCCGACATCCTCAACCGTTTGGCGAAGGCTCTCGATGTCCGCCCTGGCTTCTTCGGAGTCGGTAGGCCGCTGGCGCGCGTGGACACGCTCAACGCGCACTTCCGCAGCCTGCGGTCGGTCCGGGTGAGCGACCGCCGGAAAGCGCTGGCCACGGCGACGCTGGTGTGGGAATTGACGTTCGCGCTCGAGCGTTACGTCAGGCTCCCCGAAGTCGATCTGCCGGCGCCCCCTCCTGGTACCACGCCTGCGGAGGCTGCCGTTCTCCTGCGCCGGTACTGGAACCTGCCCAACGGCCCGGTCAAGCACTTGGTCGCCACGGCGGAGTCCCGGGGCATCGTCGTCGTTGTGCGTCCCCTCGCGGAGATCGACGCCGTCGACGCCTTCTCTGTCGTCATCGTCGATCGCCCGATCATCGTCACAACCCCGCGCCGGACCGAGAACGTGTTCAGGCACCGATTCTCGATCGCACACGAGATCGGGCACCTGCTCCTGCACGCGGATTCCGGCGAGCACAGCACGGTTGTCGAGAAGGAGGCCGACGAGTTCGCCGCCGCATTCCTCACACCCGCCTCGTCGATGGACGCGGTCCTCCCGAAACGACTCGACTTGGCCGCTCTCGACCGGCTGGGCAGAACCTGGGGCGTCTCGCCAACCTCATTGATCCGCCGAATGGTTGAGCGAGGCCGTACCACCGAGTCATCGGCCAGACGGGCCTACCAGCGCCTGTCGAAGGTCTACGACGCTCAGGCCGATCCGACGAGCGCCTATCCCGGGGAGGTGCCGACGCTGCTGAGGAAGGCCGCAGACCTTGCCGGTGACAACGGCGCACCCGTGCCCGTGCTTGCCGACGCGTTGAAGATCAGTTCCGCCCAGATCCGCGACCTGCTGGGCGTGACCGACCCGAGACCCGTCCTACGTCTTGTCGACGGAAACTGACGCTCCTCGCAGACGAAGAGGCCAACGCCGTACCGACCGCGCACTCGTTGAGCCGTGGCAGACGGAGGATGCATGACGTCAGTTCACTCCAGAACGCCATCGTGCACCCGATCCTCGCGGTATTCACGCAGCCGATAGTGACGGCCCACGGCACCTCGCCGCCGAGGAGAACGAATGCCCGGATCCGGGACAAACGCGTCGGGGCGCCCGGTCAGCACCCGGCCGGCTGGCGGCCGAATAGCGCCCTTGCTGCGGAGCCCGACCGATCTCGACGCGGAAGTGAACCGATCTCGGCGCGGAAGTGAACCGATCTCGGCGGAGGGGGCGTCCGCTGGCCGAGACGCTCCGTGAAGATCCCCGCCGCACCTCACCGCGCGCCGGGAGCCGCGCTACGGTTCTTGCATGCATCGCATCAAGGTCATCCTCTACGTCGAGGACCAGGATCGCGCCACGTCCTTCTACCGCCGGGTCCTTGGAGCCTCCCCGGCCCTGGATGTGCCCGGCATGACCGAGCTCGACCTCGGCGACCTCACGCTGGGACTCATGCTCCAACGCGACATCACGGCACTCGTTCCGGGCCTCGTCCCGGGCACGGGTCAGCGCTGCGAGCTCTACCTGCGGCGCCGCGACGCCGCCGCGGCCCTGGAGCGGGTCGAACCCGCCGGAGGCCGTGTTCTCGCACCGCTCGCCGGCCGGCCGTGGGGCGAGTCGGTCGGCTACGCCCTGGACCCCGACGGGCACGTGCTAGCCCTGGCCGCGGTCGGCCCGGACTCGGACGCCGGCCACGCGGGAGTCTGACCGCCCCGGGCCCGGCGAGAGGCCTACCACCGGTGTGTACCCTCCCCGTCCACCAGTCTGACCGCCCCGGGCCCCGGCGGGAGGCCGGAGAAGAAGAGCGGGGAAAGAGTCGGAGAAGGGGCAGCGCATGACGGTACTCTCAGGATCATGAGCGCCCCCGAGACCCCCGCCTTCAGCCGTCGCTCCGTCGCCCGCGTCGCCACGGACCGGCCCGACCGGTACGGCCGCCAACTGGCCGCCCACATGGGCCGTAAGATCACGACCGCCTGGGACGACGCCTCCGCCACCGGCTCGCTCTCCTTCAACCGGGAGGGTCCGGTGACCGGCATCGTCGAGCTGGCCTGCGACGACGGCGCGCTCGTCCTCACGCTGCGCACCACGGAGGCGGATCTGGCGCGCCTGGAGCAGGTCACGGGCATCCACCTGGCCCGCTTCGGGCACAAGGAGGGGCTCGCCGTCATCTGGGTGCACGACGACGGCGCCCCCGGCACCACCCAGGGCCCGCTGTCCGAGGAGGACATGGCACGCATGCGTGCCGAGCGCGAGGCCCGGCGAGGCTGACCAGCCCGGCCGCCAAACTGCCGACCCGCCGACCCGCCAAACTGCCAGGCCGCCAAGCCGCCGGCCCACTGGCACGCTGACCCGCCAGCCCACTGAGCCGCCAAACCGCCAAGCCCGCCGGCCCACGGCAGGCCCTCCCCGCAGCGCCCTCAGTCCCCCAGGTCGGTGATGTGCCCGGCGGGGTCCTTGATCCGGGCCGTCAGCAGCAGGCCGACCACCAGGACCAGTATGATCCCGAGGATGCCCCAGTGGGAGGCCTCCTCGCCGTCCACGAGGACGCCGATCCAGATGAACATCCCGTACATCGCCGGCGCCAGGAAGGACACGGCCCGGCCCGTCGTCGCGTACAGGCCGAAGATCTCGCCCTCGCGTCCCTCGGGGATCACGCGGGCCAGGAAGGAGCGCGCCGCCGACTGCGCCGGACCGACGCATCCGGCCAGGATCAGGCCGAGCGTCCAGAACACCTTCGCTCCGCCGCTGTGCAGGAGGAACACGCCGATGCCCGCGCACACGAGGATCGTCAGCGACCAGATGATCACCTTGCGGGGGCCGAGGCGGTCGTCGAGCCTCCCCGAGGCGATGGTCGCGACGCCCGCGATCACATTCGCCGCCACGGCGAAGACAAGAACATCACCGCTGGAGAAGCCGAAGGTGTTCTGGGCGATGACGCCGCCGTAGGTGAACACTCCGGCCAGGCCGTCGCGGAAGATGGCGGCGGCGAGCAGGAACCACAGCACCTCGGGGTGCGTGCGGTGAAGCGCCACGAGCGTGCGCCACAGCCGCCTGTAGGAGCCCCAGACCGACTCCTGGCGGCGAGCCCGCGTGGTGAGGCCCGACAACGGCTCGGCCGGTTCGGCCGGCTCGGCCTCGAGCCCGGCCTTCTCCCGGTCCGCGCCGCGCTGGGCGTCGTCGAGGACGGCCTGCCGACGCCGCCTGCCCCGCGTGCCGGACTGGGACACCAGGACCGGAATCGCGCTCAGACCGAACCAAGCGGCGGCGACGAGCATGGAGACGCGCACGCTCAGCCCGTTGTCCGCGGTGACCCCGAACCAGCCGACATCGGGACTGATGAAGCCCACGTAGAGAATGAGCAGCAGGACGATGCCGCCGACGTAGCCCATGCCCCAGCCGAGTCCCGAGACGGCGCCGACCCGGTCCTTGGTGGCGATCTGGGGCAGGATGCCGTTGTAGTTGACGCTCGCCAGCTCGAAGAAGATATTGCCGATCCCCAGCAGCGTAATGCCGAGCCAGAGATGGCTCGGCCGCGGCAGGACGAGGAACAGCGCCGCGCTGATAGCCACGACGACGGCCGTGTAGGCGCCGAGCCAGAAGACGGTCCGCCCCGCCCGGTCGGCGCGCTGGCCGGTGACCGGCGCGAGCAGCGCGATAACGGCCCCGGCGATCGACAGCCCCAGGGAGAGCGCGGACTCGTTGGCCGCCTTCTCGCCGAAGCCGCTGCCGGTGAGGTAGACGGTGAAGACGAAGGTCGTGATGACGGCGTTGAAGGCGGCACTCCCCCAGTCCCACAGCCCCCAGGCGAGGACGGGCCAGGACAGCAGGCGGGTCCGGCCGCCCGGGTGGATGCCCCTGTAGGGCTCGGACTCGTGCTGGGGGACGTCCTGCCGGGCGTCCCGGGACGGAGAGGTCGGGGTCATGACCGTGAGCCTACGGCGCCGCGGGCGGTCGCGAGGCGACCTTGGGGCCTTCGAGAGCGGCCGACCGGTCACTGGTGACGGGCAGCGCTGCCCATTGCCCGACGGCGTCCGCGGCGGGCGTCACCGCGCAGCCGCGAGAGACTCGGCGAGGGCGAGATCGAGGGGCGCGGTGACCTTCATGGCCAGGGGATCGCCCTCGACGACGACGACGGTGCCGCCGGCCGCCTCGACGAGTCCGGCGTCGTCGGAGGCGGCCCGGGTCTCATCGACGGCGCGGTCGGCGCCCAGCCGGTGAGCGGCGACCAGGGTGGCGGTGGCGAAGCCCTGCGGGGTCTGCACCGCCCGCAGCCGGGCCCGGTCGGGCGTTCCCACGACCTCCTCCACCGGCACGCCGGCGGCGGGGGCGCCGCCCGGACCGGTCCGGCCCGCGAGGGAGACCTCCTTGACCGTGTCGGTCACGGGCAGGGCGGGGACGACGGCGTCGTGCCCCGCCCGCACCGCGGCCACCACGCGGCGCACGACCCCGGGCGGGGTGAGGGCGCGGGCGGCGTCGTGGACGAGGACGACGACGGCGTCGGGCCGGGCGGCCAGCGCGGCGGTCAGGCCGAGGGCGACACTGGCCTGCCGGGAGCTGGGGGAGCCGGGAACGACCTCTATGCCGACGCGGGCCCCTGAGGACCCGGGCGCCGCGGGCTCCTCGGGGGCGCCGGGAGCACCGGCCGGACCACGGGCGCCGGGCCCGAACGCCTGCGCCTCGACGTCAACCCCGACCTCGGTCTCGAAACGGCCGAGGTACTCCGCGGGCGCGGTGACGACGACGTGGTCAACAACGCCCGAGGACAGCAGGCAGCGCACCGCGCGGCGCACCAGGCTCTCCCCGGCGACCTGGACGAGCGCCTTGGGCCCGGCGGCGCCCAGGCGGGTTCCGGAGCCCGCCGCGGTCAGGACGGCGACAACGCCGCCACCGGTGCGGCCGGCACCATCGATGCTGCCGGGCCTGCCGGCTCCGTCCGTCGCGGGCACGAGCGATGCGGTTCCGGGTTATCAGGCAGCGGTGCCGGAGGCGAGAACCTCATCGAGCTTGGACTCGGCCTGGTCCTCGGCGGTCTTCTCGGCGAGGGCGAGCTCGGAGACGAGGATCTGGCGCGCCTTGGACAGCATGCGCTTCTCCCCGGCGGACAGGCCGCGGTCGGTGTCGCGGCGAGAAAGGTCGCGAACGACCTCGGCGACCTTAATAACGTCGCCGGAGGCGATCTTCTCCTGGTTGGCCTTGAAACGGCGCGACCAGTTGGTGGGCTCCTCCGTCAGAGGGGCGCGCAGGACGTCGAAGACCTTTTTAAGACCGGCGGCGTCCACCACATCCCGCACTCCGATGAGCTCCACGCTCTCCGCGGGGACGAGGATTGTCAGGTCCCCCTGCGCAACCTCGAGCTGTAGATAGGTCTTCTCCTCACCGCGCACTCTGCGCTGACGGATATCAATAATCCGAGCCGCGCCGTGGTGAGGGTAGACGACGGTCTCGCCGACTTCAAAGGTCATGGGTGACGTCACTCCGTAAGTAATGGCAGGAGCCTCAGTTTACCAGGGAATGCCGCGCTTATTCCGGGGAGGTACCTCACAGGTCACACGGCGGGCCGCGCGACCCCGGCCGGCGGCCCGTCCCGGCCCACCGTCGGCGTCGCCGCCCGCCCGGAACCGCTCAGGGCCGCCCCTCAGGACCGCTCTGAGCGTCACCGGAGGTGACCAGCATGTACCCCAGCCCGCGCACAGTGGTCAGCAGCCGGGGCGCGCTCGGCTCGACCTCGATCTTGGCACGAATGCGCTTGACGTGGACATCGAGGGTCTTGGTATCCCCTACGTAGTTCGCCCCCCAGATCCGCTCAATAATCTGACCGCGCGTCAGCACTCGATCGGGATTTCGCAGGAACAGCTCGAGCAGCTCGAACTCCCGCAGAGGCATGGTGACGGACTCGCCATCCACGCGCACCTCGTGACGCTCGACGTCCATCACGACCCGGCCCGCGGTCAGCAGCAGCTCCTGGCCGCCCTCCTGGCTGCGCCGCAGGACGGCGTGCACGCGGGCGAGCAGCTCGCGGTAGGAGTACGGCTTGGTCACGTAGTCGTCTGCGCCGATCTCCAGGCCCACGATCTTGTCGACCTCGGAGTCCTTGGCGGTGACCATAATGACGGGCACCCTGGAGATGCGCCTTATGCGGCGGCACACCTCGGTTCCCGACAGGCGCGGGAGCATGAGGTCGAGCAGCACGAGGTCGATCGGAGCGGGCCCGCCGGACCTGCCGGCCGCCTCGAAGCGCTCGATGGCCATCTCCCCGTCCTGGGCCTCCACGACCTCGAAGCCGTCGCGACGCAGACCGTGGGCGAGCGGCTCGCGGTAGTTCTCCTCGTCCTCGACGAGCAGGATGCGGGTCATGCCTGGTCCCCCTCGGAGATCGCGGCGATGGCGGCGAAGGCCGCGCCCGCGGCGCCGGAGGCGACGGCGGCCTCGGCCTGCGGGTCCGCGCCCGCCGGATCCGGCGGGTCTGGAATCAGGAGCGGCAGGACGAGGGTGAAGGTCGACCCGCGTCCCGGGGTGGACCACAGCTCCACAGTGCCGCCGTGGTCGGCGGCCACGTGCTTGACGATGGACAGGCCCAGGCCCGTGCCGCCGGTGGCCCGCGACCGCGCCTTGTCCACGCGGTAGAAGCGCTCGAACACGCGCTCCTGCGCCTCCTTGGCGATCCCGATGCCCTGGTCGACGACGGCGATGC
>ERZ772968.842-NODE-842-length-14948-cov-4.245484_pt1 | contig 14948 bp, 8 predicted proteins | sample MGYA00580674_ERZ772968 | MGnify/ENA primary metagenome ERZ772968 (study PRJEB29015, sample SAMEA2737940) | human oral metagenome | biome: human oral; feature: human-associated habitat; material: dental | place: China | collected 2138 ...
GAACGTACGCCGCCGAGCCCGACGTGCTCGTCGAACAGCTCAAGGCCGATCCCGCGATCGAGGCGGCTGACACCCTGCTTTTGACGATTCCCAACCCGCTTGGAGTAGACGTCAACTTCAGGATTCTCAAGAACTTCGCCGACTACGTCGCGCCTGCCCTTGGCTGGATACCGGCAACGGAGGGCCCCGCCGAAGGTTATCCCATTGGTTGAGGCGCGCCCGGCCGATTCGAGTCTTGCCGAATTGCGCCGCGCATCAGGTTGGAAGCCTGCGGGTTTTAGATAGGCGACGATGTATATGGATTCTCGGCATGGCTGGCTTGAGCCTGGGGGTTCGAAGACGAGCAGCGGTTAGGCTCAAGACGACGCGACGCTGAAGTTCCGCCTCGCCCGGCAGCGGTGCACAGGTTCCGAGTGAGGTCTTTTTGTCCACAACTTCTCGTAGTAAATCGACAGGCGCCCTCCCGTGTGATCAAATGTTACTCAAACAACATATTCACGCGAGGAGACTTCGATGACGAAGACAAAGCTGCGCTCGCTTCTCGGCGGCGTAGCAACGTTATCACTTTTGATTGCGCCACTTGCGGCTCATGCCGACGAGGCCAAGGCTCAGCCCGGGGCCGCTTCTGATTCCCGCATTTCTTCAGACGGCCGGACCGCCGCGGATGGCCATATTGCTGCAGACGGCCATCCGACGCATAAGCCATCGGCTTCGGATCACGAGAATACGTCGAATGCGCCTACAGCTCCATCCTCGGCGCAAACGCGGGAGCGAACGCCCGCAGCGCCGGCAAGCCCCCGGGATTCCGGAGCAGATGCAGCCAGCCCTGGCGCGCATCCGACCACTGGTGCCGATGCGGCAAGCCCGAGCGAAGGAACGTCATCCGGGACTGGCGGAACCGTCACCCTCGACCTGTACAACCTCACGGATGTTCACGGTCATATCGAAAAGTCGAGTAAGAAAGAGACGGTCACAGAATCGGGCATTTCCGCCGTCGGCTGCTATCTGGACAAAGCCCGCGCCGCCAGCGGGGACGCCTCTTTCACGCTGCTCGGCGACAATATCGGGGCTTCTCCATTCACGTCGGGGTCTCTTCAGGACAATCCGACTATCGCCGCGCTCAACGAGCTCAAACCGCTCGGTTCGACGATCGGCAATCACGAACTTGATCTTGGAATCGACGTTTTCAAGCATCGCATTGACGGAACCGGCGGGTACGCGAAAGTCGGCTTTCCGTATCTCGGGGCCAATGTTGACGGCATGGGCCGCTACCTGGGCGACAAAGTCATCTGGACGTCGGCATCCGGCGTCAAAGTCGCCTTCATTGGAGCGATTGCAGGCGATGTGCCGTACAAGCTGAGTCCCGGGACCACCGCCGGATTGACGTTTAACGATCCGATTCCGAAGATTAATACGATGGCCAAGGATCTCAAGGCCTCCGGCCAGGCCGACGTCGTGATCGCCATGCTCGACGACGACGTGAAGAACAACTACCCCAAGATGGGCTCATACGTCGACGGCATCATGGGCGGCGATACTCATGTTCCCTACAAGTTCTCGATGGTCGACGGCGCCCAAGGCAACAAACTTTCGGCCATAGCCTCGGGTTCTTACACGGATAACCTCGGCAATCTGCAAATCACATACGATAAGGCGACGAAGAAGGTAGTTCGCTCCGAAGCCAAGCTCATTCCCGCTGCCGAAGTGGCCAAATGCGGCGAAAAGGATTCGATCAAGCAGATTGTCGACAAAGCTGTGCAAGATTCCAAGGCGGCCGGTGACAAGGTTGTGGCTAAGGGGTATGAGACGGCCTTCTCACGCGGTGTCTTCTCGTCTTCGGGGGAGGCGCCCGATCCGGGTTCGAACCGAGGCATCGAATCCTCGCTCGGTGACCTCGCTGCCGATTCGCTTCAGGCGACGGTGATGACAAAGGAAGGCAAGCCCGTCGATATCGGTGCTATCAACGCCGGGGGTCTGCGTGCCGACCTAGTCCCGCTTGGCAATGGCGACATCACCTACCGGCAGACCTTCGCCGTCCAACCCTTCTCCAACCAGTTGGGGTATGTGACGATTACGGGCGCCGACTTTAAAAAGGCGCTCGAACAACAGTGGAAGACGGACCTCAACACCCAGAACTCGCGCCCGATGCTCAAACTGGGCCTGTCGAGCAACGTAAAGTACACCTACGACTCTGCCAAGCCATACGGCGAGCGGATCACGTCAGTGACGGTCAACGGTAAAGCGCTCGATCTGCAACGCAAGTACACGATTGGGTCGGTTACTTTCCTCTTGGCGGGAGGAGATTCTTTTGACGCTCTGACAGCCGGTGGCGCCCCCATCATTACCGACAACCTCGATCGCGACAAATTCAACGCCTACTTGGGATCGCATCCCGGTCTCAAGCCACGCGCCGCGAAATCTTCCATTGGGGTGACCCTTCCTTCCAAGCCGGTCAAAGACGGCCAGACCATTGACATCGCGCTTCGCGGGCTTTCCTTCTCTGAAGGCCCGTCGATTACGAAGAACGTCAAAGTCACTATCGGGTCGGCTTCCACAACGGCGAGTGTGGATAACAGCCTGATCGACGCAAATGCGAACAACGAAAAAGCGGTCGTCACGGCCGACGGGGCGGGCCGTGCGACGGCCAAAGTGAAGATCGACGGGCAATGTGCAGCAAACCCGGGCAAAAATGTCACGCTTCCCGTCACGGTGGCCACTGACTTCGCCGAGGTCGTGGGGACCGAACAGGGACTCAACGTCACGGTGACGTGCGATGACGCTTCGCAGCCGAGCCTGTCTCCTTCCGGTGCAAACCCGGTCAAGCCCTCTGTCTCGCCTTCGAGTGATCCGACTAAACCGAGTGCGAGCGTGAAACCTGGCGATCCGACTAAACCGAGTGCCAGCATAGTTCCAAGCGGAACGGCGAAACCGAGCGTGACCGCCGTGCCAAGTTCCAGCGCGAAGACGAGTGGCCCAGCCATGCGGGGTACGGACACAAAACCAGGCGCCAATGCGAAGCCGAGTACGGCCACAACGCCCGCTGACGGCGGCAACCAGGCCGATCCAGCTAAGCCCGGTGAAAGCTCCAAACTGGGTGCGACGCCGCCCGGCGCTGATGCGGGCTCGACCGGCGGCGCCCAATCCGCTGCTGCCCAATCCGGCGGCGGGGACGACCGCACCGAAAGCGAAGTCAGGCCCAGCGTCACCGCTGTGCCGGGCGGAGCCAGCAATGGCAATGCGCACAAGCCCGCTGACGGCGCCAAACCCGATGCGTCGGTGGAAAAGAGCGGGCAAGGGAAAGCCACGTCCAATGCCAAGCGCGATCCGCGCACTCCGGGTCTCGCGAACACGGGATCTAGATCGATGCCGCTCGTTTTCACAGCATTCGCTCTTGTGACCTTCGGCGGTCTGCTTGTCATCCGCCGTCGGTTGGCCCGAAGCGACAGCTGAAGATGGAAGTGATCGACGCCGCCGGCTGAGCGGGCTCGCCTCCATTGGCAATCCAGGTTCCATTGGCGATCCAGGTTTGGCCGGCGGCGTCCTCGCTTGGCCGGCGGCGTCGTGCTTTCCGTTCCAATGCCGGAAGTGTCCCCGGTGATGGATAGACGATACGTGCTTGACGTTGGGCCCGTGCGATAGAAATTGAGCTCTGACGAGGGAGTCTGTGATAGATTTCGTTTTGTTCTGCCCGTCACGCGGAAGTGACGAGGTTGGGCGTGAGGCCGAGTGTTGATTGAGAGGCGGGAAACTGTTTGATGGCTGATGCCAAGCGGGCCCTAAACCGCAATCGTTTAGCGTCCGTTCTTATGTGTTTTGGTGCCCTTATATACATAAGCGTGATAGGTGAGGCTATCATCGGTTGGCCACTTGACGTCCAACATTCGTACCTTTCCGAACTTGCGGCTCGCCAGTTCCCAAAGAGTTGGGCGTTTCGTTTCACTGATCTTCTCAGCGGCATTGCCATAGCGTGGGCCACCGTTCTCTTTATGAAAAGGGCGAAGCCGGGCGGGAGCCAGCCGGAGGATCCGAACCCTGGCTGGTGGTCTCTGCGTTGCTGCCGACGCATTTTGTCGATCGGACTCGTGCTGTTTGCGCTTGCCACGATCGTCGACAGCACGTTGACCCCGCTCGATTGCGCGCTTTCGCTTCCCGAATGCAAACAGCAGATTGAAGCGGGAACCGCGGGACAGCATGAGTGGATGCACGATGTCAGCAGCACGATCGTCGGGGTGGGGACGGTGCTTGTCGCTTTCGCATTTGCATTGATCGTTCTGCGTTCGCGGGATGAGTATGGACGATGGGTGCGCATCGCGATTCCCTCACTTGCCGTCAGCGTGCTTCTGCTTGTCGGCTATCTCACGGTGACGGAGCTTCTGGGGATCGGACCGATGGGTCTGGCACAGCGTGCGCAGATCGTCCTGGCTGGAATCCTGATTGCGTTCACTCCGATTGTTCTCGGCGACAAGAGCATCAAGCCCAATCCCTGACTCGCCTCCCGTCACGGTGACGCGTTTCGTCTGCCACGGTCACTTTGCCCTGGAGTCGCCTCTTCTCTCGCCAGGAGCCCCGGAGTGATTGCCTCTTCTCTCGCCAGGAGCCCCGGAACCGCATGGAGGGTTCAGCCCGGCAAAGATCGGTTGCCTTCCTTCGTCAGGAACCCCGAGCCCATGGTGGGGGCGGCCCGTAGCTGTGATGATGCCCCTGACGGAGCCCAGTGGTGCTATCCGGGCGTCAGGCTGCAAATAAAAGCCAGCAAATGTGGAGGAGTCTCCCAGTTATCTGTGATTGAATCGTCGTGAAACCGAGAAATTCGCCGCAGGTCGACCCTGGTTCGGCCGTGACGGAGAACAAGCGAGGTGACGCAAAATGACGTGGCTGATTCTTCCGGGGTGGGGGCTTCCCCCTAGTGACTACCAGAAAATGGCGAAACTTCTGGGGCCGGATACGCGAGTTCTCGATTCTTGGAAGGTTGCGCTGACGGCTAATACAGATGACATTCGCGCTGAGCTGGGTGCCGCGGATTCGCCGAGCGTCGATCTGATGGGGCACTCGCTCGGGGGACTTGCCGCGATTGAGTGGGCGCTTCGATACCCCGCTCAGGTTAGACGCTTGGTTCTTCTCGATCCCACAGCTCCGGACGACGCCCCTTCGCGCTCGTGGATGAAAGGCAGAATTCGGAGGGTGGCGGACGGCTTGGCTGGCGCTACGGTCGTGGCGCTGTGGCCTGCGGCCGAAAGACTGCGCCGGTGGACGATTCGTCGGAGCACGGGCGCACCCGATGATCTTCCGCGCGACGAAGCCCATGCGCGGTACGGCACGCGCGAAAGTTGCAGGTTCCTGGCCGGGCAGTTATCCGAAAGCTGGGAGCACGCAGCGCGGGTAGCGCGCATGCTTGACGGGGGCGCTGCACCGCGCCGCGAATCCGCCCCTTTGCTGCTTGTTGGAGCGGGCAAAGGGGGGCAGCGCGGGTTTCTGCGCAGCCAGTGGGATCTTGGACGTAAGCTTCATGCGCGGACAATCATGCTGGCCGGTCAGGATCATCTCTTCCCGCTGTCCAGGCCGGACCTCGTCATGCGCCACGTCGAAATGACAGAGCCCAACGCCGAAACGCCCCTCCTCGACAGTTAAAGGTTTGAGCCGACGGCTGACGGTTTGAGTCGATGCCGCTTGCCCACCTCACGCCGATGCCGCCCACGCCCGCCGCTTGCTTACCTCACGCCGCGCGTATCGGGGCGCACGAAGGGGAAAGCAAGCGTCTCGCGGATTGAGGCGCCCAGAAGGAACATGGCGATCCGATCAATGCCCAGACCTAGGCCGCCGGTCGGCGGCATCCCGAATTCAAGGGCTGAGAGGAACTCCTCGTCGACTTCCATGGCTTCCGGATCGCCAGCGGCTGCCCGCAACGATTGCTCGGTCAGCCGCTGACGCTGGTCGATGGGATCGGTCAGCTCGGTGTAGGCGGTGCCCAATTCCATGCCGAAGGCGACAAGGTCCCAGCGTTCGGCCAGGCGTGGATCTTTTCGATGCCGCCGCGTCAACGGCGAGGTTTCGACCGGGAAATCCGTGTAGAAGGTCGGCGCACCGGTGTTGCCCTCGACCAGCTCCTCGTACAATTCGGTGACGAGGTCGCCTGCCCCCATTGAAGCTCCGTAGTGGATTCCGTGCGTGCGGCACAGCAGCTGCAGCTCGTCCAGCGGAGTATCCGGAGTGACGTCGGCGCCGACGGCGCGAGAAACCGCTTCGTGCACAGAAACGACGGGCCAGTCGCCATCCAGGCTTATGGAGCCTCCGTCGGGCGTCGGTGCGATCGCCCGCCCGTGAACTGCCCACGCGGCGGTGCGCAAAAGATCCTCGGTGAGCTCGCGCATCGTTGTGTAATCGCCGTGGGCGGCGTAGGCTTCCAACGATGTGAACTCGGGGTTGTGAGTGGAATCGGCGCCCTCGTTGCGGAAATTCTTCCCGATCTCGAAGACCTTCTCGAATCCGCCGACGCACAAGCGCTTGAGGTAGAGCTCCGGGGCGATTCTCAAGGTGAGATCGAGGTCGTAGGCGTTGATGTGCGTCGAAAACGGCCGAGCGTTGGCCCCGCCGTGTATCCGATTGAGCATCGGCGTTTCAACCTCAACGAAGCCGTGTTCGGCCAGCCTTCCACGGATCGCCCTGACGGCGGCGCTGCGAGCGAGAAGCCGCCGGCGGGCATCCGGACTCAAAGCTAGGTCCATGTGACGTTGACGCACTCGAGCCTCGGCGTCGCGCAGCCCGCGATGCTTATCCGGGGGTGGAGTCAGGCATTTGGCCGCCATCTTCCACGATTCGACATGAATGCTCAGCTCGCCGGAACGGTTGAGGCATGTTGTGCCCGTGATGCTGACGACGTCGCCCGGATCCACGGTTTTACGCCACAGATCAAGTCCGGTGTCGCGCCGGTCGGCGGTGAACATGATCTGGCGTTCGGCCCCGCCTTCCCTCAGATCGGCAAAAAGAACGCCGCCGTGATCGCGCACCCGAACCACCCGTCCGACCACTGAAACCGTGCCCGAATTCTCTTTCACATCCGCCATGTCGAGCGTGCGGGGCACGTCAACCGGATAGGGATCAATTCCCGCATCGATGAGCCGTTTCAACTTAACCCTGCGAATCTGCTGCTGCTCGGACAGCCGCCTTTCGCTGACCACGGGAGTGAAGAGTTCTTCTTCTTGCCGCCGCACGGCCTCGGCCAGTTTCGCCGCAGTTTCGGGAAGGTCCAGCTGCGGGGCACGCGAGTGACGCCGGAAAGTCTGAGGAAGCTCGGGAACGAAGCCTTCGGCTTGGCCGACGGCGATGAGCACCTGGGTGAGCTGAGCGGTGCTGTCGTAGCAGAGCAGGCGTGGGCGCCACTGGGGCAGGTATTTTTCGTTCGATTGGTAGAGCGAGTGAAGTTGCCACCAGCGCGAGGCAAAGACCAGCACTTTGCGGTTGAGCTTCTCCAGGGGCGAGGCCCCGATGCGCTCTCCTCTGGCGAAAGACTCGCGGAACATGGCGAAGTTGAGGGAGATCTTGGTGATGCCGAATCTGTCGGCATTCGCGATCAGCTGGGTGATCATCAGCTCGGTTACGCCGGACATCGCCTGCGGAGACCGACGCATAAGATCCAGGGAGGCGTCCCGGCGCCCCCAAGGGACAAAGGAGAGCAGGCCGCAGACTTGCCCGGATTCCATGTGGGCGGTGACGATCAGGGTGCGTCCGTCGCGCGCATCCCCGATGCGGCCAGAGGCCATGGAAAAACCCCGTTCAGGGCCGCCGCGCCGCCACAGGTCGGCGGTTCCGGCGAGCTCGGCCAGCTCCTCGGCGGGAATGTCCGCTTGCCGCCGCACTTGCACCCAGTATCCGGCGTTCGTCGGGCCGGCGATCGCCTTGCGGACCGCCCGCAATTCGGGGCTCGCCAACCTGAAAGAAGCGACGTCGATCACCGCTTCATCGCCGAGTACGATCGCCCGCAAACCCCGGGAACGATAGGCTCGCGCGCCTTCTTCGCTGGCTGAGATGACGCCGGGCACCCACCCGTAGGAGCGCGCGTGTTCCAGCCACTTCTCGATGGCATTGGGCCATGACTGCCTGTCGCCAATGGGATCTCCTGCGGCGAGGCATACGCCGAAAATGACCCGGAAGGAGAGTGCGGCTTTGCCGTCTGCGGAAAAGATTGTCTGCCGATCGTCGCGCGTGGCGAAATATCCGAGCGAATCGCTCGACCCGGCGGTGAGGAGCAGCCGCCTCACCGCCAGTTCGTCGTCGTAGTCCCTTTGCGCGTTCTGCGGCGCTGCACGTAGGAAGACGATGAAGGCAAGCAGGAGCGAGGCGACGGATATGAGGCCCGAGGCGGTTTCGACCCAATAGGGCCCTTCGATGGTTGAGTGGAAGGGGCGTTGGTCGGGCGGCAGGCCCAGTGCTACCGAAATGCTCCAATTGACAGATTGGCGGAAGGGGAGCCGGCCGAAACCTGCCACTTCTAGTACGGAAAAGGCGAATCCTGCGGAGGCGGCCAGGCCTAGGACCACGACAAGGCATGCTCTGCGCAACGCTCCCGGAGCGACCCGCGCGGGGAAGGCGCTGCGCATCCAGATCGCCATCACTATGGCGAACAGCGCGACGACAACGGCCAATAGGAAGTACCAGCGTTGAGACTCGTAGTACTCCCTGACCTCCGGCTTCATGATGAAGTTGATAGCTGCGACGGTCATGAGCACCAGCACGGAAACCTGCCACAGCGCCGTGGACAGCCACAATGCCGCGCGTTGGCGTCGCAAAAGCCCCAAAGAGATGAAAGTGAGGAGGAGTAAGGACAGGAGAGTGGGGTAGGCGGGAATGTTCGTCAGATTGAGTATGCGAGAGACCCTCTCGACGAAATTCGGGGCGAAGAACTGCAGCACCAACGCGACCAATTGCCAAATCGCGTAGATTTGCATTGTGCGCACTAGAAAACGAGCCGCGAACTCCTTGCCTTTGCTCGGATTTTTGCCGTGGCTGGCGCTCGCCGAAGGTTCGGCTGCCACGAGTCGTCCGTCCGCGCCCACCGAGTGTCCGTCTGAGGTAACGCCATCGAGTAATTGGCTGCCTTGCAGCGTTGATTGCGTCGGGAAGCCGAGCGATGTCTCCGTCGAGGGCAATGCCTCCGTCGGGGTTCGTCTTGTCTCGGACGCTTGAGCTTCGTTCGTCAACGTGTCTTCTTCGCGCTCGCTCGTCAAAACTATCGTCCTTATCGTCGGCAATTTCCGAGGGTGTTCCGATGCGGCGGCGATGTGCGTGCATCGCTACTCGACGTGTGGCTTCGGTGTCATTCGTGAAATGTCTATTTGGAACTTTAACTGGTCTGTGCTGTGCGAGTCCATCGGAATGTGAATTTGGTGAGCATTGTCCATGTTCGAGCGCGCGACCGTATCGTGGATGTCCTCAATTGGTGAACGAGAAATGCTCTATGGTCGATTCATGGACGGACACACCAACTCGAAACGTGCATTGATCGTCGGCCTCGGGATTGCCGGCATGGCCATGGCGAAGGGCCTGCATGAATGCGGCTGGAACGTGACGGTCGTGGAGCGCGCACCGGAACGACGCCGCGGAGGCTATTTCGTCGGCTTGTTCGCCGTCGGAAAGATGGCTGCCAAGCAGTTGGGGTTCGACGGCATGCGCAACAGAGCGCCGAAGATTTCCGACAACTATGCCATCGACAAGAACGGTGAGAAGCGACGGGCCCTCGGTTTCGGCGACCTTCCCGGTTCTCCGTGGCTCATGCTGCGCGGTGACATCGAAAATGCCGCCTACGAGGCGCTCGATCCCGATGTCGAAGTGAGATACTCGACCGTGCCGGTCCGCATTGACCAGGACGACGCCGGCGTAGACGTCTGGTTGAAGGACACGTCTGCCGGAACTGAAAGCCACGAGCGCTATGACTTGCTCGTGGGGGCTGACGGCGTACATTCCACCGTTCGCAAACTGGTTTTCGGTCCTGACGAAGAATATATCCACCACCTTGGATATATGATCGTTGCCTCTCAAATTCCCGATGACCTTCCCGGTTTGGAGCGCGGGCAGGGCGCGACCTTTGCCGAGCCAGGCAAGTCCCTGTGGGTTTTCCCCTTCGAGGATCGTCCGGCCACGGTCATGTTCAGCTACAAGACGGACGACGTCGAAGCCGAGTTCGCTTGCAGCTCGCCCGCCGCTCGCATACGTGAGATTTTCGGCCCCCGGCTCAACCCCACTGTGAAGGCCGCGATCGAGCAGCTTGAGCGTGCCGAGGACAGCCTCTTCGATGAGGCGGTTCAGGTTCGTATGGACAGGTGGCATGACGGCCGTGTGGTCCTCATCGGCGATGCGGGCTGGTGCTTGACCCTCTATTCGCGTATGGGTGCTTCGACGGCGCTCGCCAGCTCCAATCTGTTGACAGCGATCATCGCTCAGCGTGGAGATGACGTGAAGGGCGCCCTTGATGAGTGGGAGGCGAAGTCCCGCCCGTTCATCAAGCACTACCAGAAGGTTGGCTCGCGCAATAGGGCATTTTTCACGCCCGCCGGCAAGGTCGGTAAGACGACCCGGTCTTTTGCCATCTCGCTTGTCCAGCGGCCGTGGGCGCGCCCTCTGCTCGCTAAATTCGTTGGCACGGGAAAGAAGGGGAACAACCTCATGCGTTCGGTCATCCCGCCGCGTCCGCGCGAGTGAAAGGCATCGCCACGTGGATGGGCGCGATAGCCCCGGCATCCCGCAGCGTCCGTGCGAGTGAAAAGCCCGTCGCTCGCCGATCTTGGGCTTTTCCGCAGGATGTGCGCGTCCGCGCGAGTGAATACCCGCGCAAGTTGATGGCAATGGACGCGCTCACCCGGTTGTGTCCGTGTGGCACCCGGTTGCGTCTGCGTAGACGGGCCGACGGGCTTGTGCCCTTGCGGCCGAGAGCGATCGGTGAACGGTCAAACGTAATGAATATCATTATTGAATTTCGTATTATCTCCGTCTTGCCCAATTTTTGACGGGAAAGTAGCGTTGAGCCATGAGCATTTGGTCCCCTCTATCCGCGCGCGTCGGTGCCTTATGCGCTGCGGCGGTTCTCGCTCTGGCGGGGTGCCGCACGTCCGATACGGGCGATTCTTCTGCGGGATCAACTCCGCCGCAGGCAACTTCCGGGCCGGGCTCGGCTAAAGGCGAGACTCACGCACCTCTGGGCGCTGGTGATCCTGAAAAGTCAGCGAGCCCGTCGGTGAACCGGACGTCTCCGGCCGTATCGGACGGTTTCGAGAGCGCAGCTGCCAGCCCTAAAGAATCGGCGCCCTCGAACCCGTTCGACTCTTTTTATCCGCGTGATTTCTCCTTGAAGCCTCTGTCGGCCGATCCCGTCACGCCACTGGAGAAACCGGCTGTGGCGCATGATCTGAAAAATTCGGCTGTCACGGACCCTGCGTACGGCACTCGCATCTATCGTGCGACTGACGCCAGCAAGGGCGAGGGCGAGCGAATGCGCCACGAATACTCGCGCAGGCAGGCATTCAATGCCGACAATACGCGTTTCATCGCCCAGGACGGTCAGGGGCACTGGTATCTCTATGACGCCGCGACCTTCAAGCAGATCAAAAAGCTCAGTGAGCTCAAAGGCGACTGCGAGCCGATATGGCACCCGAGCGATCCGAAACTTCTTCACTTCACCGTGCGTGACGGGGGAACCACGTGGTGGACCTACGATGTGAGCGCGGACAAAGGCGAAGTCATGTTTGACTTTTCGGGCAAAACTCCGTGGCCGCAGGCGACCTCGTTCTCCGCGAAAGGCGAGGGTACGACCAGCGCCGATGGCCGGTACATCGCGCTCCTAGCCGCACGTTATGACGAGGCGAGGCAAACGAAGAGCATCTATGGCGTGGTCGTTCTCGACATCGTGGACAAGAGGGTGGTCGGTACTCTCGATGCCAAGGATTTTCCCGTTCCGGGCGCTTTCCCCGATCATGTCAGCACGTCGCCCAGCGGGCGGCACGTCGTTGTCTCATGGCCCTCCGGGGCGGGAGGAACTCGCGCTTATACTCGAAATCTCAAGGATTCCTTCGAGCTTTCGACGACGTCGGAGCATTCTGACCTCGCCTATGGCCCGCGTAAGCAGGACTATTACGTATTCGCCGACTACAGCAATGAGCAGCTCGCGGCTGTCGATCTCGATTCACACGAACGCGTCCCTTTGCGAGGTCTATATCCGGCACGTGGCGAAAGCTATGCATTGCACGTGAGCGGGCAGGCGTTCGACAAGCCGGGATGGGCCGTCATATCCACGTATGGGGAGTACAAGGACCACAACCCGCGCGTTCCCGCCACGGAGGAACGGGCGGAATACAGAAAGATCTGGTTGGTCGAGCTGAAGCCTAACGGTCGTGTGCTCAACGTGGCTCACATTCGTTCGAACCCGTCCAATGCGAACGGCGAGGATTACTTCCTTGAACCTCAGGCAAGTGCTTCACGTGACCTCAGCAGGATCATTTTTGCCAGCAATTTCGGGGGAGGCCCGATCGAAAGCTACGTGGTGGGCCTGCCGAGCTGGTTCGACAGATGACTCTGGGTCTGGCTTGGCAAGCCGCTTGAAATTCTTCGGTTCCCCTGGTTTGCAGTGCTTTATTCCTCGCGCAGCTGCCAATCCATGACCTGCCATGAGAGCTCGTTTAGAAATGTTTCGAGCCGCGCGATGTGCGGGCCGAGAACCGCGCCTACGATTTCCTTATTCTTCTCGTGATAGGAACGCGGAAGGCCAAGTGCCTCGTAATCAACCGCGATCTCGCAAACTTTCTCGCCGTTGATCAAGATGGCGATGTCGTTCAACTGGGTGCTCCGGCACCGGAATTCGATTTGGTCCCAGGGTATCGGTTGCGGCGCGATCGACTCAGTCCGATCGGATTCTGAAGCGGGCGGACCGGACTGAGATTGGGCCCGATCGGATTCTGAAGCGGGCGGACCGGACTGCGGTTTGGTCCGATCGGACTTTGCAGCGGATGAGCTTAAATCTGATTCGTGTTGGTTTGAGCTTGAAAACGGCACGGGCTGAACGGCTGCGTCGGGGTATCGATACACGCATGACGACGTCAGGAGGAAGGAGGCAGAGCCCGGCCGACTGATCCATGCGAAAGGCACGCCGTCGATATCCGGTGATTGAGCGCGATTGTAAGCCTGCCAGAACCCTTCACTGACCTCGAAGCTGCTCTGGCCGTCTGTAGTGCTGCGGGCATTGGGAAGATGGATCTGGCCGGGGGAGTCGAGCAGGAGGAAGCCCAGGCCGTTCAGTCGGGCAGGTTCCGCCCAGATGTTGTGCGAAACGCTGCAGCATAAGTCGTACTCCAATTCACCCACCGAGTTATCGGAAAGGACCTGCTGAGCCCGGTCTGAAAGGTCGTCGAAGGGCGGAGTCTGCGAGGGGCTCGAAGCCGCCGGATGTGAGGCGTTCACGTACATTTTTTGCTCTGCGACTTGTTCCTTCGGAAGCAGCGGCTCGAGGTTGTCGGCGAGCCAACTCAGATCCGGAGGAGGCCAGAAGGTTGCCGCTTCGAAAATCGGGGCTGCTGAGATAGACAATCCATGTATGGCACTGATGAGTTTGACGTCGGCAAGCGGTTGCTCGGGGTCTGTGCTCAGAGCCTTCTGAAAAGCAATGCTACCCAATGCGCAGGAAGCGAGGTACTGCTCCCATCCGGTGTACGAAGCGGCGGCTCGTCTGCCGCAGCGCTCTACGATTTTCCAGGCGGTCTCGCCTTCGAGGAGACCTGCGCTGTAAGCGGCGGAAACGAAGAGGATCAAGGATGCGTCGTTCACACCTTGTGGTCCGCGGTTATCGGCGACTGCCTTGAACCATGGCGGGGCGTTCCATGAGGAAAGGCCTAGATGCTCAGGATCCGTTTGTCGCCCAGCGGCGTCGAATCCCGAAAAGTACTTCTCTTCGGGGCGGGTGGAAAAGTCGGCCCAACCCCGAGTTTGCGCCGGAAAACGGCTGTGGAGTTCCTCGATTGTTCGCAATGCCGACTTAGTGTCCGTCACATCGAAGCCGTCCACGGGCATCTGTTTCGTCAGCTCGTGCAGAACGGGGTCGATTCCTTGCGTCGCAACAGAAGGGATCGTCAGGGAAAGCAAGTCCTTGGCGATCACACGAGGTGGAAGCTTCGTCAGGTGGTGCTGCTTAAAACGATACGGCGCGCACAGCAACATGTACTCAGATCTCAGTTCCATCTGATACCTCTCGTTTCCGTGACTCCGGTTTGCCCGATGCCGCCCGTTCCGATCGGATGGATCTCAATCATCGTACGTATGGATTTCACGTGCCGCAATGCCGTCCCACCTTATGGAAAATTAATGTCGCTGCGGCATTCGACCACCGTGTAATCTCCTTTCCTTCCTTTTTCAGAATCTCCTCTCCTTCCTTTTTCAGGTTGGATCCATGCCGATAGAGTATGGGTAGTCCGGTAGCCCGCACCGGATAGAGCACGTTCAAGCAAATACACGAAACGCGATTGCAGGCGTGGAGGAGAGAATATGCACGACAACCGTGCGCATTACGGCGGAAATCCTTCTGGTTACTACGACCTCTCTGGCTATAACGCAAATCCTCCTGGTTACAGCGGAAGCCCTTCCGGCTATAACGCAAATCCTTCGGGGTATTATGCGGGCACCCGTATGCCAAATCGATTTTCCGGTGAGGGTAATTCTCAGGGGATGAAGGTTGGGAGCGCTTGGTTGGGACAGGGGCCGAAGAGGCGCCAAAAATTGTACGGTACGATTGGAATTTGCTTGGTTGTTGTCGCTTTTTTCATGAGTGTCATGGCGTCTATTTACTTCAAGGATTCCATCAGGGAAGTTATCGAAAAGGCGAATCATCGAGAAGCCCTACCGCCAAGTTCCAAACTGGTCATTCAATTCATAGTCGCCGGAATTGTGCTGTTGATCGCGGGGCTAATGGCGCTAGC
>ERZ772968.846-NODE-846-length-14913-cov-7.801723_pt1 | contig 14913 bp, 12 predicted proteins | sample MGYA00580674_ERZ772968 | MGnify/ENA primary metagenome ERZ772968 (study PRJEB29015, sample SAMEA2737940) | human oral metagenome | biome: human oral; feature: human-associated habitat; material: dental | place: China | collected 2138 ...
GGACGGCGTGACACACCGCAATATCGTCGAGCTCATGGAAGCTGACGACGACTTGTAGCGGCAGGGGTCCTCTTGTGGCGAATGGGCTCGTCGGAAGCGCTCCGGGCGACTGGGAGCACGGGGACCGATTGACGCCCGGTTCTCTGTCCCCGTGACGGAGGTGGTGCCGGGGGCCCTCGGATGCGATCAGTGTTCCACGAATGCGTTTTGTGTTCCACGGTGACCGGGGTCGGGTTTCGGGCGGTTGGGCTGCCCGTGGTCTTTGTGGGGCGGTGTACATGGGCGGTGCTCTTCCGGGGGCGTTGATGGGGGCCTAGGATGGTGGTGTTCCGGTAATCCTGATCCGCTGTCCCCTCCCCGCACGGCCGGGACCAGCGGCGTTCGCCAGGAGGGGCGTGAGAGGGAATGGGCCCAGTGCGGTTCCATGGGATCGTGGAGTGCTTGCGGCCCCTCATGATGGGGGACCGGCGCCTGGGGTGCTTCGTGGCCGCCCTGGTGGACATGGGTCTGGGTTCTCCGGGTGTGTCGGCGCTGGAGCTGAGGAGCGAGTCGACGTGGAAGTCGCTGGGCAACGGCAGTCGGCGGCTGTCGGCCCGTTTGGCCAGTGAGCTCGTGAGTCGTTGGGATGTTGTGGTGTTCGGGGAGAACCTGGTTGGCGCCTATGGGGAGGACGCGCTCATCGACGTGGCGGAGTGCGTTCGGGCCCTGGATCCTCGGGTGTCGAAGGCCGATGTCGGCGAAGGCATCGGACGCGTGCTGTACGAGGCGTTCAAACGGGCGGCCGAAGAAGCCGCAGGGCGAAGAGTGGTGGGGGAGGGGGCTCGTGAGGACTGACCGGGGAGCAGCCGACCGCGTGCGCAGACTGCGGATCGCGGGTCGCGCTCTGTGGTGGGTGGGCTTGTTCTGCCTCGCGCCACCGCTCATCGCGGCATGGGTTGACGTCCGTTCCGTGATGCGGGCGTTCGCTGCCCTCCCCACACGTGTCGCCCCCGGTTCTCCGGCGGCGGCTTGGCGTTTTACCGGGGTGCTGTTCTTCGGAGCGTTTTCGTTGTTGCTGTCCGGTCTGCTTCGCCTGGAGCTGTACCGTGAGGGCGGTGCGGATGGGACCAATGCCCCGGCAGCGGAAGGCAAGGGCGAGACCGGTACGCGGGAGAAGACGCTGCGTCGCAAGACGGAGAGCGTCGGATGCTCGCTTGTCATAATCGCAGGTGTATTGTGCTGCGTTCTGCTATCATTATTCGCGCCAGATGGGTACTTGTTCAATACTCCACCTGTGTTCCTCGGGGCATTTGTATTCGATTCAGCGTATGTGTACGTGGCCCTTTACGCGCTGGCGGCGGCGTCGTGTGTTCGCCTGTTCGTTCTTCGCAAAGGCGGTGGTGGAATGCGCCGCTCTTTTGGGGCGAAGTGCGTTTCGTGGATGCTGGGCGCCGGTTTCCTGTGCTCGTCGGCCAGCGCTTCAATTGTTTACTCGGTTTATGTTCATGAGTGCGGGAGGGTTCCAGCCAGAGGGGAAGATGTGCACTGCTCCCTGTATTACTCGTCGACGACGGATGCGCTGGCCAGTCGGAACGGGCGTCTATATCTGATTACCGGCGCAATCGGCATCGGGGAGGACACGGGGCTCTCATGGTCGGCGGAGGCGGGCGATGCCGATCCGTTATCCGGAATGTGGGAGGTTCGCTGGGAATCGGGTGTCGGAAGGCTCCTCCTCCACACCCCGGGGACTTACGTGGGCCCCGACAGCGCCCTCCCCGCCCAGTTCTCATGCCCCAGGTAGTGCGGATCGGAGTGCGAAGGGAAGTGCGCGGTGTGATTTCAGGCTGGGTCTGGCGGTTGTGGGGCGTGTTCTGCGGGCGTGTCGTGGACCCGCGGGCGGGCATGGTCGTGCTCACGTCAGTGAATCTGCTGATGATGGCCCTGCAGTGCTGTTTTCTTCTCACCGAGTGGGTGTGGTGGTGGCTCTACCTGAACACCTACACTCTCGGGCTCTTCACGGCGGCCCTGTATCCGTGCGTGTTCCTGGCCCTCGTTTCCGAGGTGAGGCTCCCGTGGAGCCCTGGTTTCGCTGTGAGGCTTGTGGCGTTCCAACTGCCCGTCGGATTGGCCGCCGGGTACCTCTCGGCGTATTTGGGCGGAGACTACTCCCCATGCGGAGTCATCAATCGCGGCGGCTATCACGATTCTGAGCTCACGATAATGGAATGCGTGGCGAGGTACAGGGATTTGGTTCAGCACGCCCCCTTGCTGTTCCTCTTCCTGGCTTTGGTATACTCGGCGGGTCTGGTCGCCCGCTCGAGGTGGGATTCGGGAGCGGAAGTCCTGTGCGCGAGCGGCGATGGGTGCGCCCGTCCGGACGAGTCGCTGGTCCGTCGCCTGAAAAGGCTTCGGATAGGGCGGCGCATCTTGTGGTGGACCGGTCTCGTTCTGCAAATGCCGTCCGTGACGCTATGGATGTACATCAATGACACCCGGTTGCCGCTGCCCCGATTCCCGCAGCCGGAGATCGGTCTCAATGCCTTTCTCATCATACTGTTCGCGGCCTTCGCCCTCTGGATCGCCGTGGCCAGACTGAGGCGCGCTTCTTCTCGTATTCTCGCGGCTAACACGGGTCTCAGGGCCCCGGAAAACGCGTGGACGGTGCTCTGCGCGATTCTTGTCTTGTGCACGACTGTCCTCGTATGCGTTCTGTCAATGGCTTATGCTGTATGTATCGGCCTCCTCCTACTAATGTTAGAACTCATAAGTTTCAACTGAAACTCTGATGGGCGCGGGTGCTGCATGCGGACCACTGTATGCGTACTTTTATGATGTGAGGATCGGGCCTCTGCGCTGATCGGCTGTGCGGTAATACCAACCATCAGAAGGCCCCGACCCCATGGGCACCCCCCCGCACCCAGTCCGAGCGGTACCCCACCCGCACTCAGTACTGAAGAGCCGATAATCCGCGATCTACCACACGATAAGAAGCGCTATCATGCTGGCGTAGATAAAATGAAGAACAGAGAGTATTGAGCAGAAGGACACGCATGCAGTGATAAATGTGACCATCGTATAACGCAATCCTGCTAATACGCCCTTCGGCTCAACGAGGTCGACGTCGTCTCCGAAGGTCCGCAGCAACACGCTCTCCAGCCTTCCGACATATACCCATAGCGCTATTCCGGTAAACAGAGTCATTCCGTAAGCCGCGGCGCCCATAGCCTCCAGTGGATACCTCGACAGCGGCAGGCTGTTGCCGTCATAGTCCAGGAGGAGCGTTAAGGCTGGCAGTTGCAGGACGAGCCCTGCCCACCAGACAACGCGTTTTCGCGCATACAGTTTCCAAAGTCGGAGGAGGATGGCCTCTCTCTCAGATGGGATGAACTGCCAAGCCTGATAGCCCGGAGTTCCCCTTTCCGAGTCGCGCCACGCGCGGATGACAACGCCTGAGGAGTAAAACAGCGCGGACAGCGCGATGAGTAGTGGTGAACTACTAGTCGTATCCGCGTATCTGACGAAGCACTGCTCCCGCGCGCCTATGGAAGGGAAGTAGCCAATTTCATCTAGGTATCCGCACGGGGAGGCTGGTCCGAACAGAGGGGCGACGCCATAGACGACGAATGCGAAAGCGAGCGCCTGGTAGCACGCGAACCGCGCGAGGGGCTCCCGGCTCCAGGGCAACCTCACCTGGGACGCGAATGAAAGGAACGCGCTGGGGTAGAGTGCCACCGTGAAGAGCCCGAGCGTGTAGGTGTTCAGGTAGATCCACCACCACACCCTTTCGGTGAGAAGAAAACAGCACTGCAGGACCATCATCAGCAGATTCATCGACGTGAGCACGGCCACGCCCGCCCGCGGGTCCACGACACGCTCGCAGAACACGCCCCACAACCTCGCAGCCCAGGTCGCAGCCATTTCACGTACTTCCTTTCGTGCTTGGACCTCCCCCGGCATGAGAGAGCCGAGCTGGGATGCGGTCGGCTCCCCGGTCGGTCCTCATGGGTCCCTTCCCCCCATCGTACTTCGCCCTGCGGCTTCTTCGGCCGCCCGTTTGAACGCCTCGTACAACACGCGTCCGGTCCCGGTGGCGGCATCCCTGGCACTGGTAGCGGGCCGTTATTGCCTCCCCGGCCCCGTGTCGTCGTGGTCGTCGCGCCGTCGGGCAGGGCGCGGATTCGGTGGGTCCCACGTTCTCGAAGACCGACGGCAGCCCGCACCCAACCCTTCTCAACCAGGAATACTGCTCACACCCTATGACGCCATCCACAACGCGACACGCATCGATACAATGCGACTTGTGGCGATACGGGAACTGTTCTCATGCGTGAGTCGTGACATGGTTCTGCTAGTGTGGGCCTGTGAGTCGCGCACAGCCCGGAGAAGGGAGAAAGGAGCGGCAGTGGACCGTGATCTGAAGTTCTGGAGGGTGTTCTGGGACGGTGTTTCAGAGCCTCGGATGACCCTTGCCGTCTTCACCTCCGTGAACGTGGTTATGACTGCGTTGCATTGTTGTTTGCTCCTTACGCCATTGAGAGTCGTGTTTCTTGTTGCGAACTTCTACACGCTCGGAGCGTTCACGCTCCTCGTCTATCCGGGAATGTTCCTTCTGCTCGTCCTGGCGGTCAAGCCGAGTCCCCGTATCAGCTACGGCGTCAAGCTGGTGTTTTCGCAGATGGTGGCGAGTGCGCTGACGGTGATCGCCTCCATCCCTTTGCTCCGTCCTTGCTCTGACTGCTGTGCGGTCGGCGCGCTCCAGTGCGATCTGGAGATTGTGAGCGACCACGCGCTCTTCTACCATGTTTTCAGTTATACGTCTGCGAGTATCCACTCGTTCGTGGCGCGCCCTTTATTCTTCTTGTTCTTCATCCCTAGTTCCGTCTACACCCTCGTCCTCGTCCTACGGGTGTGGAAGCGCTCCCGTGCGGGCGAATGAGGCGCCCGTCTTCCCCGCGCACGGACCGCAGCGTGGCACGGCGCCGGATAGCGCGCCCCGCCCGGCAGGCACTCCGCCCAGCAGCCGCCGCCCGGCGGACGCGCCGACCCGGGGTGTGGATCGGGGCACGCGGTCTTGATCGATCATTCCAAAAGGTGTAGACCGGGTGCGTGGTTGCCGTGGAAGGCAGAGGCCCTCATGCGCGAAGGAGCGGGAGTGATGTGGAACCGGGCAGTCGTGATGACGGCGTCAGTGGGGTTAGTGCTGTGTTCTGCGGCGTTGAGCGGCTGCGGTGGCGGAACCGGTGCCGCCGAGGCGCCCCCGGCCTCGGGCGCTGGGCAGTCCCAGCCGGTCTCGGGCGGCGCGCAGTCGGATCCGGTGCCCGTGCCGGGGGAAGTGGTCAACGGCGTGGCGAAGGACGAGGCCACGTGGTCGACGCCCCTGGCGGTCTACTTCGGCGTCGATACCAACGATCTGCGGTTGCACGCCCAGAGCGTGGTCACCGCGACGTGCATGCACGAGAACGGCTACGCGGATTTCCGCGAGAACTACGACTCAACTGCCCCGCGCCCGCGCACCACGGCCCCCGACGGGGTCGGGCGCCTCTTCAACGAGGAGCTGGCGGCCCAGTACGGGTACCGGAACGCGCCGAACCCCCAGTACCTCATCGAGGCCGATGTGGAGGCGGCAGGGGGAGGCGGACTGTACGAGAACGCGAGCCCGGAGTTCAAGGACCAGTGGTACGCGTGCTTGGACCGCGCCACGGCGGAAGTCAATGAGGGCGAGCCCCCGCGGCGCCTGCCGACTGGGGACGGCCCCGACCAGGCGACGCTCGACTCCATCCAGTCCCAGCTCAACCGGTTCCACATCGACACGACAGGGCCGCAGCTGCAGGCGGACGCGGCCGCGTGGCGCCAGTGCATGGCGCCACTGGGGATCGCCGACCTGCCCGACCGGCCCTGGGAGGCGGGGAGCATGCGCATGCCCGACTCACTGAGGGAAAAATGGGACTGGCGCCCCTCGGGGAAGCCCTCCGCCGATGAGGTCGAAGTCGCCGCGCACGACGCCCAGTGCCGCCGGAGCTCCGGGTGGTCCCACGACCTCTACGACCAGACCTGGGACCAGTCCGTGCTCTTCTACAACCAGCACCGCGCCGAACTGGACCCCATGCTGGCGGAGTACGCCGCCCGCTCGGCCCACTACCGCCAGATCATCACCCAGTACGGCGGAACACCCCGCGAATAGAGGGGCCGCAGGGGGGAGCACGGCCATCCTGGCCCCCGGCGCGGACGGCCCCGGAGCCGAGCGGGGGCGCGGGCGCCCCGCCCAGTGGCCGCTCAGTAGTAGTACGGGTACGGCGACCAGTCGGGGGCCCGGTGCTCCAGGAACGCGTCGCGGCCCTCCTGCGCCTCGGGCGTCATGTACGCCATGCGCGTCGCCTCGCCCGCGAACAGCTGCTGGCCCGCCAGGCCGTCGTCGGCCAGGTTGAACGCGTACTTCAGCATGCGGATCGCCTGCGGCGACTTCGAGGCGATGGTGCGCGCCCACTGCAGGGCCGTCTCCTCCAACTGGGCGTGGGGGACGGCGCGGTTCACCACGCCCCACCGCTCGGCGGTCCTGGCGTCGTAGCGCTCGGCCAGGAAGAAGATCTCGCGCGCCCGTTTGTCCCCGACCTGCCTCGACAGCAGGGCCGAGCCGTAGCCCGCGTCGAAGGACCCCACGTTCGCGTCCGTCTGCATGAAGGCCGCGTGCTCCACCGACGCCACCGACAGGTCCGCGACGACGTTGAGCGAGTGCCCCCCGCCGGCCGCCCACCCGGGGACCGCGGCGATGACGGCCTTCGGCATCGAGCGGATCAGGCGCTGCACCTCCAGGATGTGGAGCCGACCCGCCCTGGCGGGGTCCACCTGCTCGCGCCTGCGGCCCGTGTCCGCCGAGGCGTCGGCCCCCTCCACCTCGTAGCAGTAGCCGTCGCGCCCCCGGATCCTCTGGTCCCCGCCCGAGCAGAAGGAGTACCCGCCGTCCTTGGGGGAGGGGCCGTTGCCCGTGAGGATCACGGCGGCCACGTCCGGGGCGCGCCGGGCGTGGTCGAGCGCCGCGTACAGCTCGTCGACCGTCAACGGCCGGAACGCGTTGCGGATCTGCGGCCGGTCGAATGCCACCCGCACGACGGGCATGTCGGCGCCCGCCTCGCGCCCGTCCAGCTCCTCGCCCCGCGAGATCCCGCGGTGGTAGGTGATGTCCGTGAAGGAGAAGTCCTCGACCGGGCGCCAGCGCGCCTGGTCAAAAGTGTCTGAAACATAAGGGAGGGCGCTCATGCAACCAGCGTACCCTCTCTGAGACAGCCGCTTTCCCGACCGGCAGAAAAGCGGGATAATGGCATCGCTGTACGCATCCCGCCGCGCCCACCACCCAGGGGAAGCCCATGACCACCCGCCTGACGCCCGACGAAGGGCCAGTGACGAAGACCCGCGCCACGGCGACACTCACCCGCATCCCCATGAAAACCCTTCCGCCGCTGCTGCGCAAGAAATTCAAAGCCATCAAGGACCTCCTGGTCTACTCGGTGCCCATGCGGACCCGGTTCAGGAGGGTCACCAGCCGCGACGGGATCCTGCTGCACGGCAAAGCCGGGTGGGGGGAGGCCGCTCCGTTCTGGGACTACGGCCCCGAGGAGTCGGCGCGGTGGATCGACGCGGCCATCAACGAGGCGACCGTGCCCATCCCCTTCACCCGCCGCAAGAGCGTCCCCGTCAACGTCACCGTCCCCGTGCTCAGCCCCGAGGCCGCCGCCGCCCGGGTCGAGGAGTCCCACGGCTGCGCCACCGCGAAAGTGAAGGTCGCCGACCCCGGATCCACCCTCAAGGAGGACTGCGCGCGCGTCGAGGCCGTCGCCGACGCCCTCACACGCACCGTCAAACGCGAGCGCTGGATCCGCCTCGACGCCAACGGCGCGTGGGACGTGGACCAGGCGGTCACCGCCATCCACGAGCTCGAGCGCGCCGCCGGGGACGTGCCCATCGAGTACGTGGAGCAGCCCTGCGCCACCGCCGACGAGCTCTACGAGCTGCACCGCCTCATCGACGTGCCCATCGCCGCCGACGAGTCCATCAGGCGGGCCCCCAACCCGGTCGCCGCCGCCCGTATGAGCGGCGCCCAGGTCGCCGTCATCAAGATCGCGCCGCTGGGCGGCCCGGAACGGGCCCTCCGCATCGCCCGCGACACCGGGCTCAGGGTCGTCGTCTCCTCCGCGCTGGAGACCTCCGTCGGCCTCGCCGCCGGCGTGCGCACCGCCGCCGCCCTGCCAGGCAGGGCCCTGGCCTGCGGACTGGCCACGGCGAGCCTGCTGGCCGCCGACGTCACCGCGCCGCTGGAGGTGTCGGGCGGGCGCATCCACGTCGCCACCCGCAGCCCGGACCCCAAGCTCATCGACCACAGCCCCGTCGACGGCGACCTGCTGTCGAAGTGGTTGGCGCGGCTCATGGCCTGCGCGCCGCACATCCTCGACAGGTGAGGCCGCGGCCCTGGGCAGGGGGCGCCGTGTGCCGTTCGACCGGGCGCGCCGGTTTCCCGCCACACGAGTCCAGCGCAGTGCGCCGCGCGCACCGGTCCGACCGGACGCGCCGTCCTGCCCCGGTGCGCGGTCCGGCCGCCCCCGGGGCGCACCGCGCGTGCCGCTAGAGTGGGCCCATGACCGAGAACCCGTCGATCCTGGCCGCCCGCGCCGTCGTCGGCTCCCTCATAGGGGCCGGAGTCGGGCACGTCGTCTACTGCCCCGGGTCCAGGGACGCGCCCTTCGCCTACGCGCTCGCGGACCTCGGCGGGCTGGTCGGGACGACCGTGGCCATCGACGAGCGCAGCGCCGGCTTCTACTGCGTCGGCCTCGCCCGCGCGGGCGTCCTGGCGGCCGTCATCACCACCAGCGGCACCGCCGTCACCGAGCTGCACCCCGCAGTCGCCGAGGCCAGCCACGCCCGCCTGCCCCTCGTCGTGGTCAGCGCCGACCGGCCCTTCGAACTGCGGGGGGTGGGGGCCTCGCAGACCACCGACCAGGTCGGCCTGTTCGCCTCCCATGTGCGCGGCACGTGGGACATCCCAGCGGGGGCGGAGGACGCCGGGCGCCTCGCGGGCCTCGTCGCGCGCGCCGCCGCAGCCGCCCGGGGCGCCCCCACGGGCGCGCCCGGCCCCGTTCACATCAACGTCGGGCTGAGGGACCCGCTGGTCCCCGCCGGGGCGGGCGGGCGCCGCGCCGGGGCCCCCGCGCCCGGGGGGAGGGCGCCCCTGGTCGCCGTCTCCGCGCCCAGGGCCACCCCCTGGGAGGAGGCCGTGCCCGCGCCCACCAGGGGCGTCGTCATCGCAGGGGACGGCGCCGACCCGGGCGCCGTCGAATGGGCGGGGCGCGCGGGGATGCCCCTTTTCGCCGAGCCGTCCAGCGGCGTCCACGCCGCCGCGCGCCCCGGCGCCGTCCTCGCCCACCAGCAGGCGGCCCTCACCTCGGAGCTGGCCGGACGGATCGAAACGGTCGTCCTCACGGGCAGGCCCACCCTGTCGCGCCCGGTCAACGCGCTGCTGGCCCGCCCCGACGTGCGCCTGGTCGTCGTCGACGCCCACCCGCAGTGGTCCGACCCCGCGGCGAACGCGGACGCCGTCGTGGCCGCCCTGGCCCCGCCCGCAGCAGGGGGCGGCGCGGCGCAGCCCGGGACTGCCGGGGGCACCGGGGGCATTTGGGCGCCACCGGACTGGCTGAGCCAATGGGAGCAGCAGGACCGCGCGGCGCGCGCCGCCGTCAACGCCCTCGTCGCCCGGTGCGCGGCCCAGGGGGGCCCGCCCACCATGTTCGAGGTAGCGCGCGCGGTCGAGGAGGCCTCCGACGGCCCGCTCGTGCTGGGCGCCTCCAACCCGGTGCGCGCCGTCGACCTCGTGTGCGCGGACCTGGCGGGGCGCCGCATCCACTCGAACCGGGGCCTCGCCGGCATCGACGGGACCATCGCGACGGCTGCGGGCATCGCCCGGGGGCTGGGGGCGGCCAGTGGGGCGCCCGCGCCCAGGACCGTCGTCCTGCTGGGCGACCTCGCGTTCTTCCACGACGCCTCGTCGCTGGCGCTCGCCGCCGCGGAGGGCGCGCCCCTGGACATCGTCGTCGCCGACGACCACGGCGGGGGGATCTTCGCCACCCTGGAGCACGGGCGGCGCGAGCACGCCGACCTGTACGACCGGTGGTTCGGGGCGGGGCAGAGCACCGATACCGCGGCGCTCGCCGCCGCCTACGGCGCCCGCTACCAGCGGCTGGACGCCGACGGACTGCGCGGGGCGCTGCGGGAGGGGGCGGATGGCGGGGGAGTGCGCGTCCTCCACGTGCCGATCAGCCGCGCCGCCGGACTCTACGCCACGGCGGGCAGCGCTTCGGCGCTCGGCTTGGCGGCCGGGCGGGTATGAGGATTCAGACAACTTTCAGTGAACCCCCAGTGGTTGGGAATGAAGGACGTGCATACTTGACTCAACGCACAACCCAGTAACGAGAAGGACCTATGAGCGACGAGAACTCCCAGTGGGTGCCCCGCGATCCGGGGACCCGGCCCGAGGCGTGGACCGACCAGGCCCAGCAGGCCCCATACGTGTCAGGCGCCGGGCAGGCGCCCACCGCCGGTGCCGCGCCACAGGCGCCGTCCGCCGCTCCCAGCGCCGCCGAGACGGAACAGCTCCCGCGCGTGCAGGAGGGAGCGTGGTTGCCGGGCGCCGATGAGACCGCGCAACTGCCCAGGGTCGACGGCGCCGCGCTGCCGCTGAGCGCCCAGGAGACCATGCAGCTTCCGCGCGTGCAGGAGACCATGCAGTTGCCGCGCGTGCAGGAGACCGCGCAGCTGCCCAGTGCGACCGCCGGGCAGTTCCAGTCCGCGGCGTCCCCCGCCTATGGGCAGACGGGGTTCGAGGCCGGTCCCGCTTACGGGCAGGCGGGGTTCGAGGCCGGTCCCGCTTACGGGCAGGCGGGGTTCGAGGCTGGGCCTGCTTACGGGCAGTTCCAGTCCGAGGGGTCCCCCGCCTATGGGCAGCCGCCCGCTGAGGCTGGGCCCGCTTACGGGCAGGAGGCTCCAGGCGGCGACGGGCCCCACGACTTCCCCCAGCCAGTCGGCCAGATGCCCTTGCAGCAGGGCGCGCCCGAGTACGCGCCTGTCACCGGCGCGCCCGAGTACGCGCCCGTGACCGGGGCGGCCGTCGTGAGGAAGGGGCCGGGATGGCTCGCCCTCGTCGCCTCAATGCTCGTCACGGCGCTGGTCACTGCGGGCGGCCTGTGGTTCGTGCTCCGCCCCGACTCCACCCAGGACTCGTCGGCCGCCTCGGCCAACGGCGGGACGGTGGCGTCCGTGGCCTCTGCGGACTCCGCCCCAGACTGGCAGGCGGTCGCCTCCGCCGTGTCCCCCGCAGTGGTGACGATCCAGGTGCAGAGCTCCTCGTCCACGGGCATGGGATCCGGCGTCGTCTACGACGCCAAGGGCGACATCGTCACCAATTACCACGTCATCGCTGCCGCAGTGCAATCCGGCGGCAAGATCCAGGTGACGCTCGCTGACGGGCGCATCTACGACGCCGAGGTCGTCGGCCACGACCGCACGACCGACCTCGCCGTCATCCGGCTGGTCAACCCGCCCTCGGACCTCACGGTCGCGCGCTTCGGCTCGTCCTCGCATCTCACCGTCGGAGCGCCGGTCATGGCGATCGGCGCGCCCCTGGGCCTGTCCAAGACCGTGACGACGGGGATCGTCTCCGCGCTCAACCGGCCCGTCGAGGTGGCCGTGGACGACGACTCCTCCAAGAACAACGGGCAGGGGGACTCCAGTGATCCCTTCGGCCAGCAGAAGCGCAACCAGAGCTCCTCCGACACGGTGATCACGAACGCCATCCAGGTCGACGCCTCGCTGAACCCCGGTAACTCCGGCGGCCCCCTCTTCGACCAGACCGGCGCCGTCGTGGGCATCAACTCGTCCATCAAGTCGGTCACCAGTTCGGACGGGCAGGCCGGATCGATCGGCCTCGGCTTCGCCATCCCCTCGGATCTGGTGACCTCCGTCGCCGACCAGCTGATCGCCAAAGGCACTGTCAGCCACGCGGTGCTCGGTGTCAACGTCACGACCGCGGCCGTCAGCGTCGGCGGCGACACCTACGCGGGGGCCGAGATCGCGGATGTGACCTCGGGCGGTGCGGCCGACAAGGCCGGCCTGCGCAAGGGCGACGTCATCACCCAGGTGGAGGGCCAGGAGGTCTCCTCCGCCAAGCAGCTCACCGGCTACATCCGCCGCTACAAGGGCGGGGACACCGTGAAACTCACCTACGTGAGGGACGGCGCCTCGCACGAGGTCCAGGTGGCGCTCCAGGCCAAGTGAGGGCAGCCGCGCGAAGCGGTCCCGGCCAGTGGCTCCGCACCGACAACGCCCCGGCGTCGTCGGTGCGGATCCCTTCTCCGCCGCGCCCGGGCGTCTCCTCAGCGCGCGCCGAGGGCGTCCAGGAGGGGCCGCATCTTCGCCTCCGTCTCGGCCAACTCGGCCCCCGGGTCGGAGTCGGGCATGATCCCGGCGCCCGCGAAGAGCCTGATCCGGGAGCCATCCTCCGCCCCCGCCCCGGCGCCCTCGACCTGGCCGCAGCGCAGGGCGAGCGCGAACTCGCCCTCCCCCGAGGTGTCGATCCAGCCGACGGGACCCGCGTAGCGGCCCCGGTCGGTGTCCTCGTAGCGCTCTATGAGCCCCATGGAGTCGTGGCGCGGCGTCCCGCAGACCGCGGCCGTGGGGTGCAGGGCGGCGACCGCTTCCAACAGCGACGCGTCCAGGACGCCCGACACGTCAGTGGCGAGGTGGGTGACGTTGGGCAGTTCCAACAGGAAGGGCTCCTGGGGGACGCGCAGGTCGGAGCACAGGGGGTGCAGGGCGGAGGCCACGGACTCGACGGCGAGCGCGTGCTCGCGCAGGTCCTTGTCGGACTCCAGTAGCGCCGGACCCCCGCCGGGAGCGCACGTCCCCGCCAGGACGCGCGAGAAGACGCGCCCGGAGCGCGCGGAGGCCAGCATCTCTGGGGTCGCCCCGATGAGGCCGTCGACTCCGAAGATCCACGTCGACGGATAGAGCGCGCCGAGGCGCTCCAGCAGGTGGCGCTCGTCGAAGCCGCGAACGCGCGCGATCATGTCCCGCGCCAGGACGGCCTTCTGGGCGCGGCCCCCGCGCAGCAGCGCCGCCATCCGGGTGACCTGCCCGCGCCACTGGCCGCGGGTCATCGAGCCCTGCTCGGAACCGACCAGGCGCGCCACGGCGACGGGGGAGCGGCGCTCCAGGAGCGCGGCGGCGGCCTCGAGCGGATCGGCGGGCAGGTCCGCAGCCGAGGGCGCGGGGAGTGCGTCGGCGCCCGGGGCGGGGGCCGTGCCGGCGGCGTGTTCCGCTCCGGCGCCGGGGGTGGACGCGCGGACGACGAAGCGCCCGTGCTCGCAGTCGATGACGGCCACGGCGGGGACGAGTGCGACGGAAACCCCGGAGGAGAAGGCGAAGGACGCGAAGGCGACCGGCTGGGGCCCGGGCGCCGGAGGACCGCTGGCCACCGCCTCCCACTGCTCGTGGAACCCTGCGATGGCCCCGGGGCCGCGGTGCGCGAACCTCCAGGCGGCGCCGACTCCGACCATTGAGCGCCGCCGCCCCATCCACGCGCACCCGCCCTGCGCCTCCGGCAGGAAATCGAGGAGCCCGGCACGTGCCAACGGAGACGACGGGGGCACCTGGCGCACGTGGAATCGCAGGTCCGATAGGGGGGCGGTTGGCAGCACGCCCCCATCGTAGCGGGCGACGCGACACCCGGCCCCCGGACGTGGGAGGATTGGGGCATGAGTGAAGTCCTGCGCGCAGACCTAGACAAGACCCAGGCGGACGTCGCGTCAATGTTCGACCACGTCGCCGAGCGCTACGACATGATGGACGCCCTCATGACCGGGGGCATGAACCACGTGTGGATGGCCGCGTTCCGCAAGGCGGTGGCCCCGCACCCCGGCGAGCGGATCCTCGACCTGGCCGCGGGCACCGGCGTCTCCTCAGCCGCCCTGGCCAAGGGCGGGGCCGAGGTGGTGGCCTGCGACCTGTCCGAGGGCATGATCGAGGTGGGCCGCCAGCGCCACCCGGACATCGAGTTCGTGCAGGGCGACGCCATGGACCTCGACTTCGAGGAGGCGTCCTTCGACGCGGTGACGATCTCCTACGGGCTGCGCAACGTGCCCGACCCCGAGGGGGCCCTGCGCGAGATGGCGCGCGTTGTGCGCCCCCGGGGCCGCTTGGTGGTCTGCGAGTTCTCTACGCCGCCCTCGCGCGCCTTCGGCGCCGTGTACGGCGCCTACCAGCGGACGGTGATGCCGTTGCTCGCGCGCTTGGCCTCCACCAACGCCCAGGCCTACGACTACTTGGTCGAGTCGATCCGCCAGTGGCCCGACCAGCGCGCTCTGGGCGCCATGATCGCCCGCAACGGCTGGTCGGAGGTCCAGTACCGCAACCTCACGGGTGGCATCGTCGCCCTGCACCGCGCGGTGAAGCCACTGCCGTAGGGCGGCGCTGCGGGCGCGGCTCCCCAGGTGGTGCGGCACCGCCCGCAGCCGCTTGAGGGGCCCAGGGGGTTCCTGCGAAGGGGTGCGGGCGCGGGACCCCAGGCAGTGTGGGCGCGGGACCCCAGGCGGTGTGGGCGCGGGACCCCAGGCGGTGTGGGCGCGGCTTCCCAGGTGGTGCGGGCGGGGCCCCATGCGGTTAGCCGTCCCTTCCTCCGGGGGTTGGCCGGTTTGCTGGTTTGGTTCGCCGTTGGTTGGTGGGTCCGCTCCTTCGCTCCGTCCTTTTTCGGTGTCCGTGTCCGCTGGTGTCGCACACAAGGGAGGGAATTGGGCAACACTGGGCCGCACACAAGGGCTTGATTCCGCCCTTGTGTGCGGTGCGTGTTTCTTAAATCGGGGTCCTTGTGTGCGTACTCCGAGGGGGTGGTGCGCGATC
>ERZ772968.849-NODE-849-length-14897-cov-10.928918_pt1 | contig 14897 bp, 16 predicted proteins | sample MGYA00580674_ERZ772968 | MGnify/ENA primary metagenome ERZ772968 (study PRJEB29015, sample SAMEA2737940) | human oral metagenome | biome: human oral; feature: human-associated habitat; material: dental | place: China | collected 2138 ...
CCGTAACCCCCGCACCGGTGAGGAGATCCAGATCCCCGCCGGCTACGGTGTCAAGCTGACGGTCGGCTCGGCCTTGAAGAAGGCCGTTGCCAAGTGACCTCAGTGTGAGGCCGGCGCCGCTGAGCGCAGCCGGACCGCAGACGTCAAGGCGCGTCGCCTCTGGAGGGTGCCGCGCCTTCGTCATGCCCGTCGCGCGGCGCCTCGGCCGGGCGGGGGACCCGGCCCCGCGCGCGGCTCGTTCCCGGGGAGGATGGTCGCGGGAGACGGCGCGCATAGCCTCGATCGCATGGACTCGCCACCCTCTCCCCGGACCGGGGGCGCTACGGCTCCGGCGCTGGCCCTGGACGGACTGTGCAAGGCCTTCGGGCAGAAGATCGCCGTCAACATGCTCTCCCTGGCCGTCCCGCCCGGCTCCATCTACGGCATGGTCGGCCCCAACGGGGCCGGCAAGACCACGACCCTGTCCATGGCCACGGGACTGCTGCTGCCCGACGCCGGCCGCGCCGTCGTCCACGGCATCGACGTGTGGGACCGGCCGGCCGACGCCAAGGCGCGGCTCGGCGTCCTGCCCGACGGCCTGCGCACCTTCGACCGCCTGACCGGGCTGGAGCTGGTCACCTACGCCGGGCTGCTGCGCGGCCTGGAGCGCGACGTCGTCGTCGCCCGCGCGAGCCAGCTCCTCCGCGTCCTGGACCTCAGGAGCGCGGGCCGTACGCTCGTGGCCGACTACTCAGCCGGCATGCGCAGGAAGATCAACCTTGCCTGCGCCCTCGTCCACGCACCCGCCGTCCTCGTCCTGGACGAGCCCTTCGAGACCGTGGATCCGGTGTCCGCCCAGACCATCCAGTCGATCCTGGCCGACTTCGCCGCCGATGGCGGCACCGTCATCATCTCCAGCCACGTCATGGCGACCGTGCAGCGCTTCTGCACCCACGTGGCCGTCATCGCCGCCGGCCGGGTCGTGGCGGCGGGCACCACCGCGCAGGTGGCCGCGGGCGGGGACCTGGAGGACCGCTTCACCGAGCTGGTCGGGGTCCCGGAGGCAAGGGAGGACCTGTCGTGGTTGCGACCCTCGTCCGCCTGAGGTGGAGGCTCACCCTCAACGCCCTGGGCCGCAGCGTGTGGATCCTGCTGGCCGCCCTGCTCAGCGCGGCCTGGGCGCTCGGCGCCGTCATCTCGGCGACCGTCGGCGCCGTGGCACTCGGTCTGCGGGGCCCGGTGCCGCTCGCCGCGACCCTCATCGGCGCCCTGGGGGCGCTGACCACCCTGGGCTGGGTCCTGGTGCCGCTGCTACTCACGGGCGTGGACTCCACGCTCGACCCCCGGGCGCTCACACCGTGGATCGCGCCCTCGCGGTCCCTGTCGGCGGGGCTCGCCGTGGCCGGGGCGGCGGGAGTCCCCGGTATCGCCACAGGCGTCTGCCTCGCCCTGCCCGCACTGGTGTGGGCGGCGGGCGGCCACTGGGGCGCCGCCGGCCTCGCCCTGCTCCTGGCCCCGGCCGCCCTGGCGACCTGTGTTCTCGTCTCGCGCGTCGTCGTGATCGGTCTCGGCGCCTCGACCACGCGCCGGGGCAGAGACCTCGTCGGCGTCATCGGGGGACTGGCCCTCATCGGGGTCGCCTTCCTGCCGAGCCTGCTCAACCTGGTCGCGGCGCGCTCGGCGGGGCTCGACGGCTCCGCCCTCATGACGCTCATGAGGGTCGGCAGGGTGCTGTCGCTGAGCCCCTTCGGGTGGGCCTTCGCGGCCCCCGGCTACCTGGCGCAGGGGCGGGTCGGGGCGGCGCTGGCCCTGGCGGCCGGGGCGCTGGCGATCCCGATCGCGCTGGCGCCGCTGTGGAATAGGATCGTGCGGCGCGTCATGTCCGGCGGACGGGCGGCCGGGCGACGCCCACGCCCGGAGCGGGCGGCCGCGCCCGGCCGGACGCGGTCTGCCGCCGACGCCGCGGATACTGCGGACGCCGCGGACGCCGCGGATACTGCGGGCACCGCGGACGCTGCGACGGCCGCGCCCCTGCCGTGGCACCGCCGGCTGTCACGGCTCATCCCCTCGCCGGCCGCCGCGATCGCGGCGCGGTGCCTGCGCTACTGGCGGACCGACCCGCGCTATCTGGTGCTCGGGGTCTCCACCGTGCTCGTCATGCTCGTCGTGGGCGTCGTGACGGCGCTGGGCTTCCGGCAGGGGGCCGAGGAGAACGCGGTCTTCGGGACGGCTCCGGCCGGCGCGGCGCTCGGCCGCGCCCCGGCGGCGCTGCTCGGGGTACCGGTCGCGATCGCCCTGATGTCCGGCTGGGTGCTGCACGACGACCTGGGCTACGACTCCACCGCCCAGTGGATGCACCTGAGCGCCGGGGTGCGCGGTCGCGACGACCGCCTGGGGCGCGTGGCCGCGGCCGCCCTGTGGCAGCTGCCCGTCCTGGCGGTCGTCACCCTCGCCCTCGGCGTGTGGACAGGGCGCTGGGACATCGTTCCCGTCGTCGTCGGGGCGCAGTTCGGCCTGTACGGCGCCGCCGCGGCCTGGTCGAGCGTGATGAGCGCGGTCCTGCCCTACGAGGTCAACGCACCGGGGGAGAGCCCGCTGCGGTCGCGGTCCTCGGGAATGATCCTGGTCGCCTCCCTGGTGCAGACGGTCGGCCTGGCGGTGATCGCCGGGCTCGCGCTGCCGGTCGCCGTCGGGCTCGGCGCCCTGATGGCCACCGGCGCCTGGCAGTGGGGCTGGGCGCTCCTGGCAGGTGGAGCGCTCTGGGGCGCGGGGCTCGCCTGGGCCGGCGTCGTCGTCGGCGGGCGGGCGCTGGACCGGCGCTGGGTCCGGGTCCTCACCGCCGTGCGCGCCTGGCCCGGGCACGCCGAGACCCGTTAGGCGAGTGGCTCCGACGGGGCGCGGGCCGGGCCCGCTGCCTCCTTCACCCGATCTCGGCGAAGGATGACAAGACGTTAGCCGCTGTCTTAAGGTTCTGGGGCCGGAGCGCGTCCTTGCGCAGCCTGGCGGAGGGCCCGCTCGGGCCGAGATCGTCCCATCGCCGAAGAGGAACAACCCATGCAGCTCGTCATCCTGGACACCGCCGAGGCCATCGCTGAGCGCGCCGCCGACGCGATCGAGGACCTTCTGACCTCCAAGCCCGCCGCTGTCCTGGGAACCGCCACGGGATCGAGCCCGCTGCCCCTCTACGACGAGCTCGCCCGCCGCTGCGAGGCCGGGCGCATCTCCTTCAAGGAGGTCACCGGCTTCATGCTCGACGAGTACGTCGGTCTGCCCGAGGGTCACCCCGAGCGCTACGCCACCTTCATGGAGAGGAATCTGCGTTCCCGTGTGGACATGCGGCCCGGCGCGCTGCACGGCCCCGATGCCCTGAGCGACGACCTTCAGGCCGCCTGCGATGCGTATGAGGCCGCCATGGCGGCTGCCGGCTACTGCGACCTGCAGATCCTGGGCATCGGCGCTGATGGCCACATCGGCTTCAATGAGCCGGGCGGCCCGCTCGACTCCTCGACCCACCTTGATGAGCTCACCGAGCAGACCCGCCGTGACAACGCCCGCTTCTTCGATGGCGACATCAATGCTGTCCCCACCCGCTGCATCACCCAGGGGCTGGGGACCATCATGAAAGCCCGTAAGCTCGTTCTCATCGCCACCGGCGAGAACAAGGCCGAGGCCATCGCCCACCTTGTCGAGGGCGAGGTCGACTCTCAGTGGCCCGCCACCGTGATGCAGAACCACGCCGATGCGCTCGTGCTCGTTGATCCCGCCGCCGCGAGCCTGCTCAAGAAGCAGTACTGATCATACGAAAGCTCTTGCCATTCTGCCGATCTGCTGCTTGCCCGGCCGACTCGGTTTGCCCGGCTTACTCGGCTTACACTGACTCCATGAGCGAGCCCTTTGCACCCACGATCGGAGTCTCCAGCGATCCGGATGCTCAGCCGAGTCAGTCGGCCGGGACTGCCGTCCTCGAGCGCGAGGAGCTCCAGTCCACTGACGACGGCGATGCCGACCGCTTCGCCCACTACGTGCGCAAGGACAAGATCGCCGCGGCCTCCACCACCGGCCGTCCGGTGGTCGCTCTGTGCGGCAAGGTGTGGACTCCCGGACGGGATCCGTCGAAGTACCCGGTGTGCCCCACCTGCAAACAGATATACGAGACGATGAAGCCCGGCGGCGGCAGGGGAGACGGTTCCCGCTTCCCGCGCTTCCCCTTCTCGAGAGGCGGTCGGTGAGTCCTTCGCGAGGCTCTCGGGCACAGCATCACCCGACCCAGCCATCCATTTTCGCCGCCGAGAATCTGTCTCCGGCCTATCCTCAGCGCGCCGCCTGGGGGACATCGCGACCGCTGCGGGCCTGGCAGGCGGCCGCGCTGGAGAAGTACCTGGCGGATACGCCAGAGGATTTCCTGGCAGTGGCCACACCGGGTGCGGGGAAGACGACCTTCGCCCTGCGTATCGCCACTGAGCTGCTTGCCGCTGGTGACGTCCACAAGGTCACCGTTGTGTGCCCCACCGAGCACCTGAAGTACCAGTGGGCCGAGGCGGCCGCTCGCGTCGGCATCCACCTGGATCCCTCCTACACGAATTCTCAGGGTGCGCTGGGCTCACGTTTCGATGGGGCGGCTGTGACCTACGCTCAGGTGGCCGCCAACGTCAGGCTTCACCGCAGCCGTACTGACTCGATTCGCACTCTGGTGGTTCTTGATGAGATTCACCATGGTGGGGACGCGCTGAGCTGGGGCGATGCCATCCGTGAGGCGTTCACGCCGGCTCGCCGCCGGCTCGCCCTGACCGGGACGCCCTTCCGCTCCGACGAGTCGGCCATTCCGTTCGTGCGCTACGTCGAGGAGGCAGGTGGCGCCAAGCGCTCCCGAGCCGACTACTCCTACGACTACGCCGACGCCCTGCGGGACGGGGTCGTGCGCCCGGTCATGTTCATGACCTACTCCGGTGATATGCGCTGGCGCACCAAGGCCGGTGATGAGGTGGCGGCGAGATTGGGGGAGCCGCTGACCAAGGACCTGGAGGCTCAGGCCTGGCGGACGGCCCTCGATCCCTCGGGGGAGTGGATCCCCGCGGTTCTGGCTGCAGCCGACCAGCGCCTGAGCGAAGTGCGCCGTCAGGTGCCCGACGCCGGCGGACTCGTCATCGCCTCGGATCAGAGCTCCGCCCGTGCTTATGCGAAGCGGCTTCGTGCCATCACCGGCCAGGCTCCCACCGTGGTGCTGTCCGATGACGCCGGTGCGTCCAGTCGCATCGAGACCTTCGCTGCGAGCGAGGACCGCTGGATGGTGGCGGTGCGGATGGTCTCCGAGGGCGTGGACGTGCCCCGCTTGGCGGTGGGCGTCTACGCGACCTCTACTGCGACTCCGCTGTTCTTCGCCCAAGCAGTCGGTCGTTTCGTCCGCTCGCGTGCCCGAGGGGAGACGGCCTCGGTGTTCCTGCCCTCAGTCACGCCCCTGCTGGGGCTGGCGGGCGAGATCGAGGTGGCCCGCGATCACGTTTTAGGCGGCGCCAGGCCCACTGACGAGGATTCGCTCTTCGCCCCCGAGGACCGGCTCGTAGCCGATGCCAACAAGGAGGAGAAGGCCTCGGATGACCTGCTGGGCGCTTTCGAGGCCATGGACTCCACCGCTGAGTTCGACCGGGTCCTGTTCGACGGCGGTGAGTTCGGCACCGGCGCCATGGTCGGCAGTGTCGAAGAGCAGGAGTACCTCGGTCTGCCCGGTCTGCTTGAGCCGGAGCAGGTGACGGCCCTGCTGCGTCAGCGTCAGGACAAGCAGATCAAGGCCCAGAAGAAGCAGGCGGCTGCGGCGGCGCAGCGCCGGGTCAACTCCGGCGTCGATGATGCCCGACGACGGGCCGCCGCCCGTAAAGAGCTGAGCAAGCTCGTCGCTGCCTGGGCCCGCCGTTCCGGTCAGCCCCATGGCGTTGTGCACACCGACCTTCGCCGTGTGTGCGGTGGTCCGGAGGTGGCCCAGGCCTCTACCGAGGAGATCGTCAAGCGTGTGGAGACCCTGCGCCGGTGGTTCGTCGGCAAGCGTTGAGAAGGGGCTGATGGGGGCTTGCGGTGCGATGCGCCGCAAGCCCGTGGGGCGCATCATGCGGCACAGGGCTGTGCTCGCGCTCAGCCCTGCAGGGGGCTACGGCCATCGAGGTCCAGGTGACGCGTCGGCACCGCCGGCTCGCCCTTGCTCAGACGCCAGGCGTCGTAGGGCAGTTCAGCCCGTGAGACCTGGTGCCGCTCGGCTGCAGCGGCCAGTGCCTGCGGACCCCGGTGTTCTTCGACGATGACGCCGTTGCACACCAGGTCGATCTGCAGCGGGCGGGCCTTGGCCTCGCTCAGGGCCGCCAGTGCTTCATCCTGCTCTCGAGCCGATATCACGAGCTCTTCGACGGCGGATCCATCGGCGCCCGCTACACGGCCGGCCCACTTGCGCCCGCCGACAGTCGCCTTGCCCCCCTCGGAGAACTTGGCGACCTGGTGCATCTGACCATCGGATCCCGCTCGTTCGACGAGCTTGTAGACCAGGGCGGCGGTCGGGCGGCCGGAGCCGGTGACCAATTTTGTGCCCACGCCGTAGGAGTCCACCGGGGCGGCGCCGAGGCCGGCGATCGCGTACTCGTCCAGATCGTTGGTCACTGTGATCTTCGTCGTTGTGGCACCCAGGGCGTCGAGCTGGGCGCGCACCTTGAAGGCCTCGGCGACCAGATCTCCGGAGTCCAGGCGCACCGCTCCGAGCTCGCCCCCGGCGTCGCGGGCGGCCTTGACAGCGCGCTCCACGCCGCGGGCGATGTCGTAGGTATCGACCAGGATCGTGGTACCCGCTCCGAGACTGGCCACTTGGGCTGCGAAGGCGTCCTCCTCCGAATCGTGCAGCAGGGTGAAGGAATGCGCCGAGGTGCCGACCGTGGGAATTCCGTAGCGCATGCCGGCCTCGAGGTCGCTGGTGCCGACGAAGCCGCCGACGACGGACGCACGGGCCGCCGCGACCGCTGCCTGCTCATGGGCCCGCCTGGCTCCGAAGTCCACACAGGGGCGACCGTGCGCTGCAATCGTCATGCGGGAGGCCGCCGAGGCGACGGCGCAGTCGTAGTTGTAGATCGACAGGGCCAGGGTCTCCAGGATGCAGGCCTCGGCGAAAGTGCCCTCGACGGTGAGCAGCGGCGAGCCTGCGAAGTAGCACTCGCCCTCGGCGTATCCGCGGATCGTGCCGGAGAAACGATAATCGCGCAGGTAATCCAGAGTGGTGTCATCTACGACGCCGGCGCTGTGGAGGAAGTCGATCTGGGCACTGGTGAACACGAAGTCCTCGACGGCGTCCAGGAGGCGGCCCGTGCCGGCGACCACGCCGAAGCGGCGGGAGGACGGCAGTCGCCGCCCGAAAAGCTCGAACACGCTTGCCCGCTCGGCGGTTCCCGAGCGGAGCGCCGCTTGAAGCATGGTGAGCTCGTACATGTCGGTGAGCAGGGCTGTGGCGGGAGCCGCCGGGGCGAGTGCGGCGCGCTGCATGGCTGTCATGGCGCATAGCCTATCCCGGAGTTGGAATCCGGGGCGCGGAGCACCTGCCCCGCTTCCGTCCCGGCCGCTACGCTGGTGCCCATGTCCAGTGCGCCGCATGTTGTCGAGCCTGACGTTCAGGAGCGCGCACGCAGTGCTGTCCATTCCCTGTGGCGCACGGTCGTCCACGACGATCCGGTCAACACCATGGATTACGTGACCTGGGTATTCCACTCATATTTCGGGTTCCCGGTGCCACTGGCGCGCCGGCGCATGCTGGAGGTTCACACGCTCGGGCGCGCCACAGTATCCACTGGCGTGCGCGAGCGCATGGAGGTCGATGTCACCGCCATGCACTCCTACGGCCTGCGCGCCACCCTCGAGTCCGTCGGAGACGGTGCTGACGGTGCCGGCGGTGCTGACGGTATCGACCGAGGCGGGTCCTGATGCGCGGCTTCGCGGCGTCGGCCGACGGCTGGCAGAGTCACCTGGAGACCTGGGAGCGCGAGTATCTCGCGGGTCTGTTCGAACAGGTCGCCGTGCTGCTGATACCCGGCGATCCTGCTGCCCCGCACAGGAATCAGGGCGACAACGAGGAGCCCGGGCAGTCGGAGCCGCGGCGCGGGGAGAGCGCCCATGACGGTGATGTTCTCGCCGCTTTGGACTTCGACCCGGCTCCGCATGGGCCTTCCGATTCACGTGCTCCGCTGTACTCGGCATCCGCTCTGCCCGCGCTCACTCCCGTCATCAATGCGCTTCTGCCGGACGCCTCCGAAGACCCGGAGATCGCTCTTGAAGTGGCGGACCTCACGCGTGAGCGCCTGCGCGACTTGAAGCATGAGCGTCTCGAGACCGTCATCACCGAGCTGCTGGAGCCCACTGGTGCCGGCGGTGCTGTCAGGATCTCTCGCGGGCATGAGCAGGAGTGGCTGGGTGCACTCAACGATGTGCGGCTCGTGCTGGCGCAGCGGCTCGACATCGACGGGCCCGAAGCCGCTGAGGAGGCCCATGCCATCGCTTGGGAGGGCGCCCCCGAGGATGAGGACGATGACGCTCGTTGGCGCCGTGGCATTGCCCTGTCATACGACATGCTCACCTGGTGGCAGGAATCACTGGTAGCTGTGCTGCTATACGGCTGAGCCGCCGCCTAGTCTCGGGTGCGTGAATGACGCGCCGATCGGGATGCTCGACTCCGGAGTTGGAGGCCTGACCGTTGCGAGGGCCGTGCTCAATCAGCTGCCCGGTGAGCAGATCCTCTACATCGGTGACACGGCCAACACCCCTTATGGTCCCAAGACCATTGATGAGGTCCGCTCCCTGGCGCTCGGAATAATGGACGAGCTCGTCGAGGCCGGCGTCAAGATGCTCGTCATCGCCTGCAACACCGCCTCTGCCGCCGTTTTGCACGATGCCCGGCGCCGCTACACCCTGGAGAGGGGAGTTCCCGTCGTCGAGGTGATCCACCCCGCGGCCCGCGCTGCCGCTCGCGTGACCCGCAACGGTCGTATTGGGCTGATCGCCACCCAGGGCACCGTTGATTCGCGCGCCTACGCGGATGCTCTGGAGGCCGTCCCCGGCGTCGAGCTCTTCTCGGAGGCCTGCCCGCGCTTCGTCGACTTGGCCGAGCGCGGCGTCACCACCGGCCCCGAGGCGCTCACCACCGCCGAGGAGTACCTGGCTCCGGTCAAGAGCGCCGGTGTGGACACCCTCATCCTCGGATGCACCCACTACCCGCTGCTCATCGGTCCGATCTCCTATGTCATGGGGGAGGACGTCACTCTGGTGACCTCGAGCGAGGAGACCGCCAAGGACGTCTACCGGGAGCTCGCCCGGCGCGATCTGCTGCGCGATCCCGGTGCCGCCCCGCCGCATCACGAGTTCCGTGCGACCGGAGATCCCGAATCGTTCGTCGTGTTGGCGCGCCGCTTCCTGGGCCCCGAGGTCAGACACGTCTCACGGACGTCCTCGGCGTTCGAAGGGGCGAGCGTGCACGGCTGTCCTGAAACCCCCGCCTCTGCCGCCGGTTCCGCCGGCGATCATGTTCCTCCCCTGGACCCCACAGAATTGAGCAAGGATCCCGTATGAAGCTCACGATCATCGGCTGCACCGGAAGCATGTCCGGACCCGACTCCGCCGCCTCCTCCTATTTGGTGCAGGCCGATGGTGCGGGCCCCAATGGCGAGGTGCGGACATGGTCAGTGGTCCTCGACATGGGGCCCGGAGCAATGGGGCAGATGCTGCACTACCTCGACCCGGCTGATTTGGACGCCATCGTGATCTCTCATTGTCACGCCGATCATGTAGTCGATCTTGTGGGTATGCACGTGTTCCGCCGCTGGAACCCGACCGGGGCGCTGGGGCCTGTGCTCACGCTGGGGCCGAGTGAGCTGTCCAAGCGCCTCAACGGCGTGGATGGCGCTCCGCCGGAGGAGACATATGCGTCCGAGTTCTCCTTCCGCACCGCCACCGTCGGTCAGGCGGTGCAGGTCGGTCCAATGACGATCACCCCATATGAGGCGCTTCATCCGGTTGAGGCCTACGGCTACCGCATTGAAGGGCCGGGACAGGATGGTCGGGGAAATGTCAGCCTCGCCTTCACCGGGGACACGGATCTGTGCGACGGCATGGAGGCCATGGCCGACGGAGTTGATCTGCTGCTGTCCGAGGCCGCCTTCTTGGAGGGGCGCGACACCTATCGCGGGATGCACTTGACCGGCAGGCGCGCTGGTGAGCTCGCCGCCGGTGTGAGCGGCAGGGGCGGGCGAGCACCTGTGGGCAGTCTCGTGCTGACCCACATCCAGCCGTGGACTGATCCCGCCGACGCCCTCAAGGAGGCTGCCGAGGTCTACTCCGGTCCGCTTGAGGCCGCCATCGCGGGTGCGAGCTGGGAGATATGAGCGAGGCCATGGCCGGCTGTACGCACCGGTGAGCGGGCGGTTCGCGCGGTGGGACGCGGCGGTAGGCTGAGCCGGTGGTCGCACAGCAGGATGGTCGCACGGGACTGACCTACGCCCCGCTGGTTCCCGACGGGCCGGACCGTCCCTGGACCCGGGGGCGCCGCACCCGGTGGTGGCTCGTCGTTCCCGTCGACCTGGTCGCGGCGGTGCTCGTGGCCTTCTTCGCCGCCGCCTCGTTGCACGACTTCTCCCGGGCACCTGCACTGGTCGCCTGTACCACGGGTGCCACCGTCCTGGCGTGGGCGGTGGCCTGGGGCGTGCGGCGTGGACGTGATCACCTGGAGGTCCTGTGGCCCGAGGGCGGGGGCGTCGTGGGCGTCACCTGGGGGGCGTGCGTGGCGGTGCACGACCTGACCGGCGGTGGGGCGATCATCTCCTTCTCCCTCATGATGCTGGCCTTCCTGGTCGTCTTCCAGGCCGGGTGGCGCTGTCTGTACGGCTTCGCCAAGGCTCATGACTCGCTTGTGCCCAAGCCGGTCCAGCGCCGCCTCGAGACCCAGGCCCACCTCGAGACCCAGGCCCACGGTGAGGTGGGCGATTCCGGAACCGGCTGATTCGGCGAGGTCGGTCCGCTTCCGCCTCGAGATCGGTTTCACCGTGTGCAATCGTCCGGCGCTGTGGGGGAGGGCGTCAGCGACTCAGCAACTCAGCCAGTACCGGGGCCAGAGCGCGCAGTGCCTGGCCCCGATGGGAGATCGCATTCTTCTCCGCAGAACTCATCTGCGCTGTCGTCCGGCCGGCACCGCCCGGTGCGTCCTCCTGGACGGGCACGAAGATCGGGTCGTATCCGAAACCGCCCTCGCCCCGAGGCTCGCCCAGCAGCCGGCCCTCCATGGAGCGCTCGATTCTTGTGACGGTGGGCCGGTGATCCGGTCCAGGTCCTGGAGCGGCCAGCACCGCCGCGCAGGTGAAGCGCGCCGTACGGTTCGGATCCGCGATAGCACTGATCTGATTCAGGAGAAGACGCAGGTTGCCCGCATCATCACCGTGCCGTCCGCACCAACGGGCTGAGAAAATGCCGGGGGCGCCGCCGAGTACGTCCACGCACAGGCCCGAGTCGTCGGCGACGGCGGGAAGCCCGGTGGCCCGCATGAGAGCGCAGGCCTTGATCTCCGCATTAGCGGCGAAAGTCAGTCCGTCCTCGACGGGCTCTGGCACCCCCAGCGAGGCGGCCGAGATGATCGCCTGCGAGTCCAGGTCGGGCACCAGCGGAGCAAGAATCGCCTGCAGCTCGGCCAACTTGCCGGGATTGTGGGTGGCTAGGACCAACACCGCTTCGTTGGGCGCAGTCGCTCCCGCGAATGCCTGTTCACTCACGGGGTCTCCTGCCCGGCGTCGTCGTGGGTTGAGACGGTGAACGGCTCTTGTGCTGGACCGGCCAGCGCTCGCGCCTGCAGTGCCGCCAGTTCAGTATTGCCCTTTGCCGCCAGGTCCAGCAGCGCGCACAGTTCGTCGCGGTTGAAGGGGATGTGCTCAGCTGTGCCCTGCACCTCGACGAAGTGACCGTCACCTGTCTGGACGACGTTCATATCGGTGTGGGCGCGCACGTCCTCCTCGTAGGGCAGATCCAGGCAGGGGACGCCGTCGATGATGCCGACGCTGATCGCGGACAGCGAGTCCGACAGAACCGGTTTTCCGGCTCGTGGCTTGATATGCCTCTTGGCGGTGCCCCAGGCAACGGCATCGGCCAATGCCACATAGGCGCCGGTGATGGCTGCGGTGCGAGTGCCGCCATCGGCCTGCAGGACATCGCAGTCCAGGGCGATCGTGTTCTCGCCCAGCGCGGCGACGTCGATGACGCCGCGCAGGGACCGCCCGATCAGGCGGGAGATCTCGTGGGTGCGGCCCCCGACCTTCCCGCGCACCGACTCCCGACCGCTGCGCTCGGAGCCGGCACGGGGGAGCATGGCGTACTCGGCGGTCACCCAGCCCTCGCCGCTGCCCTTGCGCCAGCGCGGCACGCCTTCGGTGAATGAGGCCACGCACAGCACACGGGTGCGGCCGAACTCGATAAGGACCGACCCCTCTCCGTGGTCCAACCAATTCCGGGTGATGGTGATGGGGCGCAGCTCATTGGCTGCGCGTCCGTCCTTGCGGGGCTTCTTGAGAGGCTTGCGGGGCTCAGTGTCAGTCACGGCGCCAGGCTACTCGTCGGGCGGGAAGCGGGAGGTCTGTCTGCGCACTGTGAGCACTGAGCGCTGGGCCCTGATGGGCCCTGATGGGCGCTGACAGATCCTGGCGGGGTCCAGAGCCGGGCGGTCCCGCGGGGCTGAGAACCAAGGATGATGACTCTGAGTCACCGTATGGTCACAACTATGACTTCTGCGTCATTTCCGGGAAAAGCGGGGGTATACCTAAAGGGCGTTTTCGCATCCCCCACTCTCCCAAAGGAGCCCATCGTGGCGACTGTATCCCGATCCCAGAAGTCCGCCTCATGGCGACCGAGCGCAGTGCTGTCCGCCGGCAGCTGGCTCATCGCCCTGGTCATAGCCCTCGCTCCGATACTCGCCGGTTGCGAGGACTCTTCCGCCCACGAATCCTCCTCAGCGAGCCCCACTGCCACGACTGCCACGACCCCTGTCATGATCGAGGTCCCGGACGTCGTCGGTATGAAGGGCGACGCCGCGGCAGTCGCACTCAAGGAGGCCGGGCTGACCAGTAGTCCGAGTTACACGGATGCGGATGGCGAGGATTCCGTATGGAACTCGAGCGACTGGTCCGTGACCTCGCAGGACCCGGCGGCCGGCGAGCGGGTTCCGGCGGACCAGGCGATCACGCTGACGGTCAACGATGACTCCGCCGAGGCTGCCGCTTCTGCCAGTGCTTCGGCGTCTGCCGCCGCGGCTGAGGCCTCGGCATCTGCTGAGGCCTCGGAGCAAGCCGTTCAGGACGAGCCCGCTCAGCCCGAAGAACCGGCCCAGCGGCCTCAGCAGGATCCGAAGAAGTCGACCAGCACGTACTACGCGAACTGCACAGAGGCGAAGGCCGCCGGTGCCGCCCCGATGTACGAGGGCGATCCCGGCTACCGGTCCGGCCTGGACCGCGACCACGACGGGATCGCCTGCGACAAATGAGGTGACTGACGTCGGGAGTCAGTGCGCAAGAAGGGACTCGAACCCTCACGCCCGAAGGCACCAGAACCTAAATCTGGCGCGTCTGCCAATTCCGCCACTCGCGCTGTGCGGCTCACCCTACCGCTTCTGGAACCTGCGATGTTTCCGAAGAGCCCGGAGGGTGAGTGCGCGTGAGTGCGCGCTGTCAGTCGATGCCGAGCTCCTTGCGCAGACGGGCGACATGGCCGGTGGCCCTGACGTTGTAACGAGCCAGCCGTACAGTGCCATCGGAGTCCACCACAACGGTGGAGCGGATGACTCCCGTGTAGGTGCGCCCGTAGTTCTTCTTCTCGCCCCAGGCGCCCCACTCCTCCATGACCCGGTGCTCGGGGTCGGACAGCAGCGGGAAGGGCAGCGACTGCTTGCGTGCGAAATTGGCCAGCGCGCGCGGGGAGTCGGGGGAGATCCCGACGACGGCGTACCCGGCGGCCGCCCATGCTGCCAGGGAATCGCGGAAATCACAGGCCTCCTTGGTACAACCCGGTGTGGAGGCCCTGGGGTAGAAGTAGACGACGACGCCGTGCTCGGCACCGCGTCTCAAGGTTGTCAGAGAGACGTCGGCGCCGGCCGCGTCGGGCAGGGTGAAATCAGGGGCCGTGTCTCCGACGGCGAGCTGAGGCATGGCGTCCTCCTCATAGAGCGGGTTCCGAGGCGATTCCGGATCGGCTGCAGAGGAAACGGGACCACTCGACGCCATTCGGAGTGCCGAGTGGTCCCGCCCATTGCCGTGATCCGGGACCGGATACTGATTGTGACTCGTCTCAGGCCGCCAGCGCCAGCGCTTCCTGTGCGGCTTGGACTCGTTCAAGAGCTCGCTCGAATCGCGAGGGGGACACGGCGGCACTCAGTGAGCTCAGCTCGGTACGAGCGGCTGTGAGCTCGCGCTCGGCGGCTTCGCGTCGTCCTGGCGCGGTCATCTTCTTCTGCATGATCATCTTCTCCTTCTCCTCGTGGTCCTCATGCGGACCCTTCTGCGCCGGGCGGAGTGCAGGTGAATCCTGCGACCCGGCGGGTGGGGTGCCCATCGCGCTGATGAGGCGGCGGGCCCCGGTGGTCAGAGGCGGCAGAGAGCCGTGACCGAATCACTGCGGTGCCTGTGACCGACGCAAAGACGAACGCTCTGGGAGGTGGAAGTCATTCCCTGAATTCAGGGAGAGGCGGGATGCACAAAGAGCCGAAGAGCGCTAGCACTCAAGGAGTACTAAGGAATACTTCGGTCGTGCAGCGCCGCACACTACCTGTTTCAGCGGGAGCGGGACCCGCAGACACATCTGGCCTGGAGTCCCACCTCGTCCGTGCGTGGTACCCCCTCAGGGACTCGAACCCTGGACACCCTGATTAAGAGTCAGGT
>ERZ772968.856-NODE-856-length-14845-cov-3.515619_pt1 | contig 14845 bp, 10 predicted proteins | sample MGYA00580674_ERZ772968 | MGnify/ENA primary metagenome ERZ772968 (study PRJEB29015, sample SAMEA2737940) | human oral metagenome | biome: human oral; feature: human-associated habitat; material: dental | place: China | collected 2138 ...
GCCTCGTCCTGGGGTTCCAACTCGCTGGCCTGCTCTTCTGTCACGCGGTGCTCCCGTTCCATGAAACAGCCGCCGGGTGAACCGACGGCGTGTACAACCTTGGAGATTCTACCCCGAAATTGACACACCGCACCCCCTGAACACCCTGCCATCCGGCCAGAATCCGCTCTCTGACCTCCCGCCAGGGGTGAGGACGACTCAGGATACAGCCTCAGGGGCATCCAGAGCTCGTGAGGCGTTTTGGATTGCTGTTCGTCGATAGTCCCACAGACAGGATTAACCCAGCTTCAAGCCCTGCGGGACTTGAACTGACGCCACGCGACCAGAGCGGCCCAAACAAGCATCAGCACGAGGAACTCACTGATGAGCAGCCCAGTCGCCCACACAGGTCCCCACAGCCCATCCAATGTGTGCCACCAGATGCCCACAATCAGCACAGTCCCAACGAGCAGGGTTCCGCTGGCGAAGATCCCATAGGTCAGACTCCAGACGATGACACCTCGTCTCACCTGAGCAAGTTCCTCCTTACGACCGGTGACGAGGCGCTTGGCAATCTCGAAGGCTGAGCGACCGAGCCCATGAATCCCGATCGCGTGCTCCAGCATCCATTGCCCGTCCAGTCCGAGGAACGGCAGCAAGTTCGACAGCGCCGCGGGCACCCCCACCAGCAGCAATCCCGATGTCACGGACCCGTACCAGGTCTCTGTCTCGGCGATGCGCCACAGCAGCCAGTACGGAACCATCGCCAGAAGGTTCACGTATATCCCCGCATAGCAGGCCATGACCCGCTGCCCACGCCGTTGAACCATGATGTCATCGATGTTGCAGTAAGGAAGAACCAAGGGAAAGCGCCACAACAACCCGATCTCTCGGGGTTTTCCTCCGAAGCGATGGCACACGACACCGTGACCGAGTTCATGAAGGAACATCACGGCGAGGGTGACCAGGAACACGCCAGGAGCTGTCGCCCAAAACGGAGCACCAGCTCTGAACTCATCGATCAACCGAGGACTGTTCCACACCGTCCAGCCGCTCACGATCAGCCCCAAGCAGGACCCGAGGATCACCATCACCGGATGCCACAACCAGCGGGTCAACCGGGCACAGTATGGCACCAATCCGGCAACCCGTGGCATCGGGAACCGGCACGTCAGGAACGACTTCTTAGGCTGTCTGCGCTTGGCGATGACGCGCGCGGCAGTGGCGCTGATCTCGTCTGAGCTGCTGGACGTCAGGACGCCTTGCTGACGAAGACCATCCAAAAACCGAGACCAGCCGGCGGCCTTGAGTGCAAACCCGTGGCGCTCGACCAAAAGCCGCTCCAAGTCATCAACCGTCCGACGGCCGTCGATCAGAGCGACAAGGGCCGCCTCCCGAGCCCCGAGTCTCAGGAATTGTCCTGTCTCGGAGTCATGAAGGTACGCCACGGGCTTGAGCCCTTCGTGGAAGGTCTCGCCAATGACGACAGAATCACGCAACCGGGGCGGCGATTGGGTCTGAGACAATTTCTGCACGCTCATGCCACACCGACCATTTCCACACCCAGGGCACGTTCGATCAGGTACGACAAGTAGATCTCATCAAGGATCGCCACACCCAACCGGTTGTTCGTCATGTGGATGTAGGAGCTGAGAAGCGTGATCGCGACGCCCTCCCAACGGGCATCTGGCTCCTCGGGCAGGCGGCGGGTCCCGAAATCAAGCTGATCCACAACCGCCCGCACCCGGTCCCGCAGGTCGAGACAGTGTTGATACCAGCGGCGTTCAGTCGAGCCAAACCGCTCCAAGGTGCCGTGAAGCTGAGACCGGATGAGCTCCATGCGGTCCTTCAGCGCCAACTCACACAGCACAAAGGACTTGTCGAAATTCTCATGGTAATCGTCGGACGGCTCGTCGAAGCTGGTTTCCCAAAAATGCCGGTAGTTGAAGAAGAAGCGTCCAACTGCCTCATCAGTCTCAAAGAAAACATATGCCATCGTCAGGGCAAGCTGCATGCCGAGCCCGAGGAGAAGCGGTCTCACATGAGTGTTCGTCGTCCTCAAGAGGTGTGAAACCATTTCACTTGACTTCTCAAAGTGCCACTCCGCCAAGGGAATCCCAACATCCCCACCATAGCGGGAGTATTCCGGTTCATACGGGAACTCAGCAACCGTGTTGTTCTCGCGCATCGGCATCTCGCCGTCCGGACCATACTGTCGATCCCACTCGTCTTGACCATATTCGACGAGGAACATCTTGCGGTAGTGGTCACGAGTGGCGCCGGTGTCGGCATCATAGAGAGCGGGACGCCGTTTGAAAAAGTTCTCGATCTCCTGAAGGAAGTCCTTGCGCAGCACATCCCGATCGGCGTCAGGCGCGGGAAGCAAACGCACTCGTAGGTGCGGCCCTTCGAGCCAGTAACGGATGAAGAACCACTGCTGGAGGCATCCAGCAGCACGCATCCGCTCCACAAACGGTTCGACGCAGTCGGTGATGATGGGTGAGGCGTCGCTGGCGTAGAAGATGTGGAAAGCCAGCCAGGGTCGGGCTTGCATGTCAGTCCTCCTCCTTGGGGTAGATCTCAAGCAATAGTTCAGAAACGTGGCCGTGGTTGTCGGTGTCCGTCAGCCATGTGCGCTCTGGGTCGGGCAACGCCTCGGTCAGGACGATGCGTTTGTTCGAGGATCGGACCAACCGCTCCAGGAGCTGAACCGAGTACCAGCTCTCGAAGTCGACGCCGAGAGGTTTGCGATTCGAGAAGGCGCCGCGATCCACCCCCCTTTCTTCGTCCTCCTCGTCAGAGCCGAGGAAGTCGACACGGGCGTACACCCGGGTGGGGATCTCATGGGTCTTACGCCACTTGTGGACTCTCTGGAAGTATTCACTGCTGTCTTCGGTCGCCTCCTTGAGGGGGAACGACTCGCTGGGCATCTTCCACATCTCCCGCTGAAGCACCAGCCCACCAAGCTGCACCCGCGGGTACCGAACAACATCCTCAATGATGATCCGCTCCCCGGTGCCGGCCCACAGGTCGATCGTCGCCATCCCCATGGGGGAGAAACAGAGGAGAATCTGGTGAATCTCAGGCAGGCTGAGAGGCATGAGATAGCCGAGATAGACGGGAATCACTTCACGACCCGAGCGACTGTCTCGAAGCAACACCCGGTCCTCGGTCACATCGTGTTCGACATGTAGGTCCTTCAGGTGAATGCGTTCCTCCGGTCGGCGTCGCGACACATCCCCGGGGCAAACAATCTCAAAATCGGTCAGCACCGGGTGCAGGTTGAGGTTCGTGGAGTCGTGAGCACCACGCACTTCAGCCAGCACGGCCCCCTTGGGGCAGTTTGCCCGCATTGTCTCGCGCACACGCTCGGTGGCCCCGGTACCCATCTCGTCGAGAGCGTTGAGGAATCGTGAGAAGAGAAGGCCCATACCGGCATAGCACTGGTTGACCACGAGCTTGGCCCCATCTGGGTCATCGGGTACGACCTGCGCGAGGAAAGACCATGGGATTTTGTGTGTATCTGTCACCTGCAACGCTTGGCGCACGGCTTCGACGTATGGTTCGCCGAGGTGGACGACCCGGCCGGACTGAGAACGCACCTGCTCCATCAAAAGCGTAGATGCGAGGGAACGTGCCGCGTCGATACGTTCAATGACGGGGCTCTTGAACCAATTCTCCTGCGGAACAACGTGATTGTCCTCATCGAACGCCGAACGCCGCATCATGCGTTTGTTGAACTGCTCGAAGAAGTCCATTTGAAACTCGTGAGCAAACCTCAGGAAGTCCTCACACACTCCACCCACACCAAAACGCGCATTGAAGAAGCCGGACAGGGCCTCACGGTAAGGGGCACGTTGGTCGAAGGCCGGCAGGATCTCGGCAAGACTCGATAGATCCCGTTCGACCTGGTGCCCCAAACCCTCTGCATCAAGCTGCACCATCTGCGGCCCATGCACCACATCCTCGTAGAACACCACCTTCGGCACAATCTCCGGGTTGGCCCCGAGAAGCTCAAACACTTCCTTGACGACCCCCTCGCCGCGCCGGAGCATGCCACGGCGCTCGTGCCCCGGAGCGTCTCGGAAACAATCAGCCAACTCAGCGAGCTCAAGAACGCAGCGGGCGACATGGCCCAGGGTGTCGTCACCAGACCGGTTCAGTGCCTCGTGAAATCTTCGGAAAGGATCCGGGTTCCGCAGGTCGACCTGTAGTTCTGGAATGACCAAGAGACCAATGCGCAGCAAGTGTCCAACTAATGTCTCCACTTGGCTCACGCTACGACCCTCGTTTTTCTCCGCCACGCTGACGATGAGATCCTCCAAGGAGGGGCTTCGCGGCGCCAAATCGATGACATCCTGAATCGCGGGTCCCTTCGGCACGAAGTAGAGGTGCTCGCTGATGCTGTCCGCATCGATGGGACCAACCGATTGTTGAAGAGCCGCACGACGCCGCCGCACGAAGCGGATGAGATCGTCGCGGGAGGTGACCCCAGGAACAAGTTCCACCCCAAGCCGGGAGCGCAACTCCGGCGAGCTCTGGATGATGTGGGCGATCTTGGCGAGGATGGACAAGTTGGGGCGTACAGCGCTGCCGCGCTCGTCCGGGTCAAAGGTCGGGGGATCCTGGGATGCTTCGGAGACGAACTCCCCGAACGCGACGCTCGTGAGAGTCGAGAAGGGACTCGTCTTGCCGGCCGCCCTCCACAAAAACTCCACCATGCTTCGCTCCACCTGTCGCGTCACCTTGGTCAGACGTCGCTCCGGATTGAGGTATCGGTCAAGCTGGGCCTCAAGATCAGTCGCCTGAAGCATGACTGCCGAGCGGAGTGAAGCGTCAGCCAGGAGCTCGCGTCTGACGGGAAGATCGTCGTCCAGTTCGCCCTCGATTGTGGAAGGGCCCAGCCTTCGAAGCGTTTTGACAGATTCAAGCGTTCGCACCCAGTTTTCAACAAAGTCCCGCTCCGGTGCTGACAACGCAGCGCCGGCTTGTTCAAGGACTACCGGTCGGGGCCTGCGTGCATTGAAAATGTCCCGTCTCAGGTTGATGAGCGCTACGTGGCTGGGATCCTTCTCGCCCTGTCCGTCTCCGATGCGGGTCTCAAGGATGGAACGGATCACAGAGCCTTGGGACTCGAGTGACTGCTCAATCCGCTCCAACGCCTGAAGCCACCCCATGAGGCGAGGACTACGGAATCGAGTCATCCTCTCGGCAGGAAGGCCACAGATCCTCACCAAACAGCTCTGGGACAAGGCCCAGCCCTCTCGTCGGCGTGACCGGGGGTTGTGGAAGAGCGTGATGCTAGCTTGCATGGTCATGACGTCACCTTCGAATCGTAAAACGGGATCAAGAAGTTGGACTGCCCTGGTCTCGCGGCCCCGAGCAGGTGACACAAAAGGCTTTGTTCATCGCTGTCACTGATTCCGAGGAACTGGTCGATCTCGAGGTTGTCGAGACCAAGGACCGCCCCGGCCGCGAACCCTGTCGCCGCTGCAGCCAGATACATCATCTGACCGGCTTGGCCGACCTCAAGGTTGGTGGCCCGGAGAGCACGCCGTCCGGCTTGGTCCCGGATCGGCGCCAGACGAGTGGTCATGACATGAACCACGGAAACTTCACCGAGGCTGTAGTTCTTCAACGGGTAGAAACGTTGCAAGTCTTTCAGTTGACCTTCCCCCATACGAACAAGCTCGTCGCTGTCGTCGAGATAGCAGTAGGTCCCATCCTCTAGGCCACGAATCCCCTGAGCAATGATCCACTGCCCAACCCAGCGTTCCCTCCCACGTGGCGCGTAGTCAGTCGGCTCCAGGGCCGTCTGGGATACGCAGCGCAGACTGACGGCCAGCTGCTCAAGCGAGACACCGGCGCTGCGGGAGATGGCACCGAACGCTGAGCGTCGCTTCCTCAGGGTCGGCCCGATCGGGTGCGAAGTCTTGGCCGGTGGCAGAGAGATGCGCGGCCCTGACTGGCCACGTCGCACCTCGACGTCATGGATCACTGGTCGCTCCCGATCAGTCTGGAAACAGGCCGCATGAATCTTGTCGACCCTGGGGAAGGTCCAGGTACGGTGCGACGCCTCGAAGACGCGGTGACCGAGTTCATCACCCAGCTGGCCCACACCTCGGGCAGGAGGTGGCGGCGGGGCATCGTCGATGGGTTCCAGACACAGCACCAGGAAAGGCGCTTCATGCCGACCGTCGATCCCCAACTGTCCACACAAAGACAGATTGTCGAAGTGAAGGATCGGCTCCAACGCCCAGCCATGAGCGGCAGCGACAACTCGCCATGAGGCCAACAGGCACCCGAGGTCCTGCGTGACGACGTGATAGCAGAAAGAATTGTATTTGAAGGCGTTCATCCAGAAACGGCAGGTCACCACCAAATAGCTGGCAGAACTCTTCCCGGTCGCGGCGGCCACCGCTCCCGTTCGGTCGACGTTGTCCAGAACGTCGAGGCTGTGCGCAACCGAGTCGTAGTGACTCGTACCGATCGGCCAGCGCGAGCCCTCACCTGCAAGATGGTAGATCTCCAGCGGATACATGCCACCGCCGGACGGCGTCGGGCGCCCCCAAAGGGCTTGGTCGGGTTGAAGTTTACGAAACGTGTCCTCGTTCCAGTTCATCTCGACACGTCGATCGAGGTGGCCGTACACGATGAGAAGGTCCGTCAGGAGTTGCTCGGTCGCGCCCTTGAGCACGGGGTTCTGATGCATCGCCGCCACAAGCTCGTGAAACGGCGTATCCGGGAGATCAGTCAGTGGAGTCCTCAAGGATCTCCGCGCCACGTTCCGGTAAACCTTGTGATGCAGCGGAGCATCATCCCAGTTCACTTTGAACGATACGGGTTCGAGTGGCACCTTGGCCCGCATGAGGATCGCGTCCAAATAATCATCAGTTTCGTTCGAATGGTCCAGTTTTTTCATATCGATGCTCATGTCAATCCTCACGGGAATGGATGGGGCGCCTGGAGTAGGTCACTCCGGACGAGGGGATGGGGATGCTTGCCAACGTCAAAGAGCGCCCATCGGGTACGGGGCATCTCAAGGACCCTCTGTCGTTCCCACCCGAAATCAATGGGAATGAGACCAGGGACGATGACAGAGACCGTGTTGACTCCCAGAGCATGCTGCTCAGGGGTCGTTTGGTCCACCACAATGGTGTCCATGTCCTTGTCAGCGAGCAGATCGACGATGAACTGGGTGGGGGTCCTCAGTTCCGTGGCACGGGGACGGACTGCATCCCAGTCGCCAAAGAGGTCACCCATGGCATGCCGCTCGCTCTGGTCGAGCCAGTGCGAGGCGTAGCGAGCCATGTCGGGATGACCGTAAAGCAAGGAATGATGCTCCAGCTCTTCCACAACGGTGAAATCAGTCAGAGCCCGTTCCACCAAATCTGCGTTCGCATCAAGGCGCCTCACCAGACTTGGTACAAATGATGCCGTCTCACACACAGCGGCCCTCACCGCGCGGTGCGGGTCAAGGCCTGCGCCACCGGCGAAACATAGCGTCCCTCGGCCACCGTCCTTGCGCACCGCGACACACGCGATGGCAGGCACAGGGAGATCCACCCGCAGGTCGAAGCAGCGCAGATGGTAGCCGAGCAGTTCAACCTGCGCCCTCATGTCAGCAGTCACCGGGTCCTCAACGGTGTCCAGGTCGATCTCCGGAGGGTTCTGCCCCGCATGCCACTGGATGAGGAAGGCGTCACGTTCGATAAGCTCCAGCAAACCGTGGAGCACCGCCTCGGTCACCGAGAAGCCGGAGGCACAGCCGTTGGAGCATTCCTGCACAGACACGGTCACTTCGGGGCGATGGTCGCCATAATAGGCGATCTGTTCGGGTACCAGGATCAGGCGATCATCGCGAAGGGACCACCCGTTCACCCAAGGGACGACGGGCAAGTCGGTCCAAGGCTGTGACCGATCCGACCACTTCTCGTAGAACGCTGGGGCGTAGAGTCCACACTCCGACAGGTCGACGTGGGGACGCCCTTGCACGTCACGTGCGGTCCCCCACAGAACCGGTTGACGGTGATTGGTGAATCCCGCAAGTCGTTCAAGGCCTTCAAGCACGCCTAAAAGTTCACTTTGATGGAAGGTGGAGCCGTGTCCTCCCCACCACATCGTGTGGAGATGCCACTTGCTCCTGACTTCGAAGGCGCCGCCAACGGGCGCCGACGCCGGGGCGTCGTAACCGCGCAGACCCGGTTTTCCCACGACACCGCAAATGGGATTGAGAAGAGCCTCGATGGGCAGGTTGAGTTCATCAGGGGATTTCGCCCGCAGATCACCCGGAGTAGCCACAGGATCCGGGGTCAGGACAATTCGCGCCCGAGCTGGATCGTCCGGGGGCAGGTCTTCTGGAGCGCAACGCATCAGGAGATGTCGACGCAGCTCCCCGGTGTTGAAGTCCCAGTGCCATACCGGCGCCAGGTCAGGTGACCGATCAGAATCTCCACCACACAGCTGATCATCAGCAATCAGTTCCACCAGCTGGGCGATCACACCGTGATGGGCTGGGAGCAGGGAGGAACTCAGCGAGTGGGCTCCGCCCTTGGGGTCTTCAAGGTACTTCCGGGCACCAACGCTCAAGCATTGGATCCATCGCCGATCGAAGCACCTCGGGCTGGGCCCCTGATCACCTGGAGTCGAGGCGACGGCAACCCCGCCATCGAGGAGTCGAATTGTCACGCGAGGCTCCTGAACGTCGTCGGTGAGACGAAGAAGGGTCTCGGTGTCGTGGTCCGAGTGTCCGAGCCGGGCCACTGAGATGGCACCAATGCGCTGTTGGGTGAACGGGGACAAGAGCTTCGGAAGCTCCGCGACCAGTAGGGCGACCCCAGCAGTATCAGTCAGTTTCTTCAGCACGACTCAGTCCTCTCGCCGGCACGGACCAGGACGACCCTGACAACCTTCGCAACCGTCGCGACATCAGCCGGGGTAAGGTCGACGGCGACAGCGCGGTAGCCCATGTGGGTCAGTGCTCGCTGGACATCAGGAACCGCCTCGACCGCAGCCATCATGTCAGCGACGTCACCTCCAAGCCTGAATCCGTCCGCAATGACCTCACTCACGGTGGTTCGGAGCGGTTCAGCATCCTCACCGACGACTCGGAGCTGATCGATCCCAACGAGCGCGGACAGCGCGATCACCGCAGCCTCGCCCCAGGTCTGGGCGTGGGCCCAGATCGCCTTCCGCTCACCGTCGAACAGCACAACCGCCAGGGGACAGCCTCCTTCGGGCGCAAGAAGACGAACTGTTGAAGCCCGGGCACCCAAGGACGACAGGAGAAGCGCGATCTCTCTGCCACGCTCGGAGTCCGGCAGCTGACTCGTACGGATCTCATGCACGACCCGGGTACCGCGTTCGCACTCCCGAGCGGTGGCATGCGCCCAGGCGGAGAGGAGTGCAGCGTTTGTCGCTTCGTCTGCCTTCTGGCCTACACCGACCCCACCCAGATCCGGGTGGAAGATTGTATGGCCGCACCGCAGGGGGGAAGCCGTCACAGCTTCCAGCGGCACAAGCACCACTTCATCGGATCGGTCGACAAAAGCGCCTGCGACTCTGGCGTTTCCGGAACCTGCCCCACCGAACCATGACTCAAGGCGATCATCGGCGATGACAACCATCTCCGTGTCTCCACCCTGATCGCTTGTTGAGCGGAAAACACCGACTGCGTACTGGGCAAGCGCCCTCAATATCGCCCGGACCCGGGCATTGAGGACAAACCGCACATCGGTGCCGATAACGTCACCGCCCGGGATCGGACACCGCAGTCGGCCGAGTTTTATGGGTAGCTGCGGCAACTGGTCGTCGTCGCATTCCGTGAAGAGCCCGCAAGGATTACCGAGCAACGGCAACAGACGGCGGTAGTGCGCTTCGAGCTCCGAGACCTCGCCTGTGCCGGCGGACTCGACTGGCGACAATGCCAAGGCCGGAACGTCAGGGTAATAACCAGGCTCAAGAACGACGGGCTCACGCGTGGTTTGGAGCGTCTCCACGTCCATTCGCATGACCGCCAATTTGAGTGATCCAGCATCGACCCCCGCGAGAATCCGGAACAACTCCAAGCTCACCAAACCACCTACCGATTCATAGATCGCCGGCGCCAAAGACCGTTGCCTAACGGGAAGCCCCATGGCCAGAGTCGCGATCGTACGGCCTGGTCGAGAACTCGCTGCCCTGGCCAGTGCTGAACGAATGACGGCTCCATCCTCACATCCCTGCCAAGGACCGATGAACACGTACCCATCGAGTTGCCACACGGGCAGCAAACTGAAATTCGCCTGAGCCAGGACAGCCACATTGATGAGCCATTCGAGGGCCCCTTCAGTGCACACCGCCAAAACTATTCCACCCTCCGGAATGCAATCGGCCTCAAAATCCTCAATGTCGACTTCGGTGACGGACCCTCGGTTCTGCCCCACGCCGTTGTCGCGGAGAAAACGGGCCACCGGGACCCCAGCGCTTCCATGCGCTGCAACGACGACATGGGCGTCGATCACGCGCATGATGGCCTGGGGGTCGGCTCCCAGATCATGAAGCAATGCCCGTTGAGAGGTAAACCTCTGCAAAACTGGGGCGTTGCACAGCTCCTCCGGCAACGATCCCTCACGAAGGAGCCCGCGAGTATGCAGAGCAGACAGGAATCTCACGACTGTCTGACGGTTCTGCTGCGGAAGCAGCTCAAGGGTGTCCCGAAGCCGGTGTTCCCCATCGAGGTAGGGCAGGAGTTTGGACAGCAGGCCGTATGAGCCTGTTCCATGGATCACACAGCCACCGATCCGATCATTCAGGTATACGCCATCAGGGGTTTCAATGAATGTTAGATCTTGGCGCAGCCGCGGACAGATCAGATCAAGTACGGGGGTGGTCATAGGTTTTTCACTCCATTCTCAGACAACATCTCGACGGTTGATGGCAACACCGCTGATCGCAGCGGCCAGAAGCAAGTAGACGGCCAGGACGACAACCGCCACTGCACCAGGCATGGCGTCAACAACACCGGGGGTACCACCCTGACTCAGCGGCGTCGCCCCGAAGACGGTAGCCAAACTGCCGGATGCGGGTCCCAGCAAAAACTTCTGGATGAAAGCGAGGGGACTCCACAGGGACACCAAGTAGGACACGATGCTTTCGAATGCCAGCGTCCAGACGAGTCCAATGGCCAGGGCAAGCGCCAAGGAACGCGTGATGATCGCCAACCCGAGCCCAAGAGCACAGAAGGCAGCCGCCGTGAGCATCGAAGAACCCATTCCCCCCAAGATATCGCCGAGAATCGGTGCATCCGTGGGAAGTCCAGACATCATGGAGATCACGTAGCTGGTGAGAAATCCTGCCAGATTGGCGATGAGGGCGATGAGGGCTGACGCACCAGCCGCGGCAACAAATTTCGCACACACGACATCCCAGCGGCTGGGGCCCTGCCACAGACGAACCTTCCAGGTTCCCCATCCGAACTCGGCACCGCCGATGAAGGCTCCCAGAATCAAGAACACGGCCCCTCCAAACATGGGGTAGCTACCCAAGATTGTTCCCATTGACTTCGGGAAGGCCAAGATTGCGAACAACGGGGCTGTATTCTGACCCTCAGGAAGCGCATTGGCCACGATGAGTGGGATCCCGTAGGCAAACAGCACGATCTGAAGGATCCAGATTCCGCAGATCACGTAGACCAGTGGCCGCTTGCTGAGCATGAAAACTTCAGACCGAAGCGCATTCATGATACTCACTGCCTTTCCAAGATCGGAGATTCGAGAATGTTGAAGAAGGCCCTCTCGAGGTTGCCATCAGCCAGTTCGGCCACGGATCCATCAGCCTTGACACGCCCACCGTCGAGGACCACCACACGCGGACACACAAGCTCGATTTCGTGGAGCTGGTGAGAAGAGATAAGCACGCTGCGCCCATCCCTAGCCAGATCCGAGAGGAGTTCCCTCATGTCAACGACACCACGCGGGTCCAAGCCGTTCATCGGCTCATCCACCACAATCAGCTCCGGGTCGCCCAAGAGCGCTTGGGCCAACGCGAGACGTTGCTTCATACCCATCGAATAGACACGGAACTTGCGTTCGGCGGCGGACACCAGGTCCACAGCCTCGAGACAACGCTGAACATCGCGCTGCGGGACCCCCTTGGCAAGAGCAGCGAGCCGCAGGTTGTCATACCCGCTCATGCTTGGAATGAATGCCGGCCCCTCAATGGTTGCACCCAACCGGGCAAGTCCGACCGGATCCCCAGGACGATTCCCGAAGACGGTGACACGTCCCTCGCTCGGCCTGGCCAGACCAAGGATGATTCTCATCAGCGTGGTTTTACCAGCACCGTTGGGTCCCAGCAGGCCGACAATCTCGCCTGCTCGCAGCTGAAGATCGACCTGGTCAAGAGCTTTGACATCCTTATACTGTTTCGACACGCCGATCATTTCCACCAGCGCACCATTCGAGCATGTTTCCGATATTCGACTCATCACTGACCTTCCTTGAATTCCGAATCAACGCCTACACCTGAAAGAACCATTCGACACTCCCACCTTCAAGCTCGCCGCAAATTCCGGATCAGTATTAATTGAGAGCGCGAACGGCACAAACGCAAAGTCCGAGTCATTCAATCCGATGACTCTCTGCTCCACTGCCGATACAGAAGCTCAACTTGATTCGAGAGTAGTGACAGCATCGGACCACCTCAACCGAGCATCAACTTTCAATGATCACCCCTCCTTGCAGCAGACGCTGTCCACAGGGGTCCATCCGGAATTCGGTGTATGGGATCCGACGTTTTCATCAGTGAGCGACTCTTTCGAACCGTCCGATGAAGGTGATTGCGAACGCATTCAGCGCGGGCTTCCACCTCATGATCCAGCGTGCCCGGCCCCGCCGGTGGGGTCAAGCGACCTCGTCACGAGATACAAGCACTTCAGTGCCGCCTGCTCGGACGGGACCGTGTGAACGGGCTTGAGCGAGCAGACGATCGCATCGCAGTGCTGCCTGCCTGCGCAGCGAAAGCTGTTGCGGATCAGGTGGACGATGCACTGCTGCACGACCATCCTGCTCCCAGATGGTGTTGATCGCCTCCGGGAAGCCCTCAAGACCATCACGGACAGCGATGAGGAGGTCTTCGACACCCCTGGTTCTTCAGCTCGGTGAACACCTGCCACCAGAACCTCGCACCCTCTTGGCCGTCGCCGGCCCGGATACCTGAGGACGTCGCGTTCCCCGTTCATGGTGACGCCCAGAACGTCCGAGATACGGGGTGTTGCGGACCTGCCCGTCAGGAACCTTCACCACGATCGCGTCGACGAAGACCACTGGATAGAGAGCGCATCCAGTGACCTGCTCGAGCAATCGGTGATCCCCCTCGATGACCTTCTTTACGAACCGGCTGATCATATCCATTGGAGACCCTCGCCCCATAGACCTCGTCGAGGTGCACCACGATCTCCCCGCCCACCAAACCACGGGCCGTCAGCGGCAGCACGATCTGGTCGATACCGCCCAGACAACACTTGCGCTTCGGGCCGATCACCTCAATCATCTCGTCTTCCAACATCCCGGTCGCCTCAGCCACGGCCACCTCCCTTCCAGACCAGGCCGACCCCTCACACACCACTGTTCGGACAGCCCCAAACCACAAATAGCCCTCATAACAGTCACAATCGCACCCCTGACAAGTCCATATTTCCCGTCATGTCGCGCGATCACCATCACAGGAGATCCTTCAATCAACTTTGAAGGATCCCTCGTTGACTCCGAGTCTTCACATCCATAGTCTCATACCAGGCGCCGAACCCGCGGCAGGCTTACAGTCAATATGCCTAGCCGATCACACGAAAACATGATCATTGGCCCAAACCTGAGCCCTGATCCAACAAGTTGCCTGGCGCCCTCAAGGAAGTCCAGACATCCCCGTACATTATTCACAAATCAGAACAGCGAAGAGAAGAAACGAACATGGATGATCTTCAAATCGAAATTTTTGATCTGCAGAGTTCGACATTCGAAATCGAAGAGATCAGTGATCTAGGTCAGGATGCCCCTGGTTGGTGCTCCTCGTCCTGCTCCTGCTCGTCGTGTTGCTCCTGCTCGACGTCTTCTTGCTGCTCTACCAGCACCAGCACAGGCTGCGGCAAGTAGAACCGTTTCTCGGAACAAAGAGGAAGGAAGAGAATCATGGATGACCTCGGTATTGAAATCCAAGAACTGGAGACAGCCACCTTCGAGATCGATGAGCTGAGCGACATCGGCCAGGACGCCTTGGCGAGTTCCAGCTCCTGCTCGTGCTCATCCTGCTGTTCCTGCAGCACATCGTCCTGCTGCTCCTGCAGCACCGCAACCTCAAGCTGCGGCTGAGGTTCGGAACGTTCCGGGGGTTGCAGGGCAGGCACACACAGATGCAACCTTCCTTCCCGGCAACTCCCGGACAGTACCTTTGAGGGCGGCCACTTCGGCGAACAAGTCCTCAACAGTACGCGGTCGTGATTACAGCAGCAGGGACTCATGGACGATCAGCCCCGCCAAGATCCGACCTTGGACCCCATCACAGGCATGGCAGCGGTACTGCTTCCACGCCATCGTCCACCATGACCCCAAGCCAACACAGCCACGCATGACTTTCGCGACAGAAATCAGCATGGACGTGCATCCTATCGATCCGAGGAACACCGCCGGAATCAACCCAGCAGCTGATTCAGGACGGTGCCATGGAGTCATAACAACAATGCTTGTCAAGAAGGGGCTGTTGGTGCGGCGTATCCTGCTGAAGAATCTCACGGAGTAGGCGGTGTCATAGGGTCGTAGCAACAGTGCTTGTCGGGGAGGGGGTTGTTGGTGCGGCGTATGTTGACGGTACAGGACCGGGCGGCTATCGCTAA
>ERZ772968.864-NODE-864-length-14749-cov-13.832381_pt1 | contig 14749 bp, 14 predicted proteins | sample MGYA00580674_ERZ772968 | MGnify/ENA primary metagenome ERZ772968 (study PRJEB29015, sample SAMEA2737940) | human oral metagenome | biome: human oral; feature: human-associated habitat; material: dental | place: China | collected 2138 ...
AGGGTGTGGAGCTGGAGAGCCTCTATCGCAGCAGCGGAAGGTCCGGCTGGACCTGTCTGAAGCGACAGGCCGGGCTGCTGCCTGGAGAGGTCACGCAGGAAGAAGAGTACTTCGGCAGGCGCTTTGCAGACCTTCTGCATGTCGATGATGTCGAACGCCTGGCGTTTCTGGCGCAGGTTACGCAGTCACGCGCAGCGCATGAACTGAAGGAAGCGCGTTCGAATCAACATGGACGTGAGGCTGTGGTGATGTCGGGAAGCGCTCTTCTGAAGGATTCATGCTCAGTACGTGAACAGCGTCTTCTGCAGATGTTGGCCTATCAGATCGATGCGGGACATCAGCAGAAGGAAACCGGCGCCGCGTTCCTTGCAAGACTGATGGAAAGCCCGATGTCCTTCCAGGAGCTGGGGGAACTTGCCGAGGTGCTGTCCAGCCGGAACGTGTTGCCCGCTCGTTCCATCCCTGGGATGGGGGATATACCGCTATGCCTTCATGCCAGTTATGGCGTCCGCGAGATCCTGACGGCTGTTGGCTGGCTGACCGACACACGGCGCTCGCCTTTTCAGGCAGGGGTGCTGGCCTTGCCGGAACGACGGACAGAGCTGCTGTTCGTGACGCTGGACAAGCGCGAAGGCTACCATCAGCGCATTGCCTATCATGATTACGCCATCAGCGCAGAGCGCTTTCATTGGCAAACCCAGAATTCGGCAGGCCCGGATACCAAGGTGGGGCAGCGTTATCTGGAAAGTCCGGATAATGGCTGGCAGTTCCAGCTGTTCGTGCGCCAGACCCGGAAGGACCCGTACCGTGCCTGTGGTCCCGTCACCCTTCTGCAGGCCGAAGGCAATCGCCCCATGAGCATTCACTGGAAGCTGGCGGTGCCGTTGCCAGCCAGGCTTTTCCAGGCGTTCAGCGTTCTTCGTGATGCCTGACGCCTGATACCTGGGGCCGGGGAATTAACTCGCAACCCCTTGCCAGAACTGCCTCAACGCCGGCACGGCCAGAATCGCCAGAAGGCCCAGTACCACCTTGTCGCCGGTACTGAAGCGCCACGTGCCGTGGTGCCGTCTCTGTGAGTACAGGAACAGCAGAACCCCCGGCAGGTACAGCAGTACCGAAAACAGCAGGTAGTGCACGCCGGCGGCGTAGACGATCCACAGTGCATAGGGGGTGGCAATCAGCCCCGTGGCCTTGTATGTCCAGTTCAGGTGCTGCGTGAACGACAGCTTCAGCAGGTAGGCACCGATCAGCAGGTAGGGCACCAGGATCATCGAGGTGGAGATCATCAGCAGGGCTTCATAGCTGTTACCGGTCTGCCAGACCAGGAACAGGCATAGCTGCACGGTCAGGGTGGTGAACAGCAGTGATCCCGTCGGCACTTCGTTGCGGTTGAGCTTGATGAACGATGGCGGGAAGGCGCCGTTCTTTGCACCCATATGTGGGATCTCGGTGGCGTACAACGTCCAGCTCAGGTAAGAAGACAGCACCGAAACGACGAGGCAGGCGCTGATGAGCACCTTGCCCCAGTGGCCCACCATGTGCTGCAGCACGCCAGCCATGGAGGGGTTGGACATGGTGGCGATCTGCGCACGGGGTAGCACACCCTGCGCCAGCAGGGTGATGGCGACATACATGGCCAGAACCAGCACGACGCCGAACACCGTAGCGCGGCCGATGTCGATGCGGCGGCGGGCATGCTTGGAAAGCACGGCCGCCCCTTCGATGCCGGTGAACACCCACAGCGTGATCAGCATGGTGTTGCGCACTTGATCCATCACGCTGCTGGGTGCGCCATCCGTCTGGATGCCTGCGCCATTCCAGTCGGCCATGAAGATGGCGGGATCGAAGAACCATACCGCCAGGCCGATGAACAGCACCAGCGGAAAGACCTTCACGACGGTGGCCAGCAGGTTCACGCCGGCGGCCTCCTTGATGCCGGAGGCGACCAGGGCATATACCAGCCAGGCCACGGTGGAAGCACCGATGAAGGAAATGAACGTGTTGCCCTTACCGAAGATGATCGCGTCCGGTGTGTCAACGAAGGTGCCGGCGGCCTCAAAGGCCACCACCAGGTAGCCGACGATGCCCACGGTCGTGCACAGCCAATAGCCCCAGGCGGACAGGAAACCCATCAGGTCGCCGAATCCATCGTGCGCATAGGTGTAGATGCCGCCATCCAGATCGGGCCGCAGGCGAGACAGCGCCGAGAACGACAGTCCCAGAAAGATGATGCCGACGCCGGTGATGAGCCAGCCGATCAGCAGGGCTTTCGATCCTGCCACGGCAGCCATGTTCTGCGGCAGGCTGAAGATGCCGGAGCCGACCATCGAGCTGATGACCAATGCCGTGAGGGACAGCAGCCCGATCTGGGATCTGGTGGACATGATGTCAGCGACGATGTGCGAACAGATCAGCGGGCAGCGGAAGGCTGAAGATGTGCGGCCAGCTCGGCGATGTGTTCCGGTCCGATGCCGCAGCAGCCGCCCACCATGCTGGCGCCGGCATCCACCCACTGTCGCGCCCAGGCCAGATAGTTCGTGGGTGTCGTATCTTTGCGGATCTCGTCCAGTCCGTCATTGGCGGCGCGCATCTCGCCGTGGCTGGCCTCGAAGGCGTTGGCGTACACGCCCAGACGCACCTGTTCGCTGGCGTTGCCCAGGGCCTGGTGGGCCACACGCACGGCCGCTTCCATCACTTCCGGCATGCTGCAGTTGAAGAGCACGGCCTCGGCGCCCAGGGCCACCATGGTGCGCACGGCGTCGGCAACCCGTTCACCGGAGCGCAGTACGGGTTCCTCATGTGGCTGTGTGTCTTCCAGCGTGAAGGAGGTCCAGAAGGGCTTGCCATCCTGGGGCAGCTGGGTTCGCCAGAAGGCAGCTTCGGCCACGCTGCTCTGTGTTTCGGCCAGCCAGATGTCCACGTGAGGTGACAGGCCTCTCACCAGCGGCTGTGCCAGGGCAGGTGCTTTTGTCACGTCGAACAGGTCGGGCCGGTAAGAGCCGAAGAGCGGCGGCAGCGAAGCGGCCACGCGCACCGGGCGGCCGCTTTCACCGGCAGCCTGGCGCGCCAGCCTGCCGGCGGTGTCGGCCAGGGTCTGGGCTTCGTGCTCGAAGCGGTCGCCGATGTGGAAGGGCACCACGGCGTAACTGTTGGCCGTGATGACCTGCGAGCCGGCACGGATGAAGTCCAGGTGTGTCTGAAGCACGGCCTCGGGGGCTTCGGTCAGCGCCAGGGCCGACCATTCGGGCTGACGGAACGGCGCACCGCGCCGGGCCAGTTCGCGGCCCATGCCGCCGTCGAGGATGAGGATGTCTTTCTTGTCCATGGGAAGGCGGTTCGATGAACCGGAAGGAGGAGGGCGGCTCATTCTATGGCCCGCCCTGCACCCTCATGCCGTTTCCGCATATGGACAGAAGGGTTTCGTCCATCCCTGGCAGAAGGCTGCCGGATCGGTTGTCGGTTACTTTCGGAACCTGGGCTGCGTGTGTACGACAGGGGGTCATCTCTGGCAGGGATGGACGACGCCTGCCTTCGGGCCTACCCCGCGCTGCCCTGGCGTGGGCTTACGCCTGTGCCGTTCCCCGGATCTTCTGGATGCCCAGGAAGAGGATGGCCAGTACCAGGCCGGCCAGCAGGCCGACCACACCCTGGGCCACCGGCAGTGCCAGGCTGGACAGCCAGCCGGGCAGCGTCACCTGCGTCAGGCCGTGTTCCAGGGCATGATGCACGGCCGGGATGCCGTGGGTCACGATGCCGCCACCGACCAGGAACATGGCGATCGTGCCGGCGATGCTCAGTCCCTTCATCAGCCAGGGGGCAGCGCGCAGGATGCCGCGTCCGATGGCGCGCAGCAGCGGGCGCATGCCGCCGCCCTGCAGCTGGCTCAGGTACAGGCCCAGGTCGTCTAGCTTCACGATGGCGGCCACAATGCCATAGACGCCCACGGTCATGGTCAGGGCGATGATGGCCATGACGGATATCTGCGTGGGCAGCGGCTCGTGGGCCACGATGCCCAGCGTGATGGCGATGATCTCGGCCGACAGGATGAAGTCGGTTCGGATGGCACCCTTGACGCGCTCCTTCTCGTTCAGCGGCGCCTGTTCGCCGGCAGGGGGGGCTGGTTCGGACAGGGCATGATCAGCGGCGTGTTCGGAGTGCTCGGCGTGTTTGCGATGCACTGCGGAGTGCAACAGTTTCTCGGCACCCTCGAAGCACAGGAACAATCCGCCCAGGGTCAGCAGCGGCGTCACCAGCCAGGGGACGAAGGCGCTGATGGCCAGCGCCAGCGGTACCAGGATGGTCTTGTTCAGCAGTGAGCCCTTGAACACGGCCCAGACCACCGGCAGTTCACGGTCCACGCGCATGCCCGTGACCTGCTGGGCGTTCAGGGCCAGGTCGTCGCCCAGTACGCCCGCGGTCTTGGCACCGGCGGTTTTCGTGAGCGCTGCAACATCATCCAGCAGGCTGGCGATGTCGTCGATTAAAGTGAGCAGGTTGGCAAGCGCCATGCGTATCCTATCCGGGCCGGGAGGGCCGTCAAACCGTTGAATGTACCTGATCGATCGATGTCGGACGTTGCGGAAGTATCCGTGAAGCCGTGTGGTAGTGATACAGCATGTGAAGTGTTGTCATCGCCTTGCGGGAATGGGGCCCACCTGTACGACGTTCAGGATCTACAGGCCGGGCGTCGCCACTGGCTGGGCGGCATGGCTGCTGCCCTGCTGGGGGGCGGTGCGCTTGCGGTTGGCCCTGCTGTCGTCCGGGCGGCCGCGATCGCGTCCCCGGAGCGTAAGGCCGTTTCCCAGTCGCAGGTGACATTGCCTTTTCCGGCATCGAGAGCGGTACCCGGTGGCGTGGCCGTGGTGCCGCTGGGTGCTGCGCGGCGAGCGCCCAAGGCCATCTGGAATGGGATACCCGTTCTGGTGACAGGGTCATCATCGGGGTGGTTCGCGGTACTGGGCATTCCGCTGCACACGCTGCAGGATCGGCTAGTGCTGGAGGTACAGGATGCGGCGCCCGGTGAGCGGGCTGAAAGACAGGCCTCGGTGCGCGATACGGGCAAAGGTCGCGACGGAGAGACCACTGCGGCGGCTGCTCGGGCCGGCAAGGCTCAGCCGGAGGCGTCGTCGACCGGGTTGCGACGGATCGACGTGCCCATCCGTCCCCATCAGTATGCCGAGCAGCACCTGAAGGTGGTGCCGGGGCAGGTCACGCTCAGCAAGGATGTCCTGTCCCGCCATCTGCGCGAACGCAAGCAGAGCACGCGCGTCATGGCCACCTGGAGCGAACCGGTGCCTGCCTCGCTGCAGCTGCGCCAGCCGGTGCCGGGCGTGCGCTCCAGCTCGTTCGGGCTGCGTCGCTTCTTCAACGGCCAGTCGCGCAATCCGCACGGTGGCATGGACATCGCGGCGCCGGTGGGAACGCCCGTGCAGGCGGCCGCTCCCGGCGTGGTCATCGATGCCGGCGACTATTTCTTTAATGGAAACACCGTCTGGGTCGACCATGGTGCCGGGTTGTTGACCATGTACTGCCACCTGGACCGCATTCGTGCCCGTGTCGGCGAGCGGATCCGGGCTGGCGATGTCATTGGAACCGTGGGCAAGACCGGGCGGGTCACGGGCCCGCACCTGCACTGGTCGGTGTGCCTGAACCGCACCATGGTCGATCCGGCGCTCTTCCTGAAGGCCGAACAGCCCAGAAAGGCAGTACGGCGCAAGTAGAGAAGCGGGTCAGGATTGCTGGGTCAGCATCCGAGCGATCTCGGGGTGCCAGACCAGTCGGCACCCTTCGTTGGCATCCAGCCGCACCGCCGCGTTCTGACGAAACAGCTGAAGCCATTCATCCAGCAGGGCGGGGGGCATGTCGAAGACGCAGAAGCCCGGTTCTGGTTGCCAGCTGCCTTTGGGGTCTTCACCTCGGGCGGGCAGCCAGGCCAGATTACTGTGCAGGATGGTGGTCTGCAACCGGGCTTGCAGGGCGTCGTTTTCGGCACGGGCCAGCTCTTGACCGAAAGGATTCCAGGCCGTCAGGATGCTGGCCGACGTGGCGCCGTGCCGGGTCAGCCACGCCCGGTGCTGCTGGCCACTGTCGCCGATGCGCAGGCAGACCGGGGGCTGATCCTCGGCCAGGTAGTCGGTCTGTTCATAGGCCTGGATGGTTTCGGCCGAGGGCCGCAAGGGAGTAGGCATGCCGCTCATTTCAGTGCCCGTCCACCCGGGGTGATGATCTGCTGGCCGGGCAGGGACCGCTCGCCGGACCGCTCCATGGGCAGTGGCGCGGGGTCGGGGAAGTTGGGCGAGGGGCGCAGCGGGTTCACGCGCGGTGGGCGCGGCTCCTGCATGCGGGGGACTTCGTAGTAGTCCGGCACCTCGTAGACGGGCGCCGGGCGGTACACGGGGGCCGGCCGGTAGACTGGGGGCGCCTGGTAGACCGGGGCTTCGTACACGGGGGCTGGTGCATAGATGACCGGCGGGTCCACGTACACGGAGGGACCGGGTTCCACGTAGACCGGATACGGCTCGTATTGTGGCCGGGCACGCCAGGTACGTTCCACTTCAATGGTCGTGTTGCCGATCCGGCTCTGGACACGGTAGGCGTTCAGTTCCTGCGCAAAGCGCGGATCGTTGAACCAGGGCTGGTTGCGATAGTGCGCCATCCAGTATGGTCCCAGCGCGAAGCGGCTGACGGGCACGCCCACCGTCGGCCCCACCACGGGCACCGGTCGGCCGTAGCCGTCCACCATGATGCTCAGATTGCGGGCATTCATCCAGCCCCGAAAGCCGTTGGCCGCCACGTCGCACCAGCCGAAGTCCGGCAGGCAGCTCAGGATGCTGACACTGGTCTGCGGGGTCAGCCGCTCCAGCTGCGGGTAGTCCGGGGCAGGGCCGGCGTACAGGCCGGAAATCTGGACCGTGAAGGCCTTGGTCTGGCGGGCGTGTGCCGCCTGGGGGGCCGCTAGGCTGGCCAGAGCCAGAGAGGCCGCTGTGATGCAGCCCAACGCGCCAAACCGATGCGCAAAGACTGTCTGGAACATGCTTGCTCCTGAAAGGGGCCTGCCGAAGGCTGGCCAACATCGCACAAAACGGGATGCCAGGGTGCCGGGTTGACCCGGCTTTGTGGTGGAATTGTTATGGTCGCGTAGGCAATGTGTGAAGGCCAGCATGAAGAATTCAGTACTATCACTGCCCCTGCTTCGGCGCCTGGTCAGTCCCGGCTGGCGCCATCCGGGCTTTGTTCCCTACTGGCCGCTGCTGCGCCGCCTGCGTGACATGGCGCTTGAAACGGCGGGAGAACAGGCTTCGGCCTTGTCGCTAGCGCAAGAAGAGGAGGCGGGACTGGATGCCGCCCCTGACGAAGACGATCCAGCGACCTGGGACGCCGAGCACTGGTTGCCGTTCATGAATCGACTGGCCGTCTGGCGTGGTCTGCGCTCGGTCCGGGGCATGCCCCTGCGTTTCGTTTCGGGCAGCGGCGTGGGTGCTATGGATTATGAATTCAGTATCCTGAAGACCGGACAGATTCCGTGCAAGCCCCTGGGGCTGGGCGCGCGGCACGACTTTCATAACGCCCTGGTCTGGCTGCGTTTTCCGCGTCTGAAGGCTGCCATCAACTGGCTGCATTGTCAGCAGGAGGAAAGTGAGACGCCGCAGGCGGGTGATGAACCTGAGCGGGAAGGTGTGTTTTCTGGTCATGTGGCGCCAGATGCGTCCACCAACCAGAAGGGGCGCCGAGGCCGGGGACCTCTGCGCGATGCCCTGACCCTGCTGGACGAGAATGGTGCATTATGGCCGGCACCTGCGCCAGAATGGGTGCGGATGCTGGAAACGCGGGAGTGGTGCGCTCTCTTTGTCGAGAGTCGGCAGGCATTGATGGGCGGCGCGTCTGAATTATCGACGTTGCGCGATGATAGCCATGCCGGTGTGGCGCTGAACCTGGCGTCAAGGGCAGCGCGGAACGCGCCCGTCATCGTTGGCCATGGCTTGCTGGAGAAGCTTCACCGTCCCTACAAGTCCATGACGGCCAAGCTGCTGCCGTGTCCGGATCCCCGGTATGGCCTGGACCGGGGCACGGCTGCCCGGCTGTGTGAGCTGGCCGGGCAGCAGGCGCTGCGCCCGGCCCTGCTGCTGCCGTTGCCGCTGCAGGGCTGGCCAGGCTGGGATCCGGCCAATGCGGCCCCTGCCTTCTATGCGGACGAGAGGATCTTCAGGCCGCTGCGCCCGGTTGCCCTGGACGGTTGATCACTTCGGCGGCAGATCGGTGCGAGCCATCGGGGCGGGTACCTTGCGGAACGAGTTGGTCCCGTGGCCGACCCGACGAGCGCCCCGGCGTCCGTTGTTGCCGCCCATGGCCATCATCGTCCGGTCTGCCCCGTTCTCAGGAATGCTCAGGCGCATCTGATAGGGGCTGTTCGGGTCGCCCATCACGTTCACCGTCAGCATGATCTGCGGTGCTGCCACATCCTCTTCCGAATGAAAGATCACGTACGGCGACGCATCTGGCCGCATGACGACGAAGTTGCGGGCGACGGGGGCGCGGAAGCCCTCGGGTACCTCGGCATTCTCCACCAGGAAGGCCACGGCGGTGGCCCGATCGTTGGGCGTGCCCTCAAAGGGCAGCAGCACCTTCAACGGCTGGCCCCGTTCGGACAGCACCACCGGCTCGCCGAAGTTGACCGGGTACTCGACGGCCTGGGCCGGCAGGCTGGCAGCAGCCAGGCCCGCACCCGCCACCGCGGCCAGCATCGTGCGCGACAGGCCGGCGGCCAGCGCGCGCTTCAGAAGACGTTTCATCAGCAAGATCCTCATTGGGAGATCTGCGCCAGCATCCGGTTTCGTGCTTCGCCTGTCGAGACAGAGTGGATGAATGGTTGGCCACACACGGCGGGTTGCCTTCGACGGCCGGGTACTGACGGCCAGCTGTGACGGAATGCCGGTGTACCGAGTCGCCGGTGGAAAGTCCCATGGTCTGGGCATCTGGTGTTACATTCCCGGCCGGAGCGGGTCGGACGGTCGCCGGGGCGACCCGGAGGAAGGTCCGGACTCCTGCGGGCAGGATGCTGGCTAACGGCCAGGCGCCATAAGGCCAAAGTGGGACGCCGTCCCACTTTGGCCCCAAAGCGATGGACAGTGGCACAGAAAACAGACCGCCCGGCAGCCTGGCTTGCCGGGTAAGGGTGAAAAGGTGGGGTAAGAGCCCACCGCGCGGCTGGTGACAGGCGTGGCACGCCAAACCCCATCCGGAGCAACATCATGTAGGCACGCGAGGCAGCCTCGGCTGCACAGGGCGCCCGCCCGAGCGTGCGGGTGGATGGCTAGAGCCGGCCGGCAACGGTCGGCCCAGATGAATGACCGTCACACCTTCCCAGGTGGACAGAATCCGGCCTATAGACCCGCTCCATTCCTTCTTTTTCGGGCCTTGGGCTGGCTCCTTGTGGCATCGTCCGACTTGGTGCAAGCCCTTTCGCCTGTCAACCCTTGCCGGTTATTTGGGCAGGAAGGCTGTCATGACGCATGGCAAAAAAGGCTGCGCCCTCTGTCGTCTTCGTGCTGAGACCGGTCGCGGCGGCACCACAGGCTGCATGGATGACCCATTCTTTCGCCGGGAAGGCAACGCTTCAACGACCGTTCGTCGGCCGAAAATACCGCCGATCGCCCCTGGTTTTTTCACAATCGTTGTAGAAGTGTTGCAAATAACTGCCAATTAGTTGATGGCTTACTTTCAGTGACGCTGCTAAGTACGTGAAAAGTGGTCGGACGGTTGCTTTTTCAGGATGAGCGATCCTCTGTAAGTCATTGTCATAGCAGGAAAAAACACTTTCTCCCGATTTGACGCTGCTCGGAACCCCCCGTATTCTTCGATCTGGTGGGGATTTGTGGGAAAAGGTGGGCCTTGGTGGGAAAATTCACCCGGGGTGAGCCTCTCGCAGGCCCGCCAGCACCGTCGAGGTGGCAGCGTAGCCTGGTCCGGATCGGGTCTGTATCGCCGCCGCCCACTCATCAACCGGGTTGGTTAGCCAATGTTCGAAGGGAGCTTCCCACTGTCGCTGGATGCGAAGGGTCGTCTGACGATCCCGTCGCAATGGCGCGGTGTGCTCGAAGAACAGGGCGTGCGCAAGCTCGTGCTGACCCGGCACTTCGGTGACTTGCTGCGGATCTACCCGCTGCCGGAATGGGAGAAGGTACGTGAGCACATCGCCTCCGTGCTGACTTCCAAGGACGACCGTATTCGTCGTCTTCTGATCGGCTCGGCAGAAACCGTGGAGATGGATGGTGCAGGACGCATCCTGGTTAGCCCGATCCTGCGTCGGGCCGGCAAGCTCGATCGCAAGGTGGTCATGGTCGGAGACCTGACCCGCTTCGAGCTGTGGGATGAGCAGATTTGGGAAGCCTATCTGGACAAGCAGGCTGCGGCCGGCTTGCCGGAAGACTTGGGCGACATTCCGGGCCTCTGAGCGATGGAAAGAGGCGCGGATATGGACCGGGAAGGATTGTTGTCGGGGGCGCATCTGCCCGTGCTGCTGCACGAGGCGGTTGCGGCTCTGGCCATCCGCCCGGATGGGGTGTACGTGGACGGCACGTTCGGACGCGGAGGGCATAGCCGGCACATTCTGCAGGCCCTCGGACCGAAAGGCCGTCTGTTGGCATTGGACAGGGATCCAGAAGCAGTGGCAGCAGCTCGGGCATGGAAACAGGAAAGCGGTGACGCACGGTTCGAGATCGTGCACGCCCGCTTCTCGTCGCTGGACGAGGTGCTTGATGCGCGTGGGCTGACACACATCGACGGGCTGCTGCTGGACCTGGGAATCTCGTCGCCTCAGGTCGACGATCCCAGCCGGGGTTTCAGTTTCATCGGCGATGGTCCGCTGGACATGCGCATGGATCCGACCGTGGGTCCGTCGGCGTACGAATGGTTGATGCAGGCCACGGTCGAACAGATTACCGAGGTATTGAAAAGAGATGGTGACGAACGGTTTGCTTTTCCGATTGCAAAGGAGATTGCTGCTCGCCGCGACCAGACCGACGGCCAGGGCATTCAGACAACACGACAGCTTGCCGATCTCGTGGCGGGGGTCATCCGTCGGCGGCAAAAGAATTCGCCGAAAAATCCGGCCACACGCACCTTTCAGGCTCTACGGATTCACACCAATGACGAAGGCGGCGAGCTCGCGCGGGTCCTGAACGTCGCTCTGCGGCGCCTGGCCACTGGCGGGCGCCTGTCCGTGATCAGCTTCCATTCCAACGAGGACCGCGTGGTCAAGCAGTTCATCGCACGTCACGCTGGCCGTGATGCCGAGCGTCACCCCGTGACCGGTGCATGGCTGGCCGAGCCGCTGCTCAAGTCCCTGGGACGTGTCCTGCCTGGCGAGGCCGAGGTGGCGACCAATCCGCGGGCGCGCTCGGCCATCCTGCGTGTGGCCGAACGGCTGCCGTCGGTGCTGCATTGAGGAGCGCACGGACATGATGCTGAACCGGATCAATATCGTGCTGGCCGTCCTGCTGATGATCGCAGCCCTGCTGCTGGTCACGGCCCAGAACCGTGCACGGCGCCTGAACACCGAGATGGAGCAGGCCCAGGGTCAGACCCGCGAGCTGGAAGTGCGCTTTTCCCAGCTGCAGATCGAGATCACCCGGCTGGCCAAGCCCTCGCTGCTGGACGCCCGTGCCCGACAGGACCTGGGGATGATTGCGCTGACCCCCGAGCGCACGATTTACCTGAGAGGAAGCCGCTGATGCCCAAATCAGTCAAATTCGCCGCCCCGCACCTGCTGCAGGCGCGTTTGCAGTTGTGGCGCTCGCGTTTCATGTTCGCCCTGCTGTTCGTGGCGTTCTCGGCGCTCTGCATCAAGGCGTTCTACCTGCAGACGGCTTCCAAACCCTTCCTGCAGGCCCAGGGTGCCCAGCGTTACGAGAAGACCATCGAACTGCAGGCCAACCGCGGCCGCATTCTCGACCGTCACGGCGTCGTGCTGGCCTCCAGTCTGCCGGCACGCTCCATCTGGGCCTACGCCGACCGCGTGGACCTGGCCGACCCGCGCCTGATGGACCTCGCGCGCCTGCTGGGCATGAAGCCGCAGGATCTGCAGGCCAAGCTCACCCACGGTGACCGCAGCTTCGTCTTCCTCAAGCGCCAGGTCGATCTGGACACCGCCGAGCGGATCGCCGCGCTGCGCATCCACGGCATTGGTCAGGACAGCGAATACAAGCGCAACTATCCCGAGGGCGAGATTGCCGCACACCTGGTGGGCTTCACCGACCTGGCGCACGTCGGTCAGGAAGGCCTCGAGCTTGCCTTCCAGTCCACGCTGGCCGGCAAGCCGGGCAGTCGTCGTGTCGTGCGTGACGGCAGCGGCCGCATCATCAGCGACATCGACCAGATCAAGGAGCCGCAGGACGGCCGCGACCTGAAGCTCACCATCGACTCGCGCATCCAGTACCAGGCCTTCCAGGCCATCAAGGAAGCCGTGGCAGCCCAACAGGCCAAGGCCGGTGCCGCCGTGGTGCTGGACGCCCGCAATGGTCAGATCCTGGCGCTGGCCAACTGGCCTTCGTACAACCCGGCCGACCGCCGCACCCTCAACGGCAACGGGCTGCGCAACCGCGCCATCACCGACCTGTACGAGCCGGGTTCCACCCTGAAGGTGTTCACCGCCGCACTGGCGCTGGACAGCGGCCGCTATTCGCCGTCGTCGCTCTTCGATGCCCGCGAAGGCTTCATGAAGATCGGTCCGGATGTCATCCGTGACGCACACCGCAACAAGGAACTGCTGACGCTGCAGCAGGTCATCCAGAAGAGTTCCAACATCGGCACCGCCAAGATGGCGCTCAGCATGTCGCCCGAGGACCACTGGAAGATGTTGGATGCCGTCGGAATCGGTCAGGCGCCTCGCATCGGTTTCCCCGGTGCTGCCGCAGGTCGCCTGCGTCCCTACACCAAGTGGAAGCCCATCGAGCACGCCACCATCTCCTACGGGCATGGCCTGTCGGTGTCGCTTCTTCAGATGGCACGCGCCTACACCATCTTCGCGGATGGCGGTGACGTGCTGCCCGCCCAGCTGATCATTCCCGAAGAAGAGCGTCGCATTCGCGCCATCCAGGTGTCCGCACGCGGCGGTGCCGCCCTGGGCGCCGGTTTCAACGCCCCCGTGCGTGGCACGCCGGTCATCCGTCCCCAGACGGCCGCCACCATGCGCCACATCCTGGAAATGTCGGCGGGCAACAAGGATGCCGTCAGCCGCGCGGCCGTGCCGGGCTATCGCATCGGCGGCAAGACCGGTACCTCCAAGAAGCTGGAAGGTGGTCGCTACGTCAAGAAATACGTCAGCTCCTTCATCGGCATGGCGCCCATGTCCAACCCGCGCGTCATCGTCGCCGTCATGATCGATGAGCCGGGTGCCGGCAAGTACTACGGTTCGGACATCGCGGCGCCGGTGTTCGCCCGCATCACCGGCGAGGCCCTGCACACGCTGGCCGTCGAGCCCGATGCCCCGTTCGAGACGATGATCTCCCCGATCAGCCCCGAGCTGGTGGTGGGGCCTGGCAGCGTGCCGCGCGCGCCGGGTGATGTCGGCCGCGTCCAGAATGTCAGCGTGCCGCGTCATACGCTCATTCCGCCGGCCAAAGGCAGACCCAAGACCTCATCGGCCGATGAGGGCAAGCCTCGCCTGGCAGTCCGGCAGGAGAACGAACGCCCGGGCAGTGGAAGGGGAGGCGCCTGATGGCGGAGTCCCCGAACGGCCTCAAGGGCCTGGTCGAGCCGACGGAACTGGTCGCCTGGTTGCGGGAGCATCTTCCCGCCACCGGGCGTCTCGTTTCCGACAGCCGCCGCGTTGGCAAGGGTGATGCCTTCTTCGCGCTGCATGGCCGGCGTCAGGATGGCAGCACCTTCATCGCGCAGGCGGTGCAGCAGGGTGCGGCCGCCGTTGTCGTGGCCATCCCGGCGCAGGCCTGCCAGGCAGAAGACGCTGCCGAAGGGGATGCGGCGCAGGCCGAGCACGCCGCTTGCGGGAATTTCGACTACTTCAGGAATCTGCCGACGCTGCCGGATGGTATCCAGGTGCTTGTCTGCTACGTGCCGTGCCTGGGTGCCCAGTTGGGTGCGCTGGCCGACGAGTATTACGACCACCCCACCCAGGTGCTGGACGTGGTGGCTGTCACCGGCACCAACGGCAAGACCAGTACTACCCACTGGATCGCCCAGGGAGTGAACGATCGTCTGGCACGTACCGGCGACGCCCAGACCGAGGATGCGAAGAACGGTTCCGCCGACACCTCGTCGCAACGTCCTGCCGAATTTGCAGGTCTGGTCATCGCTCTGGATGGCGAGGCCGACACCGTCATGCAACCCGGCCGGGGCCGGGGTGTCGTCATTGGTACCAATGGTGTCGGCACGCCCGGGGCGCTGAAGTACATCGGTCTCACCACACCCGATCCGCTCACGCTGCAGACGTTGTTCCAGCGCTTCCGTACAGACACCGAAGCGCCGGTTGGTGTGGTGGCCATGGAAGCCTCCTCAATCGGTCTGGTGCAGGGACGCATGCAGGGTACCTGCATCCATACCGCCGTCTTCACCAACCTCACCCGCGATCACCTCGACTATCACGGTTCGATGCAGGCCTACGGCGCGGCCAAGGTCGGGCTGTTCTCGTGGCCCACGTTGCAGGCAGCCGTCGTTAATCTGGGTGATCCGCTGGCAACCGAGATCATCGAGGTGCTGCATCGCCATCCGGCGGCACCGCGCATCATCGGCTACT
>ERZ772968.869-NODE-869-length-14701-cov-8.604465_pt1 | contig 14701 bp, 4 predicted proteins | sample MGYA00580674_ERZ772968 | MGnify/ENA primary metagenome ERZ772968 (study PRJEB29015, sample SAMEA2737940) | human oral metagenome | biome: human oral; feature: human-associated habitat; material: dental | place: China | collected 2138 ...
TTCTTGGTGCCGTAGCCGGTGATGGGCATGTCGTAGGGGATGGCGCGCACGGTCATGTCCCGGTAGCGCACCAGGCGCTGGGCCTCCTCGTGGCGGATGACGAAGGGGTAGCCCTCCTCCATCCAGGGGTCGGGGTGCTCGGTCTGGAAGCCGTCCTCGAAGAGCTGCTTGAACAGCCCGTAGCGGTAGAGGATGCCGAAGCCGTTGACCGGCAGGTCGAGGGTGGCGCAGGAGTCGAGGAAGCAGGCGGCCAGGCGGCCCAGACCGCCGTTGCCCAGGGCGGCGTCGGGCTCCTGCTCCAGGACGTCGCTGAGGCTGTCGCCGAAGGAACCGACGGCCTCGCGTGCCTCATCGACCATCCCCAGGTTGGAGAGGTTGTTGAGCAGGGCGCGACCCATGAGGAACTCGGCGGAGAAGTAGTGCTCCTGGCGCCCGGCGCTGTACTTCTGCTCGGTGGCGTACCAGTCGTCCGCGATGGTGTCGACGACGGCGGCGGACAGGCCCTGCCAGACCTCCATGAGGGTGGCTGCGGAGGCGGGTCGACCGGATACGGCGCGCACCTGCGCGGGGGCGCTTGTGACCAGGTTCTGTGGCATGACTTCTTTCCTCATGGGACGGCGATGGCAGCGGCTGCATGATCCTTCGATTGCAAGAATCTTGCAGGAACCGCCAGCAGCCTACCCCGTCCGCGCCGTGGGGGACACGGAAGGGCGTGTGACGAAGCCCCAACAAGGCTGGGCTCGGCGGCGTCCGAGCGGCGTGAGGCCCCGCTGATCTTGGCGTTGTACTCGCAGAGACCTGCAGGCAGTGGATGCGCCTGGCGATCCGGGTCCGGTTGAGGTCGTCCTGGGGCCAGTGGTAGGCCGGGAACGCAACCGTGCAGTTGTCGGTCAAGGCGCCGATGATCAGGATGCGATCCAGCCCGACGGCGAGGTTGACTGGACGGGCGGAGCGGGTGGAGGGAGTCCTTGGTGCGGGTCGGAGCCGGATGGGCGCCCTGTTGGCGGGAGCCCGCCTCGCTCTCCGAGCCCGCCCCCAAGTCCATCGCGGTCCATAGGCTTGGCGGGCGCCTCCACGATGAGTCTCGTCGTTACTTGCGGCCCCTGGGCCTGGACGCCTCCTTCTTGGCCCCGCCAGGGCGCTTGGCGGCCTGGGTCAGGCGCCTGCGCGCGTTGTCCCGGCTCCAGCCAGTCACCGCGCACACCTCGCCCGGGCATCCGCCCCTTGTCGCCCTTGGACGCCCTGGCGTACTTCCTGGTGATCTCAGCCCTGGCCCCCATCGACAGCTCGCTTCCCATGCCCACCACAGTCCGCGGATTTCGCAGGCACTTCCACATGAGGCACGGGACCTCCTTCGCGGGCATCCACCATGAGTCTCGTCGATCGCTGGACATGTCGAGATCGCGGGCATACAATTCTACCAAGCGCTCAGCGCGCTATCCTGTTTAGTCGCCGTGCACGATGGCCACCGCGCTCCGCAATATTGACCCAGTTGTAGGTTTTTGCGAGAGGAAATCTATTGGTCGCACTGTGTTTTATAGAGGTTTTCTTGCTGTAGCGAAAGTATCGATCATTGAAGTTGAGCGCTCTGTCGTCGACCGTAGTTCATGATGTGCATGTTAATGATTGGAGGAAGTGAAGTTATGAAACCTTGGGTAAGGGATTCGATATGGTGGCAGGTGTATCCGTTAGGTTTTACAGGGGCATCAGTGCGACCATTACCCTCGGATACCCCTGGCGATTCCGTCGGGCGTGGCCTTAGTTCTCTGGTGCCGTGGCTCGATTATCTGATAGATCTTGGCGCCAATGGGCTTGCTCTAGGGCCAATCTTTCGATCTGAGACGCACGGTTATGATACCGTCGATTTTTTCTCAATAGACCCTAGACTTGGTGACATCGACGATTTTGATCGCATGATGGGCAAGTGTCGTGCCAAAGGAATCAAAGTGATGCTTGACGGCGTATTCAATCATGTCGGGACGGCTCATCCGCTGTTTGTCTCGGCGATGAGAGGTGACGACTCCGCCCGCTCGATGTTCCGCGTGGAATTAGCGGAAGATGGGAGCGTCCGAGGGTATCAGGACTTTGAAGGACATCGAGGGCTGGCGGTCTTGAATCATGACTCCTCGGAAGTGTGTGATCTCGTTGTTGATGTCATGCGTCATTGGTTGCGCCGGGGAGTGTCAGGTTGGCGTCTGGATGCAGCGTACTCGATGAATCCAAATTTTTGGGGAAAAGTTCTTCCCCAGGTCAGGAGTGAATTTCCTGAAGCGTTCTTCGTTGGTGAGGTAATCCATGGGGATTATGGGGACATTGTGCGAAAGTCCGGGATGGACTCAGTGACTCAGTATGAACTATGGAAGGCTGTCTGGAGTTCATTGAAGGACGGGAATTTCTTCGAGTTGGACTGGTGCTTAAAACGACACAATTCCTTTATGAACAGTTTTGTCCCGGCAACTTTTGTTGGAAACCATGACGTCACGCGACTGGCTACCACAATTGGTGACGATTTGATGCGTCTTGCAATCGTCATTCTGTTCACGGTCGGTGGTGTTCCATCCGTATATTACGGTGATGAGCAGGCGTTCCGAGGGGAAAAGAAGGATATGCTCGGCGGTGATGACGAGGTTCGCCCCGAATTCCCTGAGACCCCAGAAGAACTTAGTCCTCTTGGGGCCGGAATGTATCGGCTGCATCAAGATCTCATCGCTCTGCGACGTCGGCATCCGTGGCTGGTTGGCGCGAAAACTCGGCCGATCGAACTTGATAATCGTGCGTACAGTTACGAATCTGTCGGAGATGATGGGCAAGTTCTTGCCGTCACGATGAGACTGGATCCTGCCCCTTTGGCAATTGTCTCCGCCAACGGACAAGAGTTTCTCAGGGTTGGGGGCTAGCCTGCCACCACGTGAATCTTATGCTACTTTAAAGGAAATTATTTATGTTGACGGTGCCTCAAATTATTGTTCTTAGTCCATTTGAATCTGCTGACCAATATATTCCTTCTTGTGCAAGTGAAGCTGGGGCGCTTGGAATCGTAGACATATCGTATGCCACAAATACGTTGGAGGCGGAGAGATTTTTGCGCTCTGCGTCCGGCGCGGTTGGAGTTAGATTGTCAGGTCCTCCGCTTCTGCCTTGGGACGTCCTTTGTGATGCACTAGCTTCGTGTCAGCCGGATACAGTTCTTCTTGGATCTGGATGCCTTGAAGATGATGACGTTACGAGGTTGATCGGGGGCGATTCGATCATCTTAGGCGAGGCAGTCTCATGCGATGAGGCATGCCGTTGGATCGATCGCGGCGCCGACGGCGTGGTGATCCGGGGACGGGAAGGAGGTGGAAGTACGGGAGACCTGTCGAGCCCGGTCATTCTCGCACAGATCCTCGAGCAGCACCGTGACGCGAAGATCTGGGTTCGAGGAGGCGTGGGTCGGCATACTGCCAGAGGCCTTATCGCAGCCGGGGCTACGGGGGTTGTGTTGGACGTGCAGTTAGCGCTAATGCCCGAGTCAGATACCTCGGAGACCGTCCGTCGAATCCTGAGCGCACCATCTCTTCCCCGGTCGATCAGACGCGACGGGGAGCAAATTCTACCAGACGCGAGAGGCCTCTACTCGGAAATTCCCCGCCGTGAACGTCAGATCGGTGACGACGCATTGATCGCCAAACTGTTTTCTCAGTACTACGGCTCAGTTCGAGAGGCCGTGGCCGACATGGCGGCGAGAATCAAGCAGACGGCTGACACGTGGAGGTCGGTCAACAAACTCAATCTTCTCGACGGGCGTGCCGCGAGGGCCCAGCGCACTAAGTCCCCCTTCATTCAGGGGCCCATGACGAGAGTCAGCGATGTTCCAGAATTCGTCAAGGAGGTGTGTGATGCCAATGCGTTGGGAACGCTTGCCCTGGCGGTCGCGAGTCCGTCCCAGGCGGAGGCGCTGCTGACTCAGGCTGAGGCCGTACTGCAGGGACGGACATGGGCCGTGGGCATGCTGGGATTTCTCGATGAGGCTCTCGTCCGGCGGCACCTGGAGCTCGTTCAGCAAAGTTCTGCCTCCGCTGTGGTGCTCGCTGGAGGTCGCCCGTACCAGGAGAAGCTCCTTCGGGATGCGGGAAAGCAGTGCTTCGTTCATGTCCCTTCCGCGGACCTGCTTCGTACATTCGTTGCCGCTGGCGCGCGGTGCTTTGTTTTCGAAGGTGCGGAGTGCGGCGGGCACATCGGCCCTCTCTACTCACTCCCTCTATGGGAGCTTCAAGTCAGCGTCCTTCTGGAACTCGTCGACGATCACAAAGTTGCTGCCGAGGATCTTGTGATTGCGATGGCCGGCGGGATACATGACTCCTCCAGCGTCGCGATGGCTCTCCTAACCGCAGCGGATCTCGTGGAGCAGGGCAGTGCGGTCTCCCTACTCATGGGAACGGCGTACTCGCTCACCACCGAGGCGGTGCGGACGGGAGCGGTGACCCAAGACTTTTGCGACGTTGTTACAAGTGCTACGTCGAGTGCCAGGCTGGAGACCGCTCCCGGGCACACTACCCGCTGCGCACCTACACCTCTGGTCGAAGAGATTCATGCGGTGAGAGAATCTAAAATCCGTGCCGGCGAACCTGATCAGAGTATCTGGAGGTGTCTGGAGGAGATGACGCTCGGACGTCTCCGCATGGCGACGAAAGGCCTCGTACGGGAAGGGGAAGAGTTGCGTCCGGTCCCGGTCGATAAGCGTCATGAGGGTGGCTTGTACATGACCGGTGAAGTATCCTTGCTTATTCAGTCCACCAGTAACACTAACGAGTTGCATGAAGGAATTCTGAAGGGGCTTAATGAGGTCGAGGAACGGCTTGACGAACTCTCTCCCTCTCGGCGAGCGAATGTCTTCGAACAGGATCCGGACGATCAATCATCGTGGGGTGATGGAATTGCTATTGTGGGCATGTCGGGCCTGTTCCCCGGAGGTGGTGGAATCGAAGAGTTCTGGACCCACGTTCTGGAGTGCGATGACCTTGTGACTGATGTCCCTGATCAGCGCTGGGACAAGGAGATTTTCTATGATCCAGGTGCTCGAAATGTGCCGAGGGCTGACAGTGCGAGAGGCGCTTTTCTTCCTGCTGTTCCCTTTGATCCCGTATACTTCGGTATCCCGCCGCTTTCGCTTACCAGCATTGAGCCCGTGCAGCTGCTCGCGCTGGAAGCAGCAAGGCGTGCTCTGGTCGATGCAGGCTTAACACCTGGAGAAGTGAGCGAAACGGTCAGCATCGTTTTTGGTGCAGAGTCTGGCAGTGATCTGTCTGCAGGAATTTCCTTACGTACGGGGTTGCCAGCGTTCACTGGCGTCCTTTTAGATGGATTTGATGCCGCACTTCCCCGTCTCACGGGAGACTCTTTCCCTGGAATGTTGGCTAATGTCGTATCCGGGCGTGTTGCGAACCGTCTTGACCTGTCGGGATCGAACTTTGTCGTGGACGCTGCATGCGCGTCATCTCTTGCGGCGTTAAAGGCAGCCTGTCATGAGCTTATTCTTGGAGATTGTGACGTAGCGTTGGCTGGCGGTGCCGATACTCATAACGGTATTGGAGACTTCGTTATGTTCTCCTCGGTGGGTGCACTGTCGAAATCTGGTCAATCACGTCCGTTTGACAGGGAAGCTGATGGCATCGTCCTCGGAGAGGCGGTTGGGTGCGTCGTGCTGAAACGCGTCGGGGACGCGTTGCGCGATGGTGACCGCATCTACGCCACCATCCGTGGAATGGGCTCAAGCAGCGATGGACGTGCCTCGGGTCTCACCGCACCGCGCCCAGAGGGGCAGCGTCGGGCGCTGGAGCGAGCGTACCGGTGTGCAGGTGCGGATCCGGCATCGGTCGAACTCATCGAGGCACATGGGACTGGTACCGTCCTCGGCGACCGCATCGAGCTCCAGGCGCTGACGGACTTCATGACTGCTCACGGGGCCGATCGTGGACAGTGCGTCGTTGGGTCGGTAAAATCTCAAGTCGGTCATACTAAGTGTGCTGCGGGCTTGGTCGGGCTGGTCAAGGCTGCACTGAGCATTAATCAGGGAGTACTGCCTCCAACGGCAATGCTGGCTAGTCCCAACCCGATATGGGATCCCGGTTCTTCTCCTTTTGTCTTTCGCGGCACCGCCGCCCCTTGGCCTCGTGAGCCTTCTGCTCGTGTTGCTGGAGTAAGCGCATTCGGATTCGGCGGGACCAACTATCACTGTGTTCTGACTGGCGAGCATTCGAAGCCGCGTTACTTGCCTGATCCGGAGCGTCCGGTTCTGACGGCAATACGTGGAGACTCTCTGGAATCAGCTCAGGATGTCGCTCGGGCCGCCGTTGGCGTTCTGTCTGAGGGCGGTAGCGGCTCCGATGTTGCGAGAATGCTGTCGGAACGCTACGTCTCCTCTTCTGCGCCCGTTCAGATCGCCTTCACCTTCCGAACCACCGAGGATTTGTCGCGAGCGCTCCATGTCGCGGTTGACGGTGTCACCGACCCGGGAGTGCACAGGAGATCCAAGTCAATGCCTGACACAGTGCGTCTCGCCGTCCTGTTCAGCGGCCAGGGTTCGCAACGGACCTCAATGGCCCGGACGATTCTGCAGAGGCGGCCCGGGCTGTCGTGGCTGGTTCAGGACCAAGGATCGCTTATCTCACGCTGCTTCCCACCGCTTCGCTTCGCTGACGGTGAGATGGAACAGGATGAGTGCGCTGTGCGACGCACTGACCGTGCGCAGCGTCTCCTTGCGATGGCGGAGTTGGCTGGATGGATGGCGTTCTCCGAGCTGGGAGCCGAGGTCTCGATGTTGGCCGGACACAGTTTCGGAGAGCTTGTGGCGCTCGCTGCAGGGGGATCAATGTCCTCAAGCACTCTGTACGGCTTGGCACGTGCCCGGGGCGAGGCGATGAGGCGAACCGGTGATGGAGGAGCGATGACCGCGCTGCGGGCGGGGATCGAGGACGTCACGGCACTGTTGGATCGTCAAGGTGATTCATCACTAGCCATCGCCAACATCAACTCCTCCTCGCAGGTCGTTGTCGGCGGACCACAAGAAAGAGTGGAGGCGCTCGAGCGCGCTGCGACCGAGGCCGGCATCGTCTCGAGGCGCCTGTCAGTGTCAGCCGCGTTCCACACCCAGCAGATGGAACCCGCTTCAGCGGAGTTGGCCGCAGCAGCCTTGGAAATGGTCATGGCCCCACCGGAGGTGCCGGTATATAGGAATGCCGCCGCCACCCCGTACGGCGACCAAGATAGGGTGGGAGAGGAACTGGCGTCACAACTGCGGTCTCCTGTTGACTTCGCGCGGATGGTTCGCACCATGGCGGACGATGGAGCGACGGTGTTCCTTGAGATCGGTCCGGGACGCGTTCTGTCTCCTTTGGTGACCGCCACCACTGGGTTGGAGTGCCTCAACCTGGATCTCAATGCCGCCGCAGACGTCCTCCCGGACCTCGCTGCCCATCTACTGACCCGCGGGATCAATCTGAATGTTGGGTGGTTGCGTCGTGCGATGGAGCCAACGTCGGCGATCGGTCCCGAGTACCGAGGGATCGTCGTTGACGGGATGGGCGTCGACACGCGGGGGAACGATATCGAGGGACTGACACGTCAACCACGCCCTTGCGTAGCGATCGTAGAGTCTGGCGTCTCTTCGACGGGGCTGTCGCGAGCGACAGAGTCCCCTAGTTCAGTGTCAACGTCAACGGTCTCGCAGGTAGGCTCATCCACCTACGTTCAGGGCGGGGAGGTCGCGGAGTCGGAACTACGGGTCTCTCAGACGGATGAACTTCTAGGACGACCCATCGCGCTAGATCTGGCTCGAGCTTTCGAACGTCCGATGCAGTTGGCGGTGGCCGATCAGCATCAGGAAGAATCCGCAGAATTTCATCATAGTGCTAGACGCGCACCATCCCTATCGGAAAGGACAGGACAAATGACGACTGTTAACGACGTCGTACTGGAGTATTTGAATACTTCGACCAAAATCGCAGACAGGCAGTCTGAGATTGTTCGCACCCTAATGGAAGGCGTCTCGGCAGACAAGAGCGGTGAGGTGACGGAGTTCAATGAACGACGTGCCGAACCAGATTCTCGTTGGCTGATTGAAGCGAGTGCCCAGCAGCACGCATGGCCGACTTCATCTGATGGAATTCTCGGTGATGAGATTAAGGCGGAGGATTTCCAGCTCAATTCCGATAAGGAGTCGACCCACCCTAGTTCGTCCATTCCAATCGTTTCGGAAGCCATGGTTGACCGTCATGATGACACTCCAACGTTGGCAAGCGACGAAGTTTTGAGAACAGCAGATGAAGTTGCTTCGACGGAAGTTGGCCACAGTGTCGGTGACTCCGTTATTAACGTTCACGATATTGTGCTATCCGTCATTGGGGAACGTACTGGTTACCCGGCGACGATGATTGAGGACGAATTGGATCTCGAGTCTGATCTCGGCATCGACTCGATCAAGCGCCTTGAGATTGCGGGCGATCTTGTGCGCGAATGTGGTCTCGACGTTGACAGTATGAACAACAATGATCTCGAGGACTTGTCCAAGTCCCGTACTGTTGCTGCTATGACTCAGTGGTTGCTGACACAGCGAGGTGTGAAGGGTGAGACTCTGAGGAGTGATCAGGACTCCGGTCCTCAGCAGAGCACGGCCGAGAGCGAGGTGGTGGACGCCCAGCCCTTTCGCCTCGAGCTAAGGATGTCGGAGGCGCTCGCTCCTCGTCCACTTGACGACGGCATGTCCCTGCGCCTGGTCCGGACGGATCGTCCCGAGGAGACCAGTGCACTGGCATCCGAGCTCGGTACCCTCGTGCACGACCCGGATCTCGATGAAGTCCCTCCAGGAAGCGTGCTTATTGACTTTGCCGACGATCGCGGCCCCGATAGAGAACTACCGGGCTACTTCGACACGCTTAAGAAACTCGCCTCTACACCAGGCCTCGAGGCGCTCCTCGTCGTCAGACGAGTCACATGCGATCCGATCGACCGGACGCCCGGCCGTGGCGCCGACGGCATGCGCGGGCTGATGCGGACGCTGGCATTGGAAGTGCCTGACGTACTTGTTCAATATACGGAGGTGGACCTCCCTGACATCGATGATGCCACATGCGTGCGCCGAGCGATGGACTTTACATATGACCACGCTCCAGTCCATGTGGTGACCGACGAGGGCGCGAGCAGTTTCGAACTTGTACCGGCTCCTCTGGATGCCTTGGTGAGGACCGGGTCTGGCCCTTCTGACGATATCATGGGAGGTCTTGGTGCGGTGGGACTGAGCCCGGGTGCAACGTTCGTGTTCTTTGGTGGCGGCAGAGGCATCACATCAGTTGTAGCGCAACGGCTAAGTGCATTATGCCCCGGATATGCATATATCTGTGGTTCGAGTTTCCCTCCGCGTGAGAGTGATCCTAGAAGCGTATTAGGTGCCGAAACCTTGGTCGACTTGCGGCGAGCTCTCCAATTAGAAGGTCTCAGTGATCTTGGCAAAATCGAGAGCGAGGCGCGCCGTGTGCTATCGGAACGAGAGATTCGCGAGACGCTAGTTAGTTTAGAGGCATCTGGCAGTACCGCGGAGTATCGGCGTGTCGATGTTCGTGATGCACATGCGGTTGAGGAGTTCCTTGCCTCGGTGGCACAAGAGCGCGGGCGGATTGATGGAGTCGTGTTCGGCTCGGGTATTAACCGGGACCAGTTGCTCTCGCGGACGACTCGAGATCAGTTCGAGCATGTTTACTGCACCAAACAAGACGGTATTGATAATGTCATCGATGGTATTGATTCTTGCGGACTTACGCCAGGGTTCGTGATTGCCTTCGGTAGCATTGCCGCAGTGCGAGGCAGTCGGGGGCAGATTGGATACGCGGCAGGAAACGATGGAATGCAATCTACGCTCACCAGATGGGGTCGTGAACGCGGCGTGCGAACTCTCACTATCAATTGGGGACCTTGGGCCCCTCAGGGTATTCACTCCGGGATGGTTTCTTCTGAGCTTGAACGAAGTTTTCTAGCTGGTGGGAGATCGCTGATCAATCCTTCGGCGGGTGCTGATGCTGTTGTGAATGAACTTTCTTGGGGACCGAGAGACTGCAATTCGGTCGTGTATCTGCCGCGGGGGTGGCACTGATGTCTGATGACAATATTTCCAACGATAATATGTCACGTCCCGCCCTGGCTGTCGTCGGGATGAGTTCCCTTTTTCCCCGATCTTTAAGCGTCGATGAATTCTGGGCTAATAGCGTGACGGGCATCTCGGCCTTTCGTGAAGCGTCGGAGGATAGGATGCCACGAATCTTCGTTGACCAGAATGCTTCTGGGGTGGAGGGCGTTTACGGTAACATCGGTGCCTTTATCGACGAGGGTCTCGCCGTTAATGTCGAGGGTCTTGGCCTGTCGCCTCGCGCGGTCCGTGCGATGGAACCCGATCAGGTCATCTCTCTCGCTTTGGCAGATGAAGCACTTCTTGATGCTGGCAATCTCCTTGATACGGTGCCGCGTGAGAGAATTGGAGTGGTATTGGGGAAGGGGGGGTACGTCGCTCCAGCAGGAATTCGATTGACCAACCGTCTTCGAGGTTCTCGGCAACTTGAAGCAAATTTGAATGAGCTCTTTCCGACGATGAGTTCCTATGAGATTATGGAAATTATAAATCGGTTTAGGGCTTCGATCTCGGTCGGAGACGGAAGCGACGCTATCGGCCTGGTGTCCAACCTTTCTGCGGCGAGAATCGCAGGCCACTTCGATCTGCGGGGCGGGAGTTGGACGACGGATGCCGCATGCGCCTCGTCTCTTGTCGCCCTGGACACGGCGATGTCGCAGCTTGCGTTGGGCGTCGTGGACGCCATGGTGGTGGGCGGCGTGCACCACTGTCATGACGTGAGTTTCTGGAACGTCTTCTGCCGCATGGGCGCCATGTCTCGGCAGGGTCGTGTGAGGCCCTTCGACGAGCGAGGGGACGGGCTCCTCATCGGCGAGGGCAGTGCCATGCTCATTGTCGAGCGCCTCGATACTGCACTGGCTGCCGGTCGGCGAATCCACGCCGTGATCGAGGGCGTGGGTGTGAGCTCGGACGGAACTTCGGGCAGCCCTGTGCGTCCCGGTACTCAGGGGCAGGTGCTGGCCATGCGCCGTGCATGGCAGGAAGCAGAAGTCGATCCCGCGGACGCGTCTTTCAGGCTCTATGAGGCCCATGGCACTGGAACGCCGGTCGGGGACGCTGTCGAACTAGAGTCGATAGTAGAGCTTGTCGGTCAACCTGATCATGAGATCACAATCTCGACAGCCAAATCGTACATCGGGCACGCAATGCCAGCTGCGGGGGCAGCGGGGCTGATCCGTGCGATCAGTGCGACCCGTGACGGCATCTTGCCGCCCTCGGTGGTGCCGTCGGAACCGCTTCCACAATTGGGAAGGAGGTTGACGATCAAGCCGGTAGCACAGGTGTGGGAAACAGAGGGCGACTGCGTGCGTCGCGCTGGTGTGAGCGCCTTCGGATTCGGAGGAGTGAATGCGCACGCCGTAATCTCCCAGCCGCCTAAGTCGAGATCTGCGTCCCCGAGCCGCTCGCTCCTTGACATCGCTTCGCGGTCACGATATGCATTCCGACTGCGCGCGCGCAGCCGCCAGGAGGCGATTGAGGAGCTTCAGGGGTTGAGCATCGCCGAGATCATGAGCCAGCCAGCGGGAGCCGCATGGGGAGACGGTCCGGTCCGAGTGAGCCTCAGCGATCCGACCGACGAGCGCATCGCCATGCTGATCGATAGCCTCCAGGAGCGGCGCGGCGTATGGTCGATTCCTGGTGCGGGCTTCGTCGACCAGACAGAATTCGGAACCGGGGGTCGCATTGTCGGTGTGTTCCCTGGTCTTGAGGGCGGATTGTTTACATTGGAGGAAGACGGAAATTTCTCGGAGCATGCGTATGACTGGCGTGAGCACACTCGTGCCGTGCTGGAGGAGGGGTGGATAGAAAGCCAAGCTCTTCGGGACGCGGGAATCGTTTTCGACGATCTCGTCGGCACAAGCCTGGGAGAGTTGACCGCGTTGCACTTCGCAGGTGCTGTTAATTTGGCTGAAAAACGTTCGGAGTTCGCGACGCAACTTCTTGGCGCAGTGTCGGCACCGGAGACGGGATATCTTCTCGTCGTTGCGGACCGAGAAAGCACGGTTCCCCTGCTCAAGGGACTCGACCAAACTTGTCTGTCGCATGACAATGCTCCGAACCAGTGTCTTGTCGGTGGGCCAGACGATGAATTGAACATCGTCACCGAGCGAGCCCAAGCCAGGCGCCTGACGGCGAAACGCCTCGACTTGAGGTCTGGTTTTCATACCCCGGCGGCGCGCCCTCACGTTCAAGAGTTGCGCCGGGCACTTGACACCATGACTTGGTCATCCGCTGACACCCCTGTGTGGTCCTCCGAGTCGGCCTCTCGGTACGAGGTTGACCAAGGGGATGCTCCGGAGCAACTCGCTTCAGCCATCGTGAGGCCGGTGAGGTTCCGTGACACGATCGAGGCGCTGTACGCCCACGGCGCCCGCGTATTCGTCCAGATTGGCAGAGGGACAGCAGACAGTCTGATCGATTCGACCCTCGGAAGTCGTCCCCACGTCTGTGTGAGAGTGCGCCCAAATGCGGAATATCTCGCTGAAGATGTCCTGTGGCTCAAGGAGCTGATGTGGTGCACGAGGAAGGAGGAGGCTGCCTCTGCGAGACGAGGGCGTTTCTCGATTGCAGGACGCTGCCAGACGAGCCCGTTCGACGTGACGTTGGATCTCGGAACACCGTTGGCACGTCTAGGAGGATTAGGCAATGAGGCTGGGATGTGGAGGGCCAGTCCGAGTCCTATCGCTGCTCCGAGTCTCGCGTCAGCAGCGCCTGAGCATGTCGCTATCTCGACTCAGACAATGCCCTTTCTGCTCGACCACTGCTTCTACCGACAGGCGCCGCAGTGGCCAGATGTCGAGGATAGATGGCCGGTGGTGCCTGGAACCACTATTCTCGATCTTATTCGACAGATGCTCGAGCGACATAATCAAGGGAGTAAGGTGGTCGAATTCCGTGACGTGCGATTTCTGTCGTGGCTTCCCGCTGAGCCGAGACAGGATGTGGAATTTCGATATGATGACGGCGATGACGGTTGGATCCGTGTGAGGTTCGGCGAGTATGCGAGCGCCTCTGTCCGTTTGGCTCGCCAGTATGAGAAATGTGGAGATGCGGTGCCGCAAATCCTTGAGACTTGGTCTGCGTGTGAGTTGTCGGCGAAAGAACTTTATTCTAGGCGAATACTGTTTCATGGTCCGAGTTTCCAAGGAGTGACATTTATCGGTCCGATCGGTCCTGAGGGAATAGCGGGGCGTGTTCGTCCTTCGGATGTTCCCGGGGCGGTCATGGATTGTATGGGACAGATTTTTGGGTACTGGCTGATAGCGACTCAGACAAACAATACCCGCATGCTTCCGGTTTCTATTGCCGAAGTAGATTTCTTCGCTGACATTCCGAGTTCGGGTGACGATCTTGATTGTCATGTACAAATCGTAGACCTCAGAGATGACGTCGTTGTTGCGAATATTGTCCTGAGTCGTGGGCGGCAGGTGATTTGTTGTGCTCGAGGATGGACCGATAGAAGGTTTGATAACTCTCCTCAGACTCAGGCGGTAGAAAATTGGCCTGAATTGCATGCCCTCTCTCGTGCCCAGGTCGACGGTTGGGTAGTGTGCTCCGAGCCCTGGAGTAACCTTTCTTCCAGGCAGATGACGATGCGCAACTACTTGGGATCCCCTGAACGGAAATACTACGAGTCTCTACCGGTAGTCCGTCAAAGGCATTGGCTTCTCGGCCGAATAGCAGCGAAGGATGCTATACGTGATCTACTTTGGGAGGAAGTAGCTCAACCGATCTTCCCGGCGCAGATCACCGTTGTCCCCGGCAAGGATGGAAGTCCGGAGGTCCATGGGCGTTTCGGTTTCTCAGAGGCCGAGGGTGTGATCGTCTCAATCGCCCATGTCGCTGGCCTAGCGGTCGCGCTGGCGCGTCGCGATGACGGTGTTGCGGTCGGTATCGACATCGAGGCCTGCGCTCCTAGGAGCGAGGAGCAGTTGAGGTTGGGATGGTCGGCGATTGAACGAGACCTCGTCATGCGAGCTCAGGTCGCCTTTCCGGCAACCGACTGGTGGACCGTCACGTGGTGTGCGAAGGAGGTTGTTGCCAAGGCGCATCGCACGGGCCTGACTCCGTCACCCCGGAGCTTCGCCGTGGCCCGCATCGATCCGCGGGGACATCGTCTCGCCGTGGCTCGCCCGAATAGCACCAGCGAGATCATCGTTCGGTGGACGACAATGACGAGGGCGCAAGCAGGACTGACCAGCGGCCCTGAGCGCTACGTTGTGGCATGGACCGGCGGTCGGGGCCCTGAGAGTAGGGGCTGAACGCGCCGGTGCCGTTCACAGTCCAGCGTGAACGGCACCGGCAGGCATGCCCCTTGGCCATGACAAGGAGGTCAACGCTGCCAGGGCTGACCTCCCTTCGGCCTCAGTCCCGGCTGGGGCCGAAGGAAGACCGCGCCCATGGGGGGCACGCGGAGGCGCGCCGAGGCCGGGCGGCCGTTCCAGGGCAGCTCCTCGGCCTCAACACGGCCCAGGTTGTTTACACCCGATCCGCCGTACTCCTCGGAGTCGGTGTTGAGGACCTCCTCCCAGTCCCCGGCGAAGG
>ERZ772968.871-NODE-871-length-14669-cov-12.757835_pt1 | contig 14669 bp, 10 predicted proteins | sample MGYA00580674_ERZ772968 | MGnify/ENA primary metagenome ERZ772968 (study PRJEB29015, sample SAMEA2737940) | human oral metagenome | biome: human oral; feature: human-associated habitat; material: dental | place: China | collected 2138 ...
GAGGCTTTATGAGCGAAAAATATACCACAGAACGGCCCGACTGGGTACCCGAGGACGCCGACGCGAAGTTTACGACGAGCGTCATGGGCGGCATCGAGGGCATCAAGGATCTGACCGTCGGCAACATCAATCCGAAATTGCTGAACGGGACAGGGATGTCCCACCGCAAACTTGTCCTCAGTGAAGATGACTATGTTGAAGGCGTGGCCCGCGGCGACCGCATGACACTCTCTCGTGCGATCACGCTCATCGAGAGCAACAGCAGCAAGCACTTCAAGCGTGCCCAGCGCGTGCTTCAGCGCCTGCTGCCGAAGACGGGCAATGCTCTGCGCATCGGCATCACGGGCGTGCCGGGGGCAGGCAAGTCCACGATGATCGAGGCGTTCGGCAATATGCTCTGCGATGCGGGACACCGTGTCGCTGTGCTCACCGTTGATCCCACAAGTTCTGTCACGAAGGGCTCGATCCTCGGCGACAAGACACGTATGGGAACCCTCTCGCGCCGTCCCGAGGCATTCATCCGCCCCTCTCCTGCGGGCGGCACACTCGGCGGCGTTGCGCGCAAGAGCCGTGAGACCATGCTGCTCTGCGAGGCGGCCGGCTACGACGTTATCATCATCGAGACCGTCGGCGTCGGGCAGTCCGAGACGACGGTACGCTCCATGGTCGACTTTTTCCTGCTCGTTGTGCTGACGGGCGCGGGCGATGAACTCCAAGGCATCAAGAAAGGCATTATGGAGCTTGCGGACGCGATCGTCATCAACAAGGCGGACGGGGACAACCTCATCAAGGCGAAGGTCGCACGCGGGCAGTACGAGCGCATGATCGAGTTTATCCGCCCCGCGACACCGGGCTGGGAGACGCACGCTTACCTTGCCTCCGCGATCGAGAAGACAGGACTTGCCGAGCTGTGGGAGATCATCCGCATCTTTCGCGAGAAGACCACGAAGAGCGGCGTGTGGAAGAAGCGGCGCGATGGGCAGCTGCTCGACTGGATGAACAGTATGATCGACGAGCATCTGCACAACCTGTTCTTCGACGATGCCGTTGTGCGCGGGCGCATGCCCGAGGTAAAGGATGCGGTCCTCTCGGGCGGCATCTCACCGACCCAGGCAGTTGCGGAGCTGCTCAGTGTATTCGATGTGCACCGTGCGGCGGGACGGCAGGTCGACCTCTTTACGAATTGAGGAGGTGTACCCATGACGAAACGCATCTGCCTTTCGGGTGCGGATATGTACGAGCTCGAGGAGGTGTTTCGCGGACGACGCGGCATCGTCTCCGTGCGTACGGGCTACATCAACGCTGCGCCGAAGACCGTGCACGAGGACGCTCTGACAGGCGTGTCGGGCGGTCGTGTGGGCGTTGAGATCGTTTACGATCCGAAAAAGACGGACATTTCACAGCTTCTCGACCTGCATTTTTCTGTCGTTACGCCGTACAGCATCGACGGGCAGGGCTATGTGCGCGGCCCTATGTACCGCGCGGGCATCTTTTACGAGAGCGCAGAGGACGAGCCGCAGATCGCGCTCTACCTTACCTTTCTCACGGGAAAGGGGCGCTGCCCCGCGACGGGGGAGCATTTGACGCTCAATGACCCAAACAGCAGTGCGGCAGCACGGCGCGTTATGCACGCAACGATGGAGCGGCTGACCTCTTTCCAGCCGGCAGAGGAGGAGCATCAGGGCTATCTGCAGCGGCATCCGGAGGTAAAGACCTACATTGATCTCGCCCGCCTGCGTGAACTTGTCAAATTGTGAATGTGTCTGCTGCATGAAGCGAAAACTTCGTGCAGCAGACCTTTTTTAAATAATAGATAAATTTCATGGCTCTCCCGAATGTCTTATGCTATAATTCATAGTATCACATACACGTTCAGAGGCTTGCAGCACACGACGGAGCTTTGCGCTGCACAGCAAGGGGGAGACGGGGATGAGCATACGCACGAAACTGCAGTTGATTCTGGTTTTGCTGTTTGTCTTCATTGTCGGATTGGTCGGGCTGAACTTCTTTACGTTCAATGAACTCAAGGGGGACGCACCCGCGGTCAACGCTTCCGGCTCGCTGCGGATGCGCGCCTATCAGCTCTCGTGGGGGGCAGCACGGCTCGTGTCGGCAGATGAGGGCGACGCACAGACGCTGCGTGCGGCGATGCAGAAGAATCTGGAGGACTACGATCGTATTCTGAAGGGGCTGGAGCAGGGCGATGCGGCGATGGGGCTGACGGCACCCGCGGATGAGGCCGTGCAGCGGCAGCTCGGCGTTGTGAAGCCGCTGTGGGAGGCGTACCGTGCTGATATCCGTGCCGCTGCCGAGGAAACGGACGAGGAGGCGCGCCGCGCCGCAGAGGCAAAGGCTGCAAAAGAGGTTGCGCCCTTTGTGGCGGAGGTCAACAAGCTGGTCGCTGCCTACGATGCCGCCGGACAGGCGAAGATCGAGAGGTCCAAGGACATCCAGCTCGGTGTGATCCTGCTTGCTGTTCTCGTGGTGGGCGGTGCACTCTGGCTGATTCTTACACAGATTCTGCGTCCGCTGGCGGCGCTGACGGACTCGTTTCACGGCATTTCCGAGGGCGAGGGGGATCTGACGCAGCAGCTTCACGCAGAGCGCGATGATGAAATCGGACGGATCGTCCTCTACTTCAATACCTTCATCGGGAAACTGCGTACGATCATACGCGGTGCACAGGAGAGTGCAGCGGAGGTCGCACAGCTCTCCGGCGCACTTTCGCAGGCAAGCGGTGAGAGCAGTAAGGCCGTCGAAGTGGTCGCCGGCTCCGTCACCGATGTCGCAGGGCGGGCGAATGAACAGAATACGGATATGCAGGCCCTCGCGGACCATGTGGCACAGATCGCGGAGCACATGGCGCAGATGCTCGCAGCCGCTGAACGCTCTGCTGCACTCTCGGCGGATTCTGAGGAAAAGGCAGCGGATGGCCGGGACGGTGCGGCACGTGTCGCAGCACAGACCGATGGCCTGCGCGATATTGTCATGGCGATGGATCGGAATGTGCAGACGCTCACACAGTACGCGGAGGACATCAATCAGATCATCGAGCTCATTAAGGGCATCTCGGAGCAGACGAATCTGCTCGCGCTCAACGCCGCGATCGAAGCTGCACGTGCAGGGGAGAGCGGACGTGGTTTTGCTGTCGTCGCGGAGGAGGTGCGCAAGCTCGCTGAGAGCTCGAGCCTTGCGGCGGACGATGTCACGGAGAAGATGACCGGCATTCGTCAGCAGGTGCATGAGACGCACAGTGCAAATCAAGAGCTGGTCGGTGATCTCGGGAAGATCACGGAGGCGGTCGCTGCGGTGCGTGCCTCACTGAATGCCATCGCCGCAAGTTCCGAGGAGAGCCGCCGCGCGGCGGCTGAAATCGTGCAGCTGAATCAGACGGCATCGGCAGGCGCACAGAACGTCGCGCATACGTCGGGGAATGTCGCGTCAGCGGCAAAACAGATTGCGGGACTCACCGAGGACTCGGCGGCTGCCATCGAGGAGCAGAGCGCGACCATGGAGCAGGTCGTCACTGCCGCAGAGCACTTGTCCGGCCTGTCGGCGAAGCTGGACGGCCTCGTCGGAAAGTTCAAGACCTGACTCCAGTGAGACGCCGTTATGCCATGTTTATGGGGGCGGATAAAATTCGTGTGTGCTCCTTGGCGCATCTTTTTTCGTCCGGCCTGTGTCAACAATCTTCCGCACAGCCTTTGCTGGGCGTCGGTCGCTTTCCTTGGAAGGGAAAATCTGCACCGACCGACCGGCGGTTATTTCCTCAGCGATTTCTTATGCGGCTGTATCAAATGGGGGATTGCGCCGCGTTCTTCCTGCGATATACCAGCGGAAAGGACTTTTCTGTTGAAACGAGAGGGGAACTATGTCCATTCATAATAAACTGCGAATCACACTCGTCGCCCTTTTCGTCTTCATCATCGGGCTTGTCGGACTGAACTTTTTCACTTTTGCCCAGATTGAGGGGGATTCTCCCGCCGTCAATGCTTCCGGCTCTCTCCGCATGCGTGCGTATCAGCTCTCATGGCTCTCGGCGCGCCTTGTGCCGGCAGAAGGAGAGGAGGAGATGCTCATCCGGCAGACGATGCATGCGCAGATCGAGGAATATGACCGCATCCTTGCGGAGCTTGCCGAGGGAAATGCGGATGCGGGCATTCGTCCCGCCGCTGATCCCGCCGTTGCGGCACAGCTCCAGACGGTTCGGTCTCTGTGGGAGAACTACCGAAATCAGGTGCTTTCTGTTTTGGGAGCGGAAACGGCGGCGGATCAATATGCGGCAAACAGGGCACTTTCTGACAGTGTGACTGCCTATGTGGCTGAGGTGGACAAGCTCGTTACGGCGTATGACCAAGCCAGTCAGGCAAAGATAGCCGCCTCCGAGCGAATTGAACTTGTGGTTATCGTTCTGTCCGTGCTCATCTTTATTGGCTCCTCCTATGTTATGATCCGACATATTCTGCGTCCGCTTGCCGCTCTGACCGTTTCCTTCCGTGAGGTCGCCGGCAAGGAGGGAGATCTCACGCAGCAGCTTGAGGCGGAGCGTTATGATGAGATCGGACGCATCGTGTGCTCCTTCAACAGCTTTGTCAGTGATCTGCGTCAACTTATGCAGCAGGCGCAGGTGTGCGCGGCGGAAGTCTCGGGACTCTCTGACAACCTTTGGCAGGCTAGCGTCGAGAACAGCCGGGCAGTTGAATACAACGCTGTTGCCATTACCAATGTTGCCGCGAGTGCAAACGAGCAGAATGACGAGATTCAGATGCTCACATCGAGCATCAGCGGTATCTGTGCACAGATGCAGGAAATTCATAAGCTCATACCTGCGGAGAGTGCGGGCCGTGCCGAGCTCCTTTCCTCCGTCGAGGCGGTGCGTGCTTGTGCGCAGGTCGCTGCGGCGGCAGCGCAGGATGTCGCCGCCGCGTCGAAAAAAATTACGGGTCTCACGGAGGACTCGGCAGCTGCCATCGAGCAGGAGACCGCCTCCCTCGATGCCTTTGCCGCCACGGCGGAGCATCTCAAGGGGCTTGCCGCCAATTTGGATGAGCTGGTTGGGCGATTCAAGGTATAAACACATATATGAGCGTCTGCCGCTGAAGTGCGGGCAAAAAAGATGTACGAAGACGGCGGTGCTGGATTTATCAGTGCTTCCTAAATAGTAGTGTATCGCTGTGTATGACAAGAAAGGAGAGTCCCATGGAGGTCAATGCAAATCTGGCACAGGACGTGTTTAAGGACGCGGGGGAGAGCGTCATTTTCCTCATGCTGTCACTGAAACGTGAGGACAGAGACAAGGAATGTGAGATCATCGCCGATATGGCGGACCGCATCGAAGCAATTCAGCGTTCGATGAACATCCGCGTTGCACCGGAGACGGTGAAGCTCACCTTCGGCTTCAGCAACCGCGCATGGGAGTATCTTTTCCCGCATGCCGCGAAACCAAAGGAATTAGAGGATTTCAAGGGCGTCAATGGGAAGAACCATCAGGCCCCGACAACGCCTGCCGATCTCTTCCTGCACGTACGTGCAGATGAGGCATCGACGACCTATCTCGTCGTCGATCAGATCATGGGCTTCCTGCGCCCCATCGTGGATGTTGTGGATGAGACGCACGGCTTCCACTATCGCGAGGGACGCGCCATCATCGACTTTATCGACGGGACGGAGAATCCCGTCGGTGAGGAGGCGAAGGAGTGGGCGATCATTGGCGCGGAGGATCCCGACTTCATCAATGGCTCCTATGCCTTCGCACAGAAGTATGTTCACGATCTCGATGCGTGGCGCGCCCTGCCGACCGAGGTGCAGGAAAAGTACATCGGCCGTCGGAAGTACAGCGATCTGGAGCTCGACGATGACGAGAAGGACCCGCGCGCGCACAACATCATCTCGCAGGACAACCGCGACGATGAGGAACACAAGATCGTGCGCATGAACGTCGTCTATGCGAACCCGGGTGAGGGCGTGCGCGGCACCTACTTTATCGGCTATGCACGCCACTGGGATGTGACGCGCAAGATGGTCATCAATATGTTCACGCAGGACGATCGCCTGCTTGAGTACTCGACGGCACTGAAGGGACAGCTCTTCTTCATCCCGTCGAAGGAGCTCATGGGGCGCATCGCCGAGGGAGAGTTGTTCTAAAACGCAAAATACCGCCGTGCCGAGGATCTCGGTGCGGCGGTATTTTTCTATGCCGTTATTCTTTGATCGGTTTTTTGAGCATCGACAGGATGACGGCGCCGACGATGGCGCCGATGATGATGCTCACGAGGTACATGAGCGGATTGCCGATGGTCGGGACGACGAAGATGCCGCCGTGGGGCGCACGCAGCGTGCAGTCAAAGACCATGGTGAGTGCGCCCGCGAGGGCGGAGCCGACGACCATCGAGGGGATGACGCGGACGGGGTCGGCGGCAGCAAAGGGAATGGCACCCTCCGTAATGAAGGAGAGTCCCATGACGTAGTTCGTGATGCCCGCCTTGCGCTGGCTCTCAGTGAAGCGGTTCTTAAAGAGAGTGGTCGCGAGGGCGATCGCGAGCGGCGGTACCATGCCGCCCGCCATAACTGCTGCCATGACATGATACTCGCCCGAGGCGAGAAGTCCCGTGCCCGTGACGTAGGCCGCCTTGTTGATTGGGCCGCCCATGTCGATTGCCATCATGCCGCCGACGACAATGCCCATAAGGACGCGCGCTGAGGGATCCATGCTGCCGAGTGTTGCGACCATCCATGTGTTGATGGCGGCGACGGGCGGCGTGATGATGAAAAGGGTGATAAAGCCGATGATGAGGATGCCGAAGAACGGATAGAGCAGGACAGGCTTGATGCCGTCGAGTGCGGCGGGCAGTCCCGCAAAGCCCTTCTTCAGCAAGTTGACGGAATAGCCGCCGATAAATCCTGCGAGGAGTGCACCGAGGAATCCCGTACCGTGTGCACCCGCGAGCGCGCCGCCAACGAAGCCAACGGCGAGACCGGGGCGGTCGGCGATGGACATTGCGATGAAGCCCGCAAGAACGGGAAGCATAAAGCCGAACGATGCGCCGCCGACGTCCATGAAGAACTTTGCGAGCGGGGTGTTCGAGCCGAAATGCGACGGATCGATGCTGTAGTCATCAAAGAGAAAGGCAAGGGCGATGAGGATGCCGCCGCCGACGACGAACGGGAGCATGTGCGAGACGCCGTTCATAAGGTGCTTGTAGATCTGGCGCCCGAGGCTTTCCTCCTCGGATGCATCCGCCCCCTCTGCCGTATCCGCACCGTTCGCGTGATAGACGGGCGCAGAGCCCGCGAGAGCACGGTCGATGAGCTCATCTGCCTTGTTGATGCCGTCCGCAACCTTCGTGATGACGACGCGGTGTCCGTCAAAGCGCGACATGGCGACGTTCTTGTCCGCCGCAACGATGATGCCGTCGGCAGCGGCGATCTCCTCCGGTGTGAGGACGTTCTTCACGCCCGCCGATCCGTTCGTCTCGACCTTGATGGAGATGCCGCGTTTCTTCGCGTGCTGTTCCAGGCTCTCTGCCGCCATAAAGGTGTGCGCGATGCCCGTGGGGCAGGCGGTGACGGCGAGGATCTGGATGTGGTCGGCGGCAGGTGCGCTCTCCGTGCTCTCCTCCGCGGCGCTCGGCGCGGTGAAGGTGCCGTTTTCCTTCGCGTCGATGAGGCCGCGGAACTCCTCGACGGTCTTAGCGGCGATGAGTGCCTCCTTGAAGTCGGGATCCATAATCATGGTCGCAAGGCTGGAGAGGATGGTGAGGTGCTCGTCGTTTGCGCCGTTCGGTGCGGCGATCATGAAGAAGAGGCGGCTCGGATTGCCGTCCATCGCGGCAAAGTCCATGCCGTCGGGGATGGTCATGGCGGCGAGCCCTGCTGCCTTTACGCCGTCGCTCTTGGCGTGCGGGGTTGCAATGCCGTCGCCGAGGCCCGTCGTGCCGCTCGCCTCACGTGCGAGTACGTCCTTGACGTACTGTTCCTTGTCACTGAGGTTTCCGCTCTTTTCCATGCAGTCCGCGAGCAGGCGGATGGCTGCCTCCTTGGAGGCGGGGGCGGAGACGCCGAGGGCAATGCTCTTGGGGTTAAGAAGGTCGTTGATATGCAAAGGGAAAACCCTCCTTTTTCATTGTGTTGTATCTGCTGTGCAATATTCCTTGAAAATATCCGCATTGTTTGGAGTGGCGTGCAGTCCTTTAGCAAACCCTAGTGGAGCAACCGGCACAGAGTGTGCGACCCGCCCCCTGCGGATTTTAATCGTTCAAGCGCAGCGCGTTTGGAATCCGCAGGTATTTTGGCGGACGAACACACGACCGCTTGCGTAACGAGGGTTCTGCGCAGGACACACGCCACATGGGATTGCACAGCTGCGATAGGTTTACGTTCATACACGCAGGACGCACGCCGCTCTTACATCACGCGATGGTTTTCAGCAGCGCGAAAGCCTCCTCGCGCGTGGCAAGGTTCTCGGAGAATGCCGAGGCGGAGCCGGTCGCAACGCCCATGTAGAAGGCGCGCTCGTAGTCGCCGTCCGACTCCATATAGCCTGCGAGGAAGCCTGCGACCATTGAGTCGCCTGCGCCGACAGAGTTGACGAGTGTGCCCTTCGGCGCGGCAGAGCGATAGAATACGCCCTCCTCGGTGAGGAGGATCGCACCGTCGCCCGCCATGGAGATGAGGACGTTTGTCGCGCCCTCGTCCTGCAGGCGTTTCGCATGCTCGATGATCTCGTCGTCTGTGTTCAATGTTACGCCGAACATCTCGCCAAGCTCGTGATTGTTCGGCTTGATGAGGAACGGGTGATATTTCAGCACACGCCGCAGAAGGTTCTTCGTCGCATCCACGACAATGCGGATGCCGCGCCCGTCGAGGTGTTCCATGATGCGCTCATAGATATCGTCGGGCAGGGTATTCGGAATCGACCCTGCGAGGACGAGGGTGTCACCATGTGAGAGACGATCGAGCTTTTCAAAGAGGGCGCGCTGCGCTTCGGGCGGAATCTTCGGCCCCTGCCCGTTGATCTCCGTCTCACGCTCCGCCTTGATCTTGACGTTGATGCGTGAGAACCCCTCGTCGAGATGTACGAAGTCCTCCGTCACATTGAATGAGCGGAGCTGCTGCTGCATCGCCGTACCTGTGAATCCCGCGAGGAAGCCGAGTGCCGTTGCATCATGCCCGAGATTTTTCAGTACGATGGCGACGTTGATGCCCTTGCCTCCCGGCAGGATCTGCTCATAGTTCACGCGGTTGATCTCGCCCGGGGTGAACTGCTCCAATCGGACGATGTAGTCAATCGACGGATTGAAGGTGACCGTGTAGATCATATACATCCCTCCTGTCCCATTACAGATGAATCTCTTTCCGATATTGCCATCATATAATGCAGGTATAGTAAAGTCAAGAAAACCGTTCTCATAGCGGTGGACTTGTCAGCGGATTTTCTTTCCTCTATAATAAAAAAGAAAGGTACAGCGTTTTTGGGGAATGGGAGGACGTATGAACGAAATCGTAGACAGCAGTACTGAGCAGGTGCTCGTGGAGGCACAGGAAAAGCCGGCACCGACGCCACGCCCCAAGAAGGCAGCTCCGAAGGGGGCATTTTTCTACATCAAAAAATGCCTGCGGCTCATTATCGGTGCCTTCATCACTGCCGTAGGACTCGATCTTTTCCTCATCCCGAACAATGTCATCGACGGTGGTGTTGTGGGTCTGTCGATCATGTCGCAGACCATCACGGGCATGAGTCTCGGTGTGTTTCTCGTGCTCTATAATATTCCCTTTGTCTTTATGGGGTACAAACAGATCGGCAAGAGTTTCGCGCTCTCGACGGTCTTTGCCATCATCATGCTCTCGATCTGGTCGAGTGTGCTTCACGACGTACCGCAGGTGACGAATGACCCGTTCCTCGCTGCGATCTTCGGCGGCGTGGTGACGGGGCTCGGCGTCGGCATCGTCATGCGTACGGGCGGCTGCTTCGACGGGACAGAGATCGTCGCGATCATCATGGATGCGCGGACCCAGTTCTCCGTCGGCGAGGTGGTCATGTTCATCAACCTCTTTATCCTCTCCTCGGCGGGACTGCTCTACGGCTGGGACAAGGCGATGTACTCGCTCTTTGCCTACTTCGTCATCGCGAAGATGATCGACGTCGTGCTGAAGGGACTCGATGAGTCGTATGCCGTCATGATCGTCACGAACGAGCACGAGGAGGTCACCGCCGCCCTCAACGAGCGGCTCGGACGCGGCGTGACACTGCTCCACGGCGCGGGCGGCTACACGGGCGATGCAAAGGAAATCCTTTACTGTGTCGTCACACGCCTCGAACTGGACAAGCTGAAGGAGATCGTCCTTGACAAGGACGAGCGTGCCTTCGTCACAATCAATGCCGTGCACGACATCGTGGGCGGGCGATTCAAGAAGAAAGCGATTCACTAGGGAAGTGGAACCGCATACCCTGCCAACGTGTTTGCGCGGAACGAACCGTCTGCATCACATTGGCCGAAACGGAAGACGTAGGACGAGGGAGAGATTATGAAGGATGGCTTGAACTTCTATCGGGGAAAGCGTGTGCTCCTTACAGGGCATACAGGATTTAAGGGGATGTGGCTTGCTCTTCTGCTTCTCAGGGCGGGAGCAGAGGTAACGGGGTTCGCGCTCGATGCGCCGACGGAGGGGGGACGGGCGGCGCTGGATCGTCTCGGGATTCTAAAGGAGCTTTGCGATCTGCGCGGGGATGTGCGTGATGCAGACGCTCTCGGGCGTGCGTTCGCTGCGGCGCGCCCTGAGGTTGTCTTCCACCTTGCGGCACAGCCGATTGTGCGCGAGAGCTACCGTCGTCCCGTGGAGACGTTCGCGGCGAACGTGATGGGGACGGTCAATCTGCTCGAATGTGTCCGCGCATCGGACACCGTACACTCGGTACTTGTTGTGACGACGGACAAGGTCTATGAAAACAAGGAATGGGCATGGGGCTACCGTGAGAATGAGCCGTTGATGGGGTACGATCCCTATTCCGCGAGCAAGAGCTGTGCCGAGCTTGCGGTTTACAGCTATCGGCAGAGTTTTTTTGCCGATGGAGCAGTACGCCTCTCAACGGCGCGCGCGGGCAACGTGATCGGGGGCGGTGACTTTGCCCCTGACCGCATCATTCCCGACTGTATTCGTGCCGCCGTGCGCGGGCGGGTGATCGACATCCGCAATCCGTATTCAACGCGCCCCTATCAGCATGTGTTGGAGCCGCTCTCTGTGTATCTGATGCTCGCGGCGCGGCAGTCGGAGAATGCCGCGCTGGTCGGGGCATGGAACGTCGGCCCGGACGATGCGGACTGCGTGACGACGGGAGAGCTTGCCGATCTCTTCTGCCAGGCGTGGGGCGCGGGCGCACGGTGGGAGACGCACGCGGACGGCGGTCCGCACGAGGCGCATTTTTTGAAGCTCGACTGCTCGAAGGTTAAGTCGGCGCTCGGGTGGAGGCCGCACTGGCATATCGCCGAAGCCGTGGAGAAAACGGTGGAATGGGCAAAGGCATGGGAGGAAGGTGCGGATATGCGTGCGCTGACCGAGGAACAGATCGAGGCGTTTTTCGCGGGGGATCATAGAGCAGGGAGAGAAATCGGATGAGTGAGCAGGAAATGCGCGGGGAGATACTCGCGCTTGTACGGGCGTACTGTGAGAAGTATCATGCACCAAAGGAGGATTTCTCCCCGGGCGATCGTCTGCCGTACGCGGCGCGCGTCTACGATCATGAGGAGATGGAGAATCTCGTCGCGAGTGCGCTTGAGTTCTGGCTGACGGCGGGGCACTACACGGAGGAGTTCGAGCGCGGGCTGGCGGCCTATCTTGGGGTCAAGCACTGCTCGCTCGTGAACTCGGGCTCGTCGGCGAATCTGCTCGCCTTTATGGCGCTCACGTCGCCGCTCCTCGGGGCGCGTGCCGTCGGGCGCGGCGATGAGGTCATCACGGTGGCGGCGGGCTTTCCGACGACGGTCGCACCGATGATTCAGTACGGTGCAGTGCCCGTATTCGTCGATGTGAGCCTGCCGACGTACAATGTGGATGTGTCACTTCTCGAGGGGGCTCTCTCCGCACGGACGAAGGCCGTCATGATCGCGCATACGCTCGGCAATCCGTTTGATCTGGCGGCGGTCAAGACGTTCTGCCAAAAGCACAGCCTCTGGCTCGTTGAGGACAACTGCGACGCGCTCGGCGCACAGTATACGATCGACGGAGAGACGCGCTGTACGGGAACGATCGGTGATATCGGCACGTCGAGCTTCTATCCGCCGCACCACATGACGATGGGCGAGGGCGGCGCGGTCTATACGAATGATCCGCTCCTCCACCGCATCGTGCGCTCCCTGCGCGACTGGGGACGCGACTGCGTCTGTGCGTCGGGACAGGACAACCGCTGCGGACATCGCTTTGACGGGCAGTACGGTGCACTGCCACACGGGTACGATCACAAATACGTCTACTCGCATTTCGGCTACAACCTCAAGGCGACGGATATGCAGGCGGCCGTCGGTGTCGCTCAGTTGAAAAAACTGCCGTCCTTTGTCGCGCGTCGCCGGCATAACTTCGCGCGGCTCCGCGCGGCACTCGCCGATCTGGGCGATGCGTTTGTCCTGCCGGAGGCGACGGCGCATGCAGATCCCAGCTGGTTCGGCTTTTTGCTGTCCTGCCGTGACGGCGTGGATCGCGCCAAGATCGTGCCATACATCGAGGGACGGGGCATCCAGACGCGTATGCTCTTCGCGGGGAATCTGACGAAGCACCCCTGTTTTGATGCCATGCGTGCCTCGGGCGAGGGCTACCGTGTGGCGGGGACGCTCGCGTCGACCGACCGCATTATGAACGACACGTTCTGGTTCGGTGTCTACCCCGGGCTGACGGATGCGAAGATCGATTATATGGCACAGGTCGTACGGGATGCCGTGCACGCGGTGCGGTAGTACAGGCATGAAGCCGGTGGGCGGAAGTTATGCTTCCGCTCTTTTTTTACGGCGTGGACGGATGGTGATGAGGAGAGCGGTGACGTAAGCGGTGATGGGAATGGCACAGAGGAGACCGATGCTGCCGACGAGGGAGCGGACGATCTCCGTGGCAATCATGTTGAGATTCAGGACGTGGCGGAGCGGGAGGTCGGGCTGGGCGGAGATGAGGAGGATGAGCGGGAGTGCACCGCCGATGTAGGCGAGGACAAGGGTGTTCGCCATGGTGCCCATGACGTCGCGGCCGACGCTCATGCCCGAGGAGACGAGTGCCTCGAACTTCGTCTTGGGGGCGAGCTGCTTCATTTCGTACTGCGCGGAAGCGATGGAGACGGCGACGTCCATGACGGCACCGAGCGCACCGAGAACGATGCCGGCAAAGAGCAGTTCACGGAAGTCCACCTCCTGCAGATAGAGTGCCTTAAGCATGCCCGCCTGTTCCTCGGCGATGCCCGTGAGGTAGGTGCCGTGGATAGCGATGACGGCGAGGAGTCCCGCGATAAGGATGCCACCGATGGTGCCGATGATGGCACCCGCCGCCTTGACGCTGCGCCCGCTCACGATGAGCTGGGTGGCGAGAGCGATGATGCTGCCGATGCAAAGCGTTGCGAGGATGATGTGCGAGGGCGCGTAGAGGATAAAGGAAATGAGTCCCTTTGCGATGAGAATGACGGCGAAGAGGAGAACCAGGAGGGCCTTCGCGCCCGTTATGCCGCCGAAGAAGATGAGGAGTGCGGCAAAGATGGCGAGCAGGAGGAGCATGGCGGGAAGGCGGTCGTAGTCGACAATAGCATAGCTTTCGCCCGCAGGACGGACGAGGATGTGTTCGCCCTCCTCCGGATGAATGTCAAAGGCAGGGTTATTGAAGGTATGGTGGAGAATGGTCTCCTCTGTTCCCTCCGCAGGACCGGAGTTGAGATGAATGCGAACCGTGTATGCGGCGCTGTCCGGCGCAAAGGAAGTGATGCCGCCCGCTGCGTTCTCCACGTGGAGAATTTCCGCCTTGTAGGTCGGCGGGTCATCTTCTTCACCTGCGGGCAGACGCATGAGGACAGCGCAGAAGAGGATGACGGAGAGGACTGCAATGAGGAGATGCGGCAAGCGGCGGGGGCGATGTTTCATGGTGAACTCCTTTTGATCAACGATAAACTCCTGTGAATAATCACATGATTTCTATATATTATCGCATGAAGTAAAGGTGATTTCAATAGTTATTCTTGATTATGTAAGAGCTATTGACAGATGAGTCATTCTCACATATACTGAGAACAACGAGATGATTCCAGAGAGGATGGCGGCATTGCCGCACCTCAAGGCGCAGGAATTGTCATCGTCTCATGGAGCGATCCATCAAGGCTGCCATTGGGCAGTTTTTCTTTGTCATAGGTGTTTCTGCACAGGGGATCGGTCGCTCTATGATGCGGCAAAGCGCCAAGGATAGAGGGGGCTTTCACCGGGCTGCGGAGGGAGAATCGGCATGCGCGGGAAAGCGATATAGTGAAGGAGGAAACAGTATGTTCTCGAAGACAGATTTTTGGATTGGCCTTGCGGTTGGCGCGGTCGCCGGTATTTTCGGCTATCGTTTCATGCAGGAGCGCACACAGCAGCTGGCGGCGCTTGAGGCCGGCTCAGCGGATCTCTCGCTCGCTGAGCTCCAGCGCCAGAAGGAGGAGCTCGAGGATCTGA
>ERZ772968.874-NODE-874-length-14637-cov-12.175970_pt1 | contig 14637 bp, 10 predicted proteins | sample MGYA00580674_ERZ772968 | MGnify/ENA primary metagenome ERZ772968 (study PRJEB29015, sample SAMEA2737940) | human oral metagenome | biome: human oral; feature: human-associated habitat; material: dental | place: China | collected 2138 ...
TCCTCGACGAATTCGGCCAGGCGCTGCTCTACGCGCATTTCAACAACGAGCAGGAGCCCGTCAACGCCGCCCGTGCGCTGCCCGGCTACGCCATCACCTTGCCCGAGTTGCCGCTGCCGTTGCCGGCCGGCCACCGTCGCTTCAGCGGAGAGCATGACCTGACCGCCGTGCTGCGCCTGGAGCTGGCCGTCGCAGGCCCAGCACTCTCGCTCGACCTGTGGGACGAGGTCCGCTTCATCGAGGCCCAGCGCCAGATCGAGGCCCAGGGCACCCTGCTGGGCAGTATCCTGGTGCTGCTGGGGCTCACCGCCTTCGTGGCTGGCCAGCTGATGCACATCCGCGTGGTGCGGCTGCTGGCCTTCTGGCTCGGATCGCGCGCCGTCTTCCTACTGGTGCGGGGCGGCTACATCCAGTTCTGGCTGGGCAGCTCGGCCGCCAGCATGGTGGGCGTGGGCCTGGAGCAGATGGCCCAGATAGCCTTCCCCTGCGCCTGTGCCGCCCTGATGTGGGGGCTGATGGAGTCCCGGCTGCAGAGTCACCGCTTCGGCACCTGGCTGCACGGCATGTACATCGCCAGCGGCTTCGCGCTGGCGGTTTCCGGCCTGCTGCCGCCGGACATCTTCCAGACACTGCTGTACCTGGTAGGTGGCGCCATCGTCATCACTGTGGTCGGCATGGTGGTGGTCAACCTCAGCCGCCGCATCTCGGTGATGTCGGTCTGGTACCTGTGCACCCCGCTGCTGGACGGGATGGCGGCCGCCAACACACTCTTCTTCTTGCTGGGCTTTACCCAGGCACCGCTGCCCTGGCTGGACCTGCAGTCCACCACGCTGCTGGCCGTGATGAACGCCTCCTCCGCCGTCATCGGCTACCTGGCAGCCGAGCGTTCGCGCCAGCTGCGCACCCAGGAAGCTGCCATGACGGCGCTGGGGCGCTATCAGGCCACCTATCGTGCCGTGCCCATTGGCCTGCTGTCCTTCGATCGCGACAACAGCATCGAGCGCTACAACGAAGTGGCGGTGCGGCTGTTCGACGTGCCGGTTGGCAGCATCGACCCTCATCGAGCCCCGGGCGCGCGTGCAGACGCATCGCCCTCGGCCATCGGGGGGGACAGCGCCTCGCTGGACCGTGCCCACGTCGACACGCTCTCCGCGCTCAACCACACCTTCCCGCACGATCTGGCCGAACGCATCCATCAGGAGCTGGAGAACTTCGAGGAAGCCGACTTCGTCTGGCGACTGGAGAAGGTGAGCGGCCATCGCTGGCTGCGGGTGCAGGCCCAGAAGACCGATACCGGTCACGACGTCAGCCTTACCGACATCACGGCGCTGAAGCAGGCCGAACACCACCTCATCCACGAGTCACAGCACGACAAGCTGACTGGTGCGCTGAACCGCCACGGTCTGGAGATGCGCCTCGAGACTCTGCTGAACGAGCATGAGGCGCTGGATCAGGTGGCCCTCTGCTACATCGACCTGGACCGCTTCAAGGTGCTCAATGACGTTTTCGGGCACCAGGCCGGTGACACCGTGCTGGTGGATGTCGTGCGCCGACTGCGCAGCCGCTTGGGCAACCATGTGGAGATCGCCCGCATGGGGGGTGACGAATTCGCGCTGCTGCTCAACAGCAACGATCCGCCGCATCGCCTGCAGGCCTATCGTGCCCTGGATGCCATCGCCGGCCGCCCCTTCGTCATCGCGCCCAAACGCTTTGCTGTCACTGCCAGCGTGGGCATGAGCCCGGCCATGCGCGGCCAGAATGGCAGCCAGCTGATCGACCGCGCCGACAACGCCTGCCGCGAGGCCAAGCGCAAGGGGCGTAATCAGGTCGTTATCTTCCAGGACGGTGAGCAGGAAGGCGATCGCCAGCGACACCAGGTCGAGATGGACGTGCTGGACCGGCTGCGCCGGACCAAGGAGTTCCGCGATTTCGAGCTGGCCATCCAGCCCGTGGTCGGCCTGGGCGAATCCAACCGGCTTGGCGGTGAGATCCTGCTGCGCCACCGCACCCCGGATGGCAGCCTGCGCTCGCCCGCTGGCCTGATCGAGGCTGCCATCTACCGGGGCGAGATGGCCACCATCGACCGTTGGGTGCTGAACGAGACCCTGCGCTGGCTGGACAAGAACGAACGCGCCTTCCGGGCCCTGGACTTCATCTCGCTCAACCTGTCGGCCGAGGCGCTCAGTGACGAAGCCTTCAAGACCTACCTGCTGAGCCAGGTACGCCGCTACCAGCAGGTCGCGCCCAAGCTGGTTGTCGAGATCAACGAGGCCGTAGCCATGCAGGACGGCTATATGATGAAGCGCCTGATCGGCAGTCTGCGCCAGTTGGGCGTGCGTGCCGCGCTGGACAACGTGGGCGGCGGCTTTGTGAACCTGTCGGCCATCGGTGAGATCGGAGTGGCCTATCTGAAAATCGACGGCGCCTTCACCGAATCGCTCGTCCACCAGGGTTCCGGTCAGGCTGTGCTACGCACCCTCACCGTGCTGGCGCACGAACTGGGCATCGCCAGTGTGGCCAAGTCGGTGCAATCCGACCTGATGCTGCCGGCACTGGAGCGCATCGGCGTGGACTACGGCCAGGGCCAGGCGCTGGGCGCCCCCATGCCGCTGCCAGAATTCGAGAAGCTGGCCGGCATCGGCGCCGGCATGGAGCATTCAGAAGCTTTCGTCCACCCCCAGGTAGCGCCACTGGCCGGGCGGCAGGCGCCCCAGCAGGACGTTGCCTACACGGATGCGCTTGAGTCCCGTCACCGCTAGGCCCACCAGCTCGCACATCCGGCGGATCTGACGGTGGCGCCCCTCCTGCAGCACGAAGCGTAGCTGCTCGGGGTTCTCCCAGTCCACCTGTGCCGGCTTCAGCTTGTGGCCGTCCAGTGAGAGCCCGTGGCGCAGCAGCTTCAGCCGCTCTGGCGGAAAGGCCGCCTGCACATTGCGCTCCACCTCGCCATAGCGCACCCGCACCAGGTATTCCTTGGTGGTGGTCGAGCTCTCGCCGATCAGCTGCCGGGCCACGCGCCCGTCCTGCGTCAGCACCAGAAGCCCCACCGAATCGATATCCAGCCGACCCGCCACCGCCAGCCCGCGCAGCTGGCTGCGCTCGAAACGGCGCGGGTTCATGTCGCCGGCCCAGCGGCTCTGCGCATCGATCAGCGTCACCGCCGGACGGTAGCCGTCCTCGGCCTGACCGCTCACATAACCCACCGGCTTGTTCAGCAGGATCGTCACCTTGTCCTGCTGCCGGGCACGAGCTGCCTGCCGCACCTCCACCACATCGCCCGGCATCACCTTCTGCCCCATCTCCACCGGCCGACCGTTGATCCGCACCCAGCCGCGGGCAATCCAGTCATCCGCCTCGCGCCGCGAGCACACCCCCGTGCGCGCCAGATGCTTGTTCAGCCGTTCGCCCTCGGGCGGGATCTCGCCTGAAGACGCTGCCGGGGCACGTCGCTGGGCCTTCTCTTGGGACTTCTCACGGGGCTGCAACCGGGACTGCGTCCGGGGCTGAGCCTGGGCCTGGGGGCCGTTCTTCCGGTTCTGCGGACGTCCCGCGCGGGGGCGATCCGCCTCATGGCCTCGGGCATCCTGTGCCCGGCGCCGGGCCGGCACGAGTTTCAATGGCGACATCTCTTCGGTATCGGTAACGTTGGGGGTGGGGCTTTGAAATCCTGACGGGGTCTGTCTGTATCGTATCCTGTCCGTGAATGGACAAACCATCCAGGAGAGTCATCATGCAGGATCCCTCGTCCGAACAGCGTGGCGTAGCCATCCATGACCCTGCGGCTGACATGCGCGGTCCTGAAGCACAGGATGATGGCATGAGGTCGGACAGCGTAGCGGCACGTGAGGCTACGGCCCCGTGTGGTCCCATGCCGGCACCCGGAGATGCGCGCCTGCCGGCAGCTTGCCCGGATGCTTCCAGGAGAGCGGGAAGCGTCACTGGCGGGGTTCGCTGGCTCATGCAGCTTGAGGGACTTCTGCTGTGCATCTGCGCAGGGCAGGCCTATGCTTGGCTGACTGGCGATCTGATGCTGTTGTTGGTGCTGTTCTTCGTACCGGACCTGTCGGTGCTGGGCTATCTCTTCGGCAGGAGAGTGGGGGCGTTCTGCTACAACCTGGCGCATTCATTGACGCTGCCCTTGCTGGCCTGCGCCGTCGGCATGATCTTCAAGGACAGTTGGGGACGTGGACTGATGCTTCCCACCATGGTCTGGATCTGCCACATCGGCCTCAATCGTGCCCTCGGCTATGGATTGAGGTATGTCGATGGCTTCCGTTTCACGCATCTGGGATACATCGGCGCCCAACCGGAAGAATTCGATGGGCGCCGACGGCAGAGGTGATCAGCGCTTGTGTGCGATCACGCGATCCTTGATCTTCTCGTACACGCTGGCCGGCACGATCTTCTTGCGCTTGAGCTCATCCTTGCCGGTGTAGGGGCGTCCCTTCACGATGGCCTTGGCGCGTGCCTCGCCGATGCCGGGCAGTTGCGCAAGTTCCGCTTCGGTCGCGCTGTTCAGGTCCAGCTTGCCGACAGACCCTGCGGCGCTGTCCTTGGCAGCCTCCTTCGTGGCGCTGGCCTTGCTGGTGGCTTCCTTCGCCTTGTCCTTCTGGCTGGCGGCCTTGTCCTGAAGCTTGCTGCTGTCCTTCTTCAGCGCATCCTTCTTCTCCTTCAGGGCGGATGTCTTGCTGTCGGCAGTTTCGCTCATCTTGCCGGACAGCGAATCTTTCACTTCCGTCACTTTCTCGCGGGCGCCCGACAGCAGTTCGGACTTGTCGGCGGCGTGCAGCGACGGTGCGCCGAATGCCAGCGCCAGCGCGGCCAGCAGGCCCAGCGCCGGAGTGCGCACCGAGGAGAGGGTGGGTTTCTGGTTCTTTTGCATGAATATCTTCCCTGAACACGTATGGTGCCGGCCCCGTGCCGAAGCCGGAACCGACGATGATGCCTTCATCCATGCCGTCGGCTTGGACAGTGCGTTGATGAAGACAGCCGACAGGGTACCAAAACCCGGGCCCTGAATCGTGCGGGCGGCAAGCCGATTGGCTGGGAAGACACACCTGCGGTAGGGGCTTCCTTGGCATGCCGATGATCTTGTCCCATCCAGTGCTCTGCCGGCTACCATGATGGAGGGCAGATATGATTTGCATGGATGGCTTCGGGATCGGATGCGTTCCCAATGTGTCATCGCGTCCGGCCGTACCAGCTAATACAGGATGCGACCGTCGGTGCTCAGGCCGCCAGCGCCGTATGGTCCGTACAAGGGGATCCCCTCAATGGGCAGCCGGTACGCGTGCGTTCTTCAGCATCTCCACCAATGCCCGCAGCGTGACGGATATCCGGCGGCTCGGGTAGTACAGGCAGAAGCCCTCGATGCGTGGGCTGAAATCTGCCAGTACCCGTACCAGGCGACCTGCCGTCAGATGGTCCGCCACAAGCTGATCGGCCGAATAGGCTAGCCCCTGTCCATCAAGGGCAGCGGCGATGATTAGGCCGGCGTCGTTCAGCACCAGCTTGCCCGGCACGCTGACCCTCAGCATGCGACCTTCCTGCATGAACTCCCAGCGCTGAAGACCATCGCCCTGAATCAGCCGACGATTGATGCAGAGGTGGTGTTGCAGGTCGGCAGGTGTCATGGGGGTGCCATGCTGCTCCAGATAGTCGGGCGATGCCACGACTGCCACATGGACAGGGGGGGTGATAGGAACAGCCACCATGTCACGGGGGACATCGCTTCTCAGGCGGATGCCGGCATCGAAGCCGTCCTGGATGATGTCCACGAAGCCATTGTCTGCCGATATCTCCAGCGAGATGTCCGGATAACGTTCCGAGAACTCCCGCAATCTGGGTAGAAGCACATGCAGGGCTGCCGTATGCGGCACGCTCAGTCGTATCGAACCCGCGGGAACCTCGCGGTACTGGTTGAGACGCTCTACCGCATCGTCGATGCGCTCCAGAGCTGGCCGGACATCCAGCAGTAACGCCTGTCCGGCTTCCGTCAGGGAAAGGCGCCGGGTGGAGCGAAGCAGCAACTGCACGCCCAGTCTGTCTTCCAGCATGCGCAGCGTACGCGACAGCGTGGAGGGCTTCAGGTTCAGCCGTGCGGCAGCCCGACGAAAGCTGCCAGCATCGGCAATGGCCACGAAAGCTGAAAGTTCTCCCAGTTCGGTCGCTCGCATCGGGAAAGGGATCCTGCACATGAATTCAGGGGCACGCAAAGCATATCAGCCCGGTTGACGGGTTCAAGGGAAGGTCCCTGAATGGCTTCGCATCACGGCGCCCGACGATGGATGTGACGAGCCATATGAAGACTCGTTCTGCCCGTCCCCCAAGGGCCTTCATTGATGCCGTGGCTCGAACAGTGCATGCGATGAACGGTGTCTTATCGTGTCCGGGCGGCATTGCTACGATGAAGTCACTCTCACTTTGACGGCTTCTGCTGGAAATCCATCATCAGTCCACACATCCGGACGCTGCACCGATGGTGTTGCTCTCTCACCCGGGATCGAGCGGATACGGTGGAACCTGATGTGCCTTCTGCCGTCACCCTCCTTTCACTTCCTTGGAACATCAAAGCACCATGACAGACATGACCCTTCAATCCACTGATGCACCGCATGGGCCTCTTCGCTTTCCATTGGCAGGCAAAGTTGCCATCGTCACGGGGGGCGGAACCGGCATTGGCCGTGCCGCCGCACTGGCCTATGCACGAGCCGGTGCCAGCGTGGTCGTGGCGGGCCGACGTGTGTCGGAACTGCAGCATGTCGTGGATGAAATACACCGACAGGCCAGCCAGATCCCGGCGCTGCCTGGCAACCAGGCTCTGGCCCTGCCCACGGATGTGTCCTGTGAAGTGCAGGTGCAAGCACTGGTAGCCAGGACGCGGGAACAATTCGGGCGCCTCGACGTGGCTTTCAACAATGCCGGTGTCCTGGGCCATTTCGCCCCCATCACGCAACAGAGCGCAGCGGATTTCGATGAGGTCATGGCCATCAACCTGAAGGGGGTCTGGCTGTGTGCCAAGTACCAGATCGAGGCGTTCCTGGCTCGGGGGGAAGGGGGCGCGATCATCAACACCTCATCCTGGCTGGCACAGGGGGCGCTGGCCGGCTCCTCCATCTATTCCGCCAGCAAGGGGGCACTGGATGCCATGATCCGCGCCTTGGCACTGGAATACGGCAGCCAGGGAATCCGCATCAACAACATCTGTCCCGGCATCATCGATACGCCCATGGCGCGCAGCAGCGGTGATGTGGCCGCCTATCAGCCCTTCGTCGAACACACGCCAATGAAACGCATGGGGCAGCCCGAGGATATCGGCGACGTGGCTGTGTGGCTGGCCAGTGACGGTGCCCGTTTCATTACGGGCCAGAGCATTCTGGTGGATGGCGGGTACACCATCGGCGGCCTCCGCTGGCAGTGAGGCGATCGTCCCCGGACGGCGAGATTCGCGTCCGGGCAAAGCATGAGATATGTCTTGCCTTTTGTATGGCGGTCTTTGCGAGAGCCGGGCTCCGGGGAGGGGATGTACGGAGCCCGGTTTTCGCTCTTGTGGTTCCTGCTGTACCCCGATCCTCCCGCTGAAAGGAAGACCTTGCAGAGGACCATAGAGATGGGTCGGTTGTATGTTCGCAATACCTACTATTATGCGTAGATATTGTCGATTAATCTGGCGTTAAGTTGCTTAGAAACATCTTATTGAGTGTTTTGTGTTTTATCGCTCCATTTTGTACGTTTATAGAAATATTGTGAAATAAATTTGTCATATTGTGTCATAATATACGATTTGGTGATGAGATAACATAGTGAAACTGCTATCCCGCCTGCTTTTTGAGGGGTGCCGCCGTGTTGTCGCGTCTTTCCATCATTATTCTGTTGCTTCTGGTTCCTGTTGCCATCGCGCTGCTGTCACAGCAGATAACGCGCACGGTACCTCCGCCCAGGTTGTCTGGAGGCATTATCGAGGTCCGGCTGCGCGATACGGATGATATGTCTGGCCATGGTGCGGATGCGGTGACCGAAATCGGTCTGCCGGATTCCTACATACCCCGCACCATCAAGCACAAATACGACATGGGGCCGGGTGACGAGGCCAGACGTGTGGATGGCGCCAGAAGCAAGGGGGCGGATGGTCTTCATCAGGATGGCATCCACGACGAGCGGCAGAATGGCGTTCGTGAGCGTGGTACGGGACCGGAAACCGAAGCTGGTGAGCCCCATGGCCATCAAAGGCAGGGGACGCCATGAAGTCGAATACCGATGCTCGTCCTCTGGCGATGCCTCTCACGGCGCGCTGGCGCGTCGTGGGCTGGATATTGCTGACAGCCGCATTGATGGTGCTGGCGTTGATCCTGACGGTCCGTTCGATCTTCATTCGGCAGGTGGATCTGGATGCCAATGCAGCCGTCGTCCAGGAGCTGCATGAGTTCAATGCGTTTGCCCGTGAGGCGGTGGACCCTCGTACGCACGGGCCCTTCGACTCGCTGACTGCGCTGATGGAGCGCTACATGGAGCGTCAGACCCCCGATCGGGGTGAGGCTTTCATTGGCGTGACACCCGACGAGGTACTTCTGCTGGATAACGCCTCCAATGATGCGGGCGAGCGGCTGGCTGCAAATCCCAAGCGCCTGAAGGCCTTGTTGGCCAGTCCGCAGAGTTCAGGCATCGAGAGCACGCCCGATGGCCTGATGCGCTGGGGCAAGAGTGTCATTCAGGGCCACGGCAAGCGGGGTGTATTGCTGGTGACGCAGTTCGTTCAGGCCAATGTCGACAGCGTGCATCGCAACATGCTGGTGCTGTTCGGCGTATCGCTAGCTGGCATGGTGTTGACGGCGTTCATCGCCTGGTTGGTGGCGGGGCAGATCCTGGCGCCGGTACGCCGCTTTGCACGATTGTCCGAACGCATCGGTCCGCTTGATCTGCATACTCGGCTGCCCGAACATGGTAGCAGCGAGCTGACCCGCCTGGCACGGGCGATCAATGGCATGCTGGATCGGCTGGAAAGCTCGCACCGCGAGCAGAGTCACGTGCTGTACGAGGTGCAGCAGCAATTGCAGGGGCAACTGCAGGCACTGGTGCCGTTGCATCGACGGCTGGCACATGATCCCGCACAGGTGGCTTTGCTGGACGGGCCGACAGGCGAGATGCGTCGTCTGGTTCAGGATCTGGATCTGCTTCTCGAAAGTGGTCGACCGGGGTTTCTGCATTGTCATCCGGTCAGACTGGATGACCTGATCCAGCAGTTGGTCCGGCAGCAGCGCAATCTGCGACCCGATCGGGACTGGAAGACGGTGGAGACCGTGGATGCCGAAGCCGAGCTGGATCTGCAACGGGTGTTGTTGGCGTTGCACTATCTGGCCAATAATGCGGCGGACAACACCCAGGTGGGAGACAGGATCGGTCTGGGAGCATCCGTTCGCCGTCAGGCCGACGGTGAGGCCATGGCCAGCCTCTGGGTCGTCAATCAGGGGGTGCCGCTCAGCCAAGAACAGGCGCGGGCCGTCTTCGAACCGGTGCCGCATCGGCGTGATGCGCTGGATGAGGGCCATTTGCGCATGGGCATGGGGCTCGCTGTGGTAAAGGCACTGGCGCATGCCCATGACGGGTATGCGTGGGTGGAATCGGGTACGGAACGTGGGACGGTGTTTGGTATCGATGTTCCGATGGCCCGTCCTGCAGAGGGTGCCAGCCAGACGCTGGTACAGGAATCGGCCATCCAGGCCATGCAGCACGAAAAATGACAGCCCACGCCATGACCAAGGCTGAACGGATCGAGCACACGACGACGGACGGTTCTGCTCCGGTGTTCCATCGTACCCACTCGTCATTGAATCTGCCGGACAGGAGGAAATCCGGGGGCAGACGAACGCTTGAGCCAAGCCTGATGGAGCGGGTGGGACAGCGGTTGCGCAACGATTTCTCGGTGCGGCATCTGGCTGCCATAGCGGCTGCCATTGGTGTGGTGGCACTCGTTGTCTGGTGGGTCAATATTGCCGTGGACGGTACGGACGAAGCCAAGGCGTTGAGCACGCAGGGCGCAGTCACCCTCTCGGTCTTTGCCATTGCGGTATGGTTCTGGATCTTCACCGCCATCGATGACACCTATGTCGCGTTGGGGGCGGCAGTCGTGCTGGTGGTGATGGGCGTGTTGCCGGAAAAGACGCTCTTCGATTCTCTGGGTGATGACACTGTCTGGCTGTTGCTCGGTTCGTTCGTCATCGCCGCAGGCATCACGGCTTCCGGGCTTGCCACGAGAGCAGCGGTCTTCATCATTTCCGGGGCGCGAGATGTGCGACAGTTGATGCATCTGAGTGGAGCGGCCCTTGTGGCTACAGCTTTTGCTGTGCCATCGACCTCAGGGCGGGCGGCATTGGCCATGCCGGTGTTCATGGCACTGGCTCCAGTACTGCGCGATCGACCCGCACTGGTCCGGGCGCTGGCGCTGGCCTTCCCTTCGGTCATTCTGCTGTCGGCCGTGGCTTCCTATCTGGGGGCCGGTGCACATCTGATCACCAGTCAGATTCTGGTCGGTCGGGGATACCCCGGCTTCTCGTTCGCCAATTGGATGCTCTATGGCTTGCCATTGGCGGTGGTGTCCAGTGTGGCCTGCGTGGAGCTGGTGCTGGCACTGTTCACATCACGTGAAGATCGCTGTCAGGCGTTGAGCATCTCCGTGAGTGACCTTCAAAGCCACACCGGCATTCCCATCAGTGGCAGGTTCACGCCCGCTCAAGGGAGGGCCGCCTGGCTGGTGGCCGTGGTCATCGTCCTATGGTGCATGGAGCCGGTCCATGGCATCCACCCCGCCGTCATCGCCCTGGCTGGCGGACTGGCCATGAGCAGCAACAGCCTGGGCGTCGTCAGTCTGGGCAAGGCGCTCAAGTCGGTGCCGTGGTCCTTGCTGATCTTCATGGCGGCTACGCTGGCGCTGGGGTCGGCGCTGGCCAGTTCCGGCGCCGCGGCTTGGGCAGCCGAAGGCATGCTCGGGCCCATTCGCAGTGCTGGCAAGGCGGCTTCGGTCACTTTTGTCGTCGTCATTGTGTTCATTTCCACTGCAGCGCATCTGGTCATTCAGTCACGGTCGGCACGGTCCGCAGTGCTTATTCCTCTGGTGGTATCGCTGGCACCGGAGGTTGGGGTCTCCGCGATGGCTGCTGCGTATGCATCAACGGCGGCTGCAGGTTTCTGTCACACCATGAGCAGTTCGGCCAAACCCATGGCCCTGTTTGCCAGGGTCGAGGATGCTCCCACCTATTCTGCCCAGGATCTGCTGCGGTTGAGCCTGTGGCTGGCGCCACTGAGCGCTGCTCTGGTGCTGTTGTTTGCCTTCGTCGTCTGGCCGCTGAGCGGTATGCCGCTGTTTCGGTGAAAGTGAATGGCAGCAGCCGTTCGTTCGGATCATCCATCAAGGAGGAAGCCAATGCCGATCATCCCCAGGAATATCCTTGTGGCTCCAGCCGGATTCAAGGAGTCGCTGGACGCCGGTACCGTGGCACGCGCCATTTCGGCAGGCGTGCGACGCACCATGCCGGGAGCACGTGTCAAGACTGTTCCTGTGCCCGATGGAGGCGAAGGAACGGCGCATATGCTGGCCGAATCGACAGGAGGGCGCCTGGTGCATCGTACCGTTACCGGTCCTGTAGGACAGCCTGTCGAGTCACATTTCGCCTTGCTCGGCGGCAAGGCACAAGGGGTGGCCGTGGTGGAAATGGCTGCTGCAGCCGGCCTGCGCCTGGTGCCGCGAGACATGCGTGACCCTACCCTCACCACGACCCGGGGTGTGGGAGAATTGATCCATGCCGCGCTGGAGCATGACATCCACACCATCTTGATTGGTTGCGGTGACTCCGGTACCAGTGATGGGGGCCTGGGAGCATTGCAGGCTCTGGGTGTGCGCATTGCCGATGCCCAGGGCAGGGAGGTTGGACATGGTGGTCGCTGTCTGGCGGATGTGGCGACATTGGACATGAGCGGGCTGCCGTCGGCGTTGCGCGATGGAAAGGTGAAGATGGTGATGGCGCTCAACGCACATAACATCCTGACGGGTGAACGCGGCGTGGCGCGGGTCTTCGGCCCCCAGAAAGGAGCTTCTCCACAGCAGGTGGCCGAACTGGAAAGAGGCTTCGACAACTGGGCACGCAAGTTGGCAGAATACGCATTGCCACAGGCTCGGGACATCGATTTTGCCCGCGGTGCGGGTACGGGCGCATCGGGTGGTCTGGGTGCAGGGCTGGCTGCCATCGGGGCGCAGCTGATGTCTCGCTTCCAGGCACTTCTGGACTCCGGGCTGGCTGGTTTCGACATGAATGCGTTGCTCAAAGGGGCAGACCTAGTCATCACCGCCGAGGGTGCCATCGATTTTCAGACACCCCGTGGCAAGGTTCCTGCCGAAATCGCTCGGCGGGCTGGTGAGCTGGGGGTACCGGTTGTTGCATTGGCTGGCACGCTTGGCAAGGGGGCCCAGGATGTCTATGACATCGGCATCGATGCCATCGCGTCGATCGTGCCCATTCCGATGAGTCTTGAGCAGGCCATTGAGGCGGGTGAGCGGCTGCTGGTGGAGGCCACGGAGCGTCTGATGCGCACCTTGTTGCTGGGAGTGGCCATGACCGTGCGCAGCACGGATGTCAAGGAAACGGCTGCCGCGTGGTGAGCCAATCCAATGAGGAGGGCACAGCGCTTTCGGGTAAGGCCGAAGGATCTCACCCTCTCGCCCGGATGGTCCGGAACGTCAGGTTCACGCGCGGCTGCGTGACGCGCGTGCTCTTCATCAACGCATGTTGCCAGTGGGCCTGCGTTTGGCCGCGCATCACGATCAGCTGGCCGTGGTGCAGCAGCATCTCGAACTTTTGGCGGGTGCGCCGGTGGCGGAACGCGAACTTGCGGGTGGCCCCGAAGCTGACCGAGGCAATCGCCGTCTCCGGTCCCAGCTCGGCCTCGTCGTCGCTGTGCCAGGCCATGCCCTGGGTGCCGTCGTCGTAGCGGTTCAGCAGGCAGGAATTGAAGGAGACCCCCACCCGGGCACTCACCTGGTCGCGCAACGTCCGCAGGGGAGGGGCCCAGAGGCGCGCCCGATGGTTGACGCCTGAGTAGCGATAGTCGAAGGCATCGTCACCGTACCAGGCGATGCGGCGGGCTGTGACGATGCGCCGGCCATAGAGCCGGATCTCGTCATGTTGCCAGGGTATCTCGGCCAGCAGCCAGGCCAGCAGCGCGTCGGCTTCGTCGGTGAACACACTGCCGTAGTCGTTGACGATGCCATCGCATGGCAACAGATTGACCTGGGGATCGGCCTGTTCGCCGAACAGCATGGCGGTCATCGCACATCGCCCGTGTCGGGTGTCCTCGTGTCTGTGTCAGATGCTCCCGTGTCAGGCGCCTGCGGGTTGGCCGCTCCCAGCTCATGGGCCAGCAGCAGCATCTTGCGGGCGCGCCCCCAGCGGTAGCCGCCCAGCACGCCGCTTTCGCGGATCACTCGGTGGCAGGGGACGAAACAGGACACCGGATTGCTGCCGATGGCGCTGCCCACCGCACGGGCACCGGTGGGCATGCCCAGGTCGCCGGCAATGCGGCCGTAGCTGTCCAGCTGGCCGGGGGCGATGTCCAGCAGCGCCCGCCACACTTTCAGCTGGAACAGCGTGCCGCGCAGATGGAGGGTGACGTGGCGGGCATGGGCGGCTTGATGAACGTTGCTGTCGAGGCCGTGGAAGGGATTATCCGATGGAGGTTGATACATGGCGGCCAGCGTATCCAGTGCCTGTTGCTGCAGTGGATGCGCCTCCTCGCGCAGGGTGGCAGCCGGATATTCGGCGCGCAGGTCGGACCATGCCTGCTTGCGGGTTTCGGCCAACGAGGCCCCGTCGTCACCGTCCACGAAGGCCAGGAAGCAGAGGCCCCGTTCGGTGCTGGCCACCAGTGCCTCGCCCAGCGAGGTGTTGGCATGCTGATAGTGAATCAGCAGCCCACGGGTGCCTTGTCGGTACTCGTCCGGGGTCATCGCCTCAATGTGGACGAGCACACCGTTTTTCCGGGCACTGCTGCCCAGGGGGCCGCCCGATGTGGCATCCGGCGTGTTCTGCCGTGTGCGCAGGGCCTGCCGGGTGCGTGATGGGCTGATCCGCCGCAACATCTCCTCGGGTCCGATGCCGGCCCAGGCACGGAACCGGCGCTGCAGGCATTCGACGCTCATGCCTTCGTGTGCCGCCAGTTCGGCTAGGTCGGGCTGCCCGGCCGCATGGTCGTACAGGTACTCGGCGAGGTGGGCCATGCGGCCGAAAGGCTCTGCATGGGGCAACTGCCCGGCATTGGCTGGGCAGGAAGATGGGGAGAGGGGGATCCTGGCCGCTTCGTTCATCGGTTCATTGTAGGAAGTCATCCGGCCCGGGATGGTTAGGGTTGCCCCCAATGGCATGCCGGCGCGCAAACGAAGACAATGTAGCCATGCGGTCTGGACCAGCGGGACCCGGAGACACCCGGTGGCAGTGAGAGGAGACCCGGCCAAGTACTGCACCAACTGAGCCGGACAAGAAAAGCGACCGCAGAAAGAAAAAAGCCCGCACGGATAAGCGTGCGGGCTAATCCACCAAAGGAGGAGGTGGAGGAGACGAGTGGATTCTATGCTCTGGCTTTGGTCTTGGCAAG
>ERZ772968.877-NODE-877-length-14603-cov-13.828705_pt1 | contig 14603 bp, 12 predicted proteins | sample MGYA00580674_ERZ772968 | MGnify/ENA primary metagenome ERZ772968 (study PRJEB29015, sample SAMEA2737940) | human oral metagenome | biome: human oral; feature: human-associated habitat; material: dental | place: China | collected 2138 ...
GGCAGGCCTGCCAGGCGGGAACGAAACAACTCTCTTCGAGTTCGTCGAGAACTCTGTCAATCATACTTGAATTCGTGAATCGGGGAGGAAGCCTGACCTCAGACATCGCCATCGCACGCACAACGCTCCGATCGGGTATCCGATCGACGGGGATTATGGAGGAGGAAGCTCCCAGCGCACTGGAAAGAGTGCACAATTCCTCCTGTCCTCCTGTATACCGTCGCTCGAGGAGGATGACCTCCAAGGAATCTTCTCCATCGCGGACTTGGGCTTTGCCTTCTTCGGAGTCATCGGCGATCGTTTGCAGCCAGCCGACAAGTGATGCGTTCTTCCTCCGCATGACAGGTTCATTCAGCAGAAAAGCCTTCGAAGCTTTCGTACTGTCGCGCTTCTTCTTACGGGCCTTTTCCCGTGCTTGTTCGAGGGCCTCGGCCCACGGCGCGGGGACTTCAACTCCATCCCCGTAAACCGCTTCGACAAGCTCGCGGACGTCGTCGGGGACCGCGACCAAGGCGTCGTCCGCAAGCACCCCGTTCAAGGCCGCGGCGGTGAGGAGCATGTCGTGTTCTCCATAGATCGTCTCAGCCCCGGGCTCCACTCGAGGATCGGGATTCGAAGCGCTCGGCAGCCAATCGATATAGCACACGGGGTGGCTTAAGCCTTTCGGCCGGGTTCGTCGATGACGGTGCAGGCGTCCCATCCGCTGGAGGATCAAGTCGATGGGAGCGAGATCGGTGATGAGCAGATCGAAGTCGACGTCGAGAGACTGCTCGACCACCTGAGTGGCCACGACGATCGCCCGATGAGGACGCTTTGGCCGCCGTCGCGGCGATCCGAAACGGCGAAGAAGATCGGCGTCCCTGGCGAGACGATCGGAAATGGTGAAACGGGCGTGGTTGAGACTCACGTCCTCACCGAAGACCTCCCGCAACTGCTCGTAGGTTTCTTGTGCCCGGCGCACAGTGTTCCGGACGACGAGGGCGCAGCCGCCGTCGGCCAACGCATTTCCCAAAAGCGCCGTGAGACTGTCATCTTTGCCCAAACGCTCAATGCGTACCCGGCTGCTGCGACCGGTCGCCTCAACGTGCGTCACTTCCATACCATCCCGGCTGACAGTGGCCAGGGAAGGGAAAGGCATGCTGACAGCATTCGGTGACGGTTTCTTCGGCACTTTCTCTCCGGCCATGAGCCGCAAGCCGCGGCGGTAGGCGTCGGCGAAGCTTGCGCAACGTGCCTCCGAAAGCGTTGCGGAAAGCAAAATCACCGGTACCCCGTAGGATGCCAACCAGGTGAGAGCGCGTTCCAGATAATTGTTCATATAGGTGGAGTATGAGTGCACTTCGTCAACGACCACTATCTTCCTGCTAAGGCCGAGATGTCGCAAAGCAAGATGCGGAGCGCGCATGGACGAGAAAAGAACATGGTCGACAGTAGTCACAACGAAATCGGAAAGCATAGATTTCTTACGACCTGTGAACCAAGCCATGATTGCCAGGTCTCTCTGCACTCCATTAACATTTTGCGTGGATCTATGAGGCTGTTCACCGATTTGTGAACTGTCTTCGTCTCGTCCGATGTCGTATGGATGAGACGGTTTGTGTTTCTCCGGGTTCTCTTGAGCTTCCCCCAAACTGCCGAGGAGTCGATCTCGAATCTCATACCCCTTCTTTCGCAACCTACCCGCTTCTTCGTTCAGACGGGCCCGGCCATGTTGAAGCTGGATTGCGAAAGTCGAGGCAGCCCCGTTCGCACGATAGGAAGATTCGATTTTGCTCAGCCAATCCAATTCACGAGAGAACATGGCGTCGGTGGTCGCCTGAGTCGGCAGCGCGAACAATACCCCAGACCGTCCAGTACGCGCCGCCATGATCTCGGCAGACATAAGCGCGGCCTCGGTTTTGCCCGACCCGGTGGTCTCTTGGACGATGAGCATCCCGGGCAGGCCCATTTCCCTGGCTTTCTTGACGGCAATGCGCTGAGCGGCCGTCGCCGAAGTGCCGTCAGGCAGGTCGAATCGAGCGTTCAACAAAAAGTCGGCGTTTTCTCCGACATCACAGGGATGCCATGGGGAAGGCAACTCCACGCGGGACCAGCCCGTTTCGACGCGCCTTTCATGCACGTCGCAATCGAAAAGAGACATGCCGTCATCGTCAATGGATAGAAGAGGAAAATATGTTTCAGAGGACGCCAGCCAATCAGCTAAAATAACCAGACCTGATAATTCAACTAAAAAAGGTTGAGACCACGACTTGGACTCTGATCTATGCGCCCAAAATTGCAAATTGTCCTTAGCGCCGGTACGTTCTGCCACGAGATCGAGAAGTTCAGCGCGAACAGTTTGCCACGCATAATCTCCTAGTAGAGGTTCACGGCCCCAAGCATCATTTAGATGGCCTTCCAGCGCCGGGATTCCATGGTGAGCGCCGACTATCGATGCCAAAGCCCGCGCCGTCGAGATACCCCAGCCCAGTTCCTTAAGCCATCGTTCAAGAACCAACTGGCCGGCAAGCGCGTGAGGGACTCTGCGGCGTTCCTCAGGATCAATGGGAGTATGATCAAGGCCGCCTTCGCGCATGCGATCGTCCAAATAGGGGACCTGGGAACTGAAAGCGGGAGTGGCTTTGCCTATGTCATGAACGCCTGCGATCCAGGAGGCGAGTAAGACGAACTCATCATCTGGAGTTAATCCAGATTCGGATTCGGCGAACTCGGCTTGAATCAGATTCGAAATCGTCGGCGTAAGCCAATTCCTCGCCAAAAGCCGAGCGACGCCTGCCGTGTCCAAAAGATGAAGCCAGAGCGGCGACCAACATCGCCGCTCCGGGTCGTACCCCGATTTGGCCCATGCTCGGCGTGAACCAGTGGACAGCATCTCCGTACCCCTTTCAGGACAATGTTAGCAAAACCATACTACGATCCGCCTCCTCCTGAGGGGTGGGTGACGGGTAAAGGAAAACTGGTATAATCACGGCGGCGATCCTTGGTATTGCAGGGATTTCCAAGCGTGCTCCCCGCGTATGCGGGGATGATCCGACACCGTCGCCAACGACCACAAGGTCGTCGAGGTGCTCCCCGCGTATGCGGGGATGATCCCATCGCCACCCAGGGGCGCTCCATCGCCTACACGTGCTCCCCGCGTATGCGGGGATGATCCCTCGTGTGGTGGATGGCGTCGCGAGAGAACAAGGTGCTCCCCGCGTATGCGGGGATGATCCTTTCGTGGTATCCTCGGCTGCGCGCAAATCGATGTGCTCCCCGCGTATGCGGGGATGATCCATATTTTCCTGGCTCGGCTCCGTCGGGTCCTGGGTGCTCCCCGCGTATGCGGGGATGATCCGAGAGCGCTCATGACATCCGCTAATATTACGATGTGCTCCCCGCGTATGCGGGGATGATCCTGGGCCTACCGAGCCCTCACCGGCCTCATCCCGGTGCTCCCCGCGTATGCGGGGATGATCCTTGTAGTAATTGAGGACTTGTTTAGTCATTGAGGGTGCTCCCCGCGTATGCGGGGATGATCCGCCGCACTACTCGGACTATGCATGCACCGTCGTGTGCTCCCCGCGTATGCGGGGATGATCCGCGGAAGCCGAGGGTTGTCAACTCCATCGGCGGGTGCTCCCCGCGTATGCGGGGATGATCCGGGGAGGCCCCCCGCCGGGGCGGGGGGCCTTTCGTGCTCCCCGCGTATGCGGGGATGATCCCTTTTTCGTGTCGGCGGTCACACTGATTTTGATGTGCTCCCCGCGTATGCGGGGATGATCCACACCTGTTGCTTGTGCGCGAGGGTATCTGTCTCGTGCTCCCCGCGTATGCGGGGATGATCCCAACATCGGAGGAGGAGCCATCTAATGGAACCCGTGCTCCCCGCGTATGCGGGGATGATCCGGCACATCAAATGACCAAGACAATCCTCACCGGGTGCTCCCCGCGTATGCGGGGATGATCCCGCTGGCGGTCCTACGTGGACGATATCCCGGCCGTGCTCCCCGCGTATGCGGGGATGATCCACCGAAACCCAGAAAGACGACGATAAGGAAGAAGGTGCTCCCCGCGTATGCGGGGATGATCCTTTACCGGTTGAGTCGGCGGATTGCTTTTGGATGTGCTCCCCGCGTATGCGGGGATGATCCGCCGCCGTCAAGCCCGCCCAGGCCACTCGGCGTGTGCTCCCCGCGTATGCGGGGATGATCCGCCGTAACAGCCCGATCGATGGGGCTCTGACCGGTGCTCCCCGCGTATGCGGGGATGATCCGGCGGCTTTCGACGTCGCCATGTGGACGGCCCGGTGCTCCCCGCGTATGCGGGGATGATCCCCATCCGATAACCATGCCTATCGACCCTATGATGTGCTCCCCGCGTATGCGGGGATGATCCCCGAAAGGACACGATAATGGAATACTCCGAGAGGTGCTCCCCGCGTATGCGGGGATGATCCGGACTCTTCGATCCCGAAGACCTGATCAGCCTCGTGCTCCCCGCGTATGCGGGGATGATCCTGAGCACCCCCAAGCACCTCGACACCGGCGTCAGTGCTCCCCGCGTATGCGGGGATGATCCCGCCCGCGGTGGCGCCTCCGGCACCGACGACATGTGCTCCCCGCGTATGCGGGGATGATCCCCGGATCCTCAGCCGGGGCTACGATTCCGATCGGTGCTCCCCGCGTATGCGGGGATGATCCTCGAACAGGCCCTATCGTCCATCCTGGCTGACGAGTGCTCCCCGCGTATGCGGGGATGATCCGGGCGTGACCGGCAGCGGCTGCGGCAGCTGGTCGTGCTCCCCGCGTATGCGGGGATGATCCACTGAAATGCGAGACAACCGAGGAATCTTCCCCAGTGCTCCCCGCGTATGCGGGGATGATCCCTCAGGGACTACATCAGGAGAGTATCCTAGCCCGTGCTCCCCGCGTATGCGGGGATGATCCTAGGTGCCGCGGTAGGGCCCGTGCTTGTAGAGGGTGCTCCCCGCGTATGCGGGGATGATCCAGCCTGACACTCGAAGACATTATTGCGGAGGACGTGCTCCCCGCGTATGCGGGGATGATCCGATGATGGTCCGAGCCTCGTCCACACCGACGAAGTGCTCCCCGCGTATGCGGGGATGATCCCCCGGTAGGCGGCGAGATCGGTCTCGGCGTCGGGTGCTCCCCGCGTATGCGGGGATGATCCTCGGGTCTGCCGGATGGTGCCCGGCGGCGCCGCGTGCTCCCCGCGTATGCGGGGATGATCCTTTCAAGCAGATCGACGCCTACTTGCGCCGCAAGTGCTCCCCGCGTATGCGGGGATGATCCCGCTAACTTCGACCGCCTGCTCTACTACGACACGTGCTCCCCGCGTATGCGGGGATGATCCGGCGTCGAAATCGAGTGGCAGGAGGGCCTCAACGTGCTCCCCGCGTATGCGGGGATGATCCATTCCAGCACCATACGTCGAAATCGTAGTAGGTGTGCTCCCCGCGTATGCGGGGATGATCCTGCACGTTTGGCGTCGGAAATGCAGGTAACGAGGTGCTCCCCGCGTATGCGGGGATGATCCTGGGGGAGAACAGTCCTCGCACGGGTCGAAACGGTGCTCCCCGCGTATGCGGGGATGATCCCAGCAAGGCTCTACCGCCGGGACGCTCTCTAGGGTGCTCCCCGCGTATGCGGGGATGATCCGGACCAGCACACACAGGCGATGATCATGTTCTTGTGCTCCCCGCGTATGCGGGGATGATCCTATGCAATCCACATCAGCGAGCCTTCAGGTCGAGTGCTCCCCGCGTATGCGGGGATGATCCTTCGTCGAGGCGACGAAGGAGTACACGGTCACCGTGCTCCCCGCGTATGCGGGGATGATCCTTGATGAGTGGCGGCGAAACGCGCAATCGCGAAGTGCTCCCCGCGTATGCGGGGATGATCCTGTCGTCTAGAAGTGGCGACAATGCGGAGTGAGGTGCTCCCCGCGTATGCGGGGATGATCCGGACATCGGGCCGCCACGACGGCTCGGCTCGGAGTGCTCCCCGCGTATGCGGGGATGATCCTCCGCCGCGCCGCTCATACTCGGTGAAAAGCCGGTGCTCCCCGCGTATGCGGGGATGATCCGGGCATTGACATCCTCGGGCGTCGCGTCGCGAAAGTGCTCCCCGCGTATGCGGGGATGATCCGTGCGAGGGAGCTCACATGTAGGATAGCTTGACGTGCTCCCCGCGTATGCGGGGATGATCCTGTGTCCCATGTCACTCCCCTCGCTCTTGACTCGTGCTCCCCGCGTATGCGGGGATGATCCTCCGAGCTGAAGGGCATTGACATCCTCGGGCGTGTGCTCCCCGCGTATGCGGGGATGATCCGGGTGACCTTGTCGCGGTCTCCGGCCAGCTGGCGTGCTCCCCGCGTATGCGGGGATGATCCCATAGTCTTCGCCGTCGAGGTCCATGAGATGGAGTGCTCCCCGCGTATGCGGGGATGATCCGGTAACGGCGGCGGCGAGCACGTCGAGATAGACGCGGTGCTCCCCGCGTATGCGGGGATGATCCTCGCGTATGTCGATCGCTATGGCGTAACCTGTCGTGCTCCCCGCGTATGCGGGGATGATCCCGCCGCCAAGGCAGGGTAGATGCTGTTGACGTAGTGCTCCCCGCGTATGCGGGGATGATCCGGAAGGAGACGCCGAAGAATCCCCGGATGGATGGTGCTCCCCGCGTATGCGGGGATGATCCGCTGACGTCGATCGGAACTCGGTGGGTGCCAAAGTGCTCCCCGCGTATGCGGGGATGATCCCAGCAGCCTCGCGTCACGAAAAAAAGAAAGGAAGTGCTCCCCGCGTATGCGGGGATGATCCGTAACGCATGATATTCACCTTTCAGATAACACCGTGCTCCCCGCGTATGCGGGGATGATCCCGCCAACTATGACCGTCTACTCTACTACGACACGTGCTCCCCGCGTATGCGGGGATGATCCGGCATGAACAAGGCGATGAGGGCCCTCAACCGGGGTGCTCCCCGCGTATGCGGGGATGATCCGCAGTCCGCGGATTCGACCGGGAAATTCGCCCGGTGCTCCCCGCGTATGCGGGGATGATCCGTGTCGCGGCTTGTGCGCGGCAGGGAGCTCATGGTGCTCCCCGCGTATGCGGGGATGATCCCCCAGCCCTCCGCATCATCGCAGCCCTCAGGACGTGCTCCCCGCGTATGCGGGGATGATCCCGCGACGAAGCTCCGAGACCGACTGAGCCTGGAGTGCTCCCCGCGTATGCGGGGATGATCCGTTTTGGTGCCAGCGTCTTTCGTCTCTTCTTCCGTGCTCCCCGCGTATGCGGGGATGATCCCCGTTTCCTCCGACGGACGCCGCGATCCACGGCGTGCTCCCCGCGTATGCGGGGATGATCCCACGCTCATCCGCATCGGCCGTGACCACGTCCCGTGCTCCCCGCGTATGCGGGGATGATCCGCCCCGCTACAACACCGGAAAGGAACAGTAATGGTGCTCCCCGCGTATGCGGGGATGATCCGCACGAGTTCCAGCACCACACGTCGAAATCGTAGGTGCTCCCCGCGTATGCGGGGATGATCCTACGGCAATGGCATCGAGGAGTACCAGACGGGCGTGCTCCCCGCGTATGCGGGGATGATCCGGCGTTCTCGTGCCTAGCCATCCATGCTACAATGTGCTCCCCGCGTATGCGGGGATGATCCCGTGTCACGCTGGGACCACTGGCCCAGGCCTTCGTGCTCCCCGCGTATGCGGGGATGATCCGCCGCTGTCGACGAGGATCGCCTGACACCCGCCGTGCTCCCCGCGTATGCGGGGATGATCCTCCGACTCATGAGATTTTCCGACGGATCGGCGCGTGCTCCCCGCGTATGCGGGGATGATCCGCCGTAGCCGGGTACTTCCAGGAATCCCCGCAGGTGCTCCCCGCGTATGCGGGGATGATCCCGTCGTCAAGTGGCAGAATTTCAAGCAGGTCGAGTGCTCCCCGCGTATGCGGGGATGATCCCTGGTCGGCGCGCGGCACCGACTCCCGCACGCAGTGCTCCCCGCGTATGCGGGGATGATCCTCGACAGCACCGCCGTGTAGGGGCCCGTCGTCTCGTGCTCCCCGCGTATGCGGGGATGATCCCATCACGAGGTTGTCGGGCTTGGCCGCGATCGGGTGCTCCCCGCGTATGCGGGGATGATCCGCCGCCGCGACGCTCATACTCAGTGAAAAGCCGGTGCTCCCCGCGTATGCGGGGATGATCCCAGGCACCGAACCAGTCGCCCACATCGATGACGGTGCTCCCCGCGTATGCGGGGATGATCCCAGGCACCGAACCAGTCGCCCACATCGATGACGGTGCTCCCCGCGTATGCGGGGATGATCCGGAGGCCTTATGTCGTCAACTCTTGACCGCCTTCGTGCTCCCCGCGTATGCGGGGATGATCCCGCTCGGCGATGTCGGCCATGAATGTTTGAAAGGTGCTCCCCGCGTATGCGGGGATGATCCTGTTTGAAAGGCGTGCTTCTCGCCCTTGTGGCGGTGCTCCCCGCGTATGCGGGGATGATCCCGCCTGGCCGACGTCGAGGCTAGGCTCGGGAAAGTGCTCCCCGCGTATGCGGGGATGATCCGGGCAAGGGTATGGCGGCTTTCATGGTGCTCTGGTGCTCCCCGCGTATGCGGGGATGATCCTTTCCAGCGCCAGCTCGTCGAGGGTCAGCCGGTGTGCTCCCCGCGTATGCGGGGATGATCCGGTGCTGGTCGTCTCGGCGGCCGGCTGGCTGAGGTGCTCCCCGCGTATGCGGGGATGATCCGGTAGCTGCCGTCAAGAGGGCCCCCGCCGTTCCGTGCTCCCCGCGTATGCGGGGATGATCCTTCGTCGAAAATGAGCGTTCCCACCTCGCGGAAGTGCTCCCCGCGTATGCGGGGATGATCCGCGACCCTAGCGGCGGGGGGAGGAGAGGCCGGGGTGCTCCCCGCGTATGCGGGGATGATCCCAGTACGCCGCCCGAGCTGAGCCGTCTTGGCGGGTGCTCCCCGCGTATGCGGGGATGATCCCCAGCATTCTCGTACGCCTCTCCTACGGGAGAAGTGCTCCCCGCGTATGCGGGGATGATCCCACGCGGAATCCACTCATTCTCGCCGTCGAGCCGTGCTCCCCGCGTATGCGGGGATGATCCGGATTACTCCGATGAATGAAGGGAAGGCCATCGGTGCTCCCCGCGTATGCGGGGATGATCCGGACGAGGAGAGTGGCGTGGGACACATTCCTCGGGTGCTCCCCGCGTATGCGGGGATGATCCCGACATCGTGCAGGTCGCGCCAGACACGATCGAGTGCTCCCCGCGTATGCGGGGATGATCCGCCGCCAGGGCAGGGTAGGTACTGTTGACGTAGGTGCTCCCCGCGTATGCGGGGATGATCCGTTCACCGAGGCGACGAAGGAGTACACGGTCACGTGCTCCCCGCGTATGCGGGGATGATCCCAGCACCGGCGACATCCGTTTCGCGACACTCGCGTGCTCCCCGCGTATGCGGGGATGATCCCCTTGCGGCACGCAGAGCCATCTGGAACGATGCGGTGCTCCCCGCGTATGCGGGGATGATCCGGCCTTGCGGCGCTTTTCAACGTGAGCTACGCCGTGCTCCCCGCGTATGCGGGGATGATCCGACCCGTCGCGCCCTGGACAGGTATGCCCGCTGGTGCTCCCCGCGTATGCGGGGATGATCCGCCCCAGGGCGAGAGCGGGCAGGCCAAGGGCGCGTGCTCCCCGCGTATGCGGGGATGATCCCCATCCTCGAGCCCTTCGCCGGCTCGGGCACCAGTGCTCCCCGCGTATGCGGGGATGATCCCATCGACCTGGTCATCGTCGACACCCAGGTCTCGTGCTCCCCGCGTATGCGGGGATGATCCGACGGCCAGGTCCGGCTCGGGATAGAGCCCGCCGTGCTCCCCGCGTATGCGGGGATGATCCCCGCGCCCAACCGGCGCCCTCCCAGCCATCAACGTGCTCCCCGCGTATGCGGGGATGATCCCTCCCGGTATTGCGAGATTTCGGTGCTGGGGGAGTGCTCCCCGCGTATGCGGGGATGATCCCCATCAACACGCGCCCCTCCGGCCGACAATCCAGTGCTCCCCGCGTATGCGGGGATGATCCGCCTCCGAGTTTCTCGGTGAGCGACTTCGCCAGGTGCTCCCCGCGTATGCGGGGATGATCCCGAAGTCGGGTCGACGCCGAAGGCGGCGCCCGGGTGCTCCCCGCGTATGCGGGGATGATCCTGTGAGCCACACCACCCCGGAGGGGCTTGACAGGTGCTCTCCGCGTATGCGGGGATGATCCGGAGGCGGGTCGGTGGCTCGGTGTGTGCTGACCCGTGCTCCCCGCGTATGCGGGGATGATCCCAGCCCGTCCACGACAATCATGTGCACACCCACGTGCTCCCCGCGTATGCGGGGATGATCCCGGGGCCGCGCTGTGCGCCTACCACAACCTGCGGTGCTCCCCGCGTATGCGGGGATGATCCCGGGCCGGTCTGCGAAGTCCTCGAGCCAGTCATGTGCTCCCCGCGTATGCGGGGATGATCCGGCGATCTGCTCGTTGTAGGTGGCGCCGCGTTGGTGCTCCCCGCGTATGCGGGGATGATCCGACCCGACGCTTGGACAGGACGATGCCGGCGCCGTGCTCCCCGCGTATGCGGGGATGATCCGAAACTCGACGGACAGTGGAAAGTCGACAAATGGTGCTCCCCGCGTATGCGGGGATGATCCGAGGCCACCGAGTCGGGCGCCCCCAGGAAGTTGGTGCTCCCCGCGTATGCGGGGATGATCCGGCGTTGGCCTGTTCCTCGACGTCCTCGTCCTGGTGCTCCCCGCGTATGCGGGGATGATCCCGGCGTGGACGTGTGGGGCAAGCAGAAACCCATGTGCTCCCCGCGTATGCGGGGATGATCCCCTGGACGGCGCCGACAAATTCCGCGACGTCTAGTGCTCCCCGCGTATGCGGGGATGATCCCGCCTGTCCACCAGTCCGACACTCACCCGTCTGGTGCTCCCCGCGTATGCGGGGATGATCCCGCGGCGGATACCGCCTGCCCACCCCGGCCCCCGTGCTCCCCGCGTATGCGGGGATGATCCCAAGACCTCCTCGCGGCCCTGCCCCATCAAATCGTGCTCCCCGCGTATGCGGGGATGATCCCGGAACGAAGCCGAAGCCAACAATGGGATGAATGTGCTCCCCGCGTATGCGGGGATGATCCGCACCCTGCCAGACGGCGAGTCGCCTCCCTGTGGTGCTCCCCGCGTATGCGGGGATGATCCCGCGGACATTGTCATTTTTTGGATGCAGGTTGGGTGCTCCCCGCGTATGCGGGGATGATCCTTGCCCGTCACGGACGACGATCGTGACGGCGTAGTGCTCCCCGCGTATGCGGGGATGATCCCACTCGCCGGCAACTACCTGCAGTATGGTAACGGTGCTCCCCGCGTATGCGGGGATGATCCGCCCTCGACCATCGCATCGGTCAGGCGCCACGAGTGCTCCCCGCGTATGCGGGGATGATCCTTCTGTGCCGTAAGCATCTCCGACGGCTCTACGGTGCTCCCCGCGTATGCGGGGATGATCCGCCATCCTGGATCGACGTCGGGTAGGCGAAAACGTGCTCCCCGCGTATGCGGGGATGATCCCGGATTGCGCGTGTTCGCTAGATTGATGTCGATGTGCTCCCCGCGTATGCGGGGATGATCCGCGACAGCCGAAGCGGGTATCGTCCATCTCGAAGTGCTCCCCGCGTATGCGGGGATGATCCCGACCTTTTCGGCGATCGATTCGGCGCCGTTCGGTGCTCCCCGCGTATGCGGGGATGATCCTTTCCCGCCATGCTGCGCATCTTCCGAAGCGCCGTGCTCCCCGCGTATGCGGGGATGATCCGGTGGTGTTGCTCTGATGGTGCTCCACGCCAACGTGCTCCCCGCGTATGCGGGGATGATCCGAAGGGGACTATGCCACGACCGGCACGACGTCGGTGCTCCCCGCGTATGCGGGGATGATCCGAGTCGCTCGCCCTGCCTGAGTGGGCGACGGACGTGCTCCCCGCGTATGCGGGGATGATCCGCGGGTATCGTCCATCTCGAAGCAACCGACATAGTGCTCCCCGCGTATGCGGGGATGATCCTGCACGACACCAGGGCCGGGTGGTCGGTTTTACAGTGCTCCCCGCGTATGCGGGGATGATCCCGACGGAGGGACAGTGGGTTGTCACCCAGTGCAGTGCTCCCCGCGTATGCGGGGATGATCCCACATTTCTAAAAGGATTTTCGGACCCATACCGGTGCTCCCCGCGTATGCGGGGATGATCCCGGCCTCGTCACCTGCGTCTCCGACGCCAGGCGGTGCTCCCCGCGTATGCGGGGATGATCCGCCGCACGCCCCTTCCCCTTCTGCTTCATCCTCGTGCTCCCCGCGTATGCGGGGATGATCCGAGTGGTGGGCTGAGATGACTACTGGTTGGTTTGTGCTCCCCGCGTATGCGGGGATGATCCTTGATGACGAAAGTCCCATGTCCACTGGCGCTCGTGCTCCCCGCGTATGCGGAGATGATCCGGGGTAGGTGGCGTCCGAGCCGATATGAGCATCGTGCTCCCCGCGTATGCGGGGATGATCCCTTTCATGCCGAGGTCGTCGTAGGCCGATTTGTGCTCCCCGCGTATGCGGGGATGATCCCGGCGAACTCTTGCAGGTCGCCATCAACGGCGCGTGCTCCCCGCGTATGCGGGGATGATCCCCGGCCGCCCGCCCCCGGCGTCGTGCACTGATCGTGCTCCCCGCGTATGCGGGGATGATCCGACGTCTGCCAGGTGGGAGAAGACCTGCTCGGCGTGCTCCCCGCGTATGCGGGGATGATCCGGTCGTCATAGGCAGACTTCACCTGGCGGGTGGGTGCTCCCCGCGTATGCGGGGATGATCCGGGTAGAACGTTTCCGCCAAGGCGTCGAAATCCGTGCTCCCCGCGTATGCGGGGATGATCCCCTCGAACGCTGCGACGGAGCGGAAGATGATAAGTGCTCCCCGCGTATGCGGGGATGATCCGGGGGAGCAATTTCTCTACCTTCGGCGTCACCGGTGCTCCCCGCGTATGCGGGGATGATCCTGCTGAGGCATCAGAGCAACACCGCCTTCGCGAGTGCTCCCCGCGTATGCGGGGATGATCCGCGTGTCGTGAGAATCACCCCCGACTTGACGATGTGCTCCCCGCGTATGCGGGGATGATCCGGTCGTCATAGGCAGACTTCACCTGGCGGGTGGGTGCTCCCCGCGTATGCGGGGATGATCCGCAGCCGGACTCTGGCCCGCCCCAGGACGTGGCGTGCTCCCCGCGTATGCGGGGATGATCCCGTGTTCTTGAACGCGTCGTGCACGAGAGTGCAGTGCTCCCCGCGTATGCGGGGATGATCCCTCGTTCCGTGGTTTACCACGTCCGTCAAGAAGGTGCTCCCCGCGTATGCGGGGATGATCCCACGGCGCGGGAATCCATTTTATCGAACCACATGTGCTCCCCGCGTATGCGGGGATGATCCTAGACTCCATCCGAGGAAACAGCGAAAAACCCGGTGCTCCCCGCGTATGCGGGGATGATCCGGGACATGTCCTCGCTCTTCTCGCGATGTCGGGGTGCTCCCCGCGTATGCGGGGATGATCCGGGACATGTCCTCGCTCTTCTCGCGATGTCGGGGTGCTCCCCGCGTATGCGGGGATGATCCCCCCGGCCCGCAACAGGAGCGAGGCGTGGGTGTGTGCTCCCCGCGTATGCGGGGATGATCCGGCAACAGGGATGGGTTTTTCGTCGCTGAAATCGTGCTCCCCGCGTATGCGGGGATGATCCCCCAGTGCTAGCGGGACGATCCGCATGCCCGGGGTGCTCCCCGCGTATGCGGGGATGATCCGGCCGTCTGACCGATGAAACATGGGCGAAGATCGTGCTCCCCGCGTATGCGGGGATGATCCGAAGACGATGTCGCCCGGCTGCAGGGAATCAGCGTGCTCCCCGCGTATGCGGGGATGATCCTACCAGGCGATCAAGATCGCCAACCCCGACATTGTGCTCCCCGCGTATGCGGGGATGATCCGCCGTCTTTAATAGCGCCGAAACCGGATTTGATGTGCTCCCCGCGTATGCGGGGATGATCCCCAACCGATAACCATCCCAATGCTGCCGACGATGTGCTCCCCGCGTATGCGGGGATGATCCCGCACCGGCCTCCCGTCGTCGCTGGCGCCGCTGGTGCTCCCCGCGTATGCGGGGATGATCCCGTGTACTCGCCGAGTTTGATGTTCCCGAGCGTGTGCTCCCCGCGTATGCGGGGATGATCCGGATATAGTAAAAGGTGTGAGTGACCATGACGAGTGCTCCCCGCGTATGCGGGGATGATCCTTTGGTCTGCGCCACCTGGTCGGCGAAGACGTCGTGCTCCCCGCGTATGCGGGGATGATGCAGACGCCGCTGGGTTTCAGCAGGCGGTGGGCCCGTGCTCCCCGCGTATGCGGGGATGATCCGGCGCGGTCCCAGTCGGCGTAGCGCTTGTCCTCGTGCTCCCCGCGTATGCGGGGATCTCCAGCCATAACACGGCGCCATCGCCTCGAA
>ERZ772968.878-NODE-878-length-14590-cov-6.114413_pt1 | contig 14590 bp, 16 predicted proteins | sample MGYA00580674_ERZ772968 | MGnify/ENA primary metagenome ERZ772968 (study PRJEB29015, sample SAMEA2737940) | human oral metagenome | biome: human oral; feature: human-associated habitat; material: dental | place: China | collected 2138 ...
TCCTCGCCAAAATCAACCGCAAACGTAAACTCACCTCAACGCCACGCCACTAGTGCGGATCTGGTCGCTGCACCCGCAGTACCTCGACCGGCAGGGGCTCATCGCCTGCTGGCGGGAGACGCTGCTGGCGCAGAAGGTGCTGGCTGGCCTGACCCGCGGATACACCCGCCATCCCCAACTCGACCGGTTCCGCGCCCTCGCCGACCCCCTGGCCGGGATCGGCGCCTACCTTGCCGGACTCGCGGACGAAGCCACGCGACGGGGCTACCGCTTCGACAGGACCCGCATCACCACCCCCGGCGCGACGGCGGCGCTCACCGTCACCCGCGGGCAACTCGACGTCGAGGCCGCGCATCTGCTCGCCAAACTTGAGCAGCGCTCTCCCAGCTGTGCGGCCGCCTTCCCTCCGCTCGCCGCCGTGGTCCCGCATCCGCTGTTCACCGTCGTCCCTGGACCGGTCGCCGACTGGGAACGGGCCCAGCCCACTACGCCGTAATCAGCCGCGCCACTTTGATGCTTTTCCGGAGCGGAGCGGCCATGCCATGAAAGGAGCCAGCATGACGATGACGAATGATGAAGCCGCTGATTACTTTGAGTTCGCCAATGACGGCCAGGGGCCAGACGTGGTTGCGGAGTTGGACCCGGCTGATAGCGCCTCAGCGCGGTTCAACGCGCACGAACAGGCTGTCTTCGCAGGCTGAGATGGCCTTGATACAGGTGTCGGTGTCTGGGCCTGTTGCCAGGAGAAAACCATGGCGACCTGCGACATGGTCCTCAGGAGGCAAGCGCAGGAGATCTCCTACCTCGGCAAGCGATTCCACCTCGATCATCACCCCCGGGACTTCCGGCACGGAGGTGGTCCTAATGTCGATGACCCATCCGGATTCCGGCGGATAGCGGAAGGCGACTGCGGCCGCGCGATAGATGGTGGGTCGTGCGTTGAGGGGGCGACCGGTGGCTACAGAGGCGGTTACCGCGCCGACATCGATCCCCGTCGCATTCATGCCAAGGCGTGGGATCAGGTCACCGCCCCACCGCGCGTTCACCTCGACCACCGCCGGACCCTTAGCGGTGAGAATCACCTCGGTGTGGGTGATCCCGAATCGCACTCCGAGTGCCTGATGGATCTGGTTCAGCAACTGCACGAACGCGGGATCGTTCAGTAGGGGTTCGTTGGCGTTGACTGTGTGGCCCACCTCCTCACACCAGGGGGCGAACCCGATTTCTTTGTTAGCGCAGAACAGGGGGCTGACCTCGCCATTGATTACCGCACAGTCGACGGAGACCTCGGGACCTGCCAGGGCCTTCTCGACGATCAGATCCTCGCTGGGCAGAATATCGGCCTCCCCGGTCTCAGCAGCCTGAGCGAAAGCCCGCTTGAGATCGTCTGTTGACGAGGTGATTGTCACTCCGAGGCTGGCGCCTAGCCGGCGAGGCTTAACGACCACCGGCCATCCTAGTTCGTCAGCCACAGCTTCTGTTTCGGCCAAACTCGTCACTGGCCAGAAGGCCGGCTGGGGCACGCCCGCGACCGCCAGGGCCTCTCGGGTCATGACCTTGTCCCGGCAAGCGCGGGCTGCTGTCACGCCGAATCCGGGCAGGTTTAACTTTTCGCAGACTAGAGCGGCCGCGATGACCGAAAACTCGTCCCAAGTCACACACCCGTCTACGCGGCGCTCACTGGCGACCTGGCGGGCAACGCGGACGATGTCGTCCGGCGCCATCGATGGGAGAGGGATCCAGCCCGTGATATATGGCTGCTGCCAGTCTGGCTTTGTCGCCTGGAGCAACCAGATGTCGGCGTGGACGGCCAGCGCTTGCAACAGGTATTCGCGATAACGGCGGTGGCCAGAGCCAATCAGCAACACCAGCGGACGGTCAGCGGAGTCCGGAGTCACGGCGTACATCCAAGGTTGCACAGTGGAACGAACCGCCGAAGGTCTGGAAGTGTTTGAACGGCACTTTGATCACATCGAAACCCCAGGAGATGAAGGCTTCAATGAGGGGCGTTTCATCCTGTTCGACCAACACGGTCTGTTCATTGAGAACCAAAACATTGCAGTGGATCCACTTGCTGGTGAAAAACAGGGGATGATTATTGGGAATGGTGGAGGGGGGTGGCACCAGCACCTCCCAGTCTTTGAGGACATCAGGAAGTCGGGAGACCCACTTGCGATTGACCAGGACCCGTTCTGGCCCCACAGGCAACAGAGTGGTGTCGATGTGCATAGGGCCGTCGTCGTCGAAGACGTAGGCCAATACCTCATAGTTGGGGCCCAAACAGCGTTGCAGCCACTCGACACCACTATGGTTGGTGACATGGCTGATCTGTCCAAGGATTACACCGCCGCCTAGTCGCACGAAATCAGCAGCGTCGAAAACGGGTTCCTGCTCTGTGATGACCGACTCGAACGTGCCGGTGTCGGGACGCCATTGGGGCGACCACAGGTCGTCACTCAATTGGGGGCGGGGTGCTGCAAGCCAGCGACTCCCGCGACGGAAATAGTCGTCGAGAATCGGACGATAGGCAAAGGCCTCGAAATATCGGCTCCGCCATGCCATGGGGCTCTCGATGATGATGTCATCGATCGCGAACAGCCCGTCTCTGGGCATGGCGCTATAGAAGCTACCCCCGGCGGTGAAATGCGGTGTCACCACAGGTGTACGCAGGTCGACTTTGTCCGGGCGACGGACCACCACGCCCTCGCGTTCGAGGACGTCGGCGAGGCCATCCACTTCCGCACGCGCCAATTGAACCAGTTCTGGATCGAAGGCGCGACCAGAGCGATGCATCAACTCGGGTTTCGCGTGGCTGGGGATCACCGCCGCCAACGAAGGGTCCCACTCGGGGACGCGGACGTCTTCGATGACACCTACAATGACCTCTTTCAGAGCTGACCACTCGTCACGGACCCGAACCGGGTGATCGATCGTTGCTGAGGATGTGATCACGGGTGCTTGAAGCGCATTGTTATTCATCGGGACTGCTCCATCTCGAGTCGGACATGGTGCGGAAGGATCGCGCCGCGCCGGATAGCGGCGGCGTCGATGGTGGTTGGCTGCGCCGCTAGTTTGGTCAGCCGTTCGACGGCCTGATCGACGACAGCAGTGGCGTCGAGGGGGACGGACGAACCTGCCAGGAACACCCACTCGTGTTCGTCGGACACATAGGGCAGGACCGACGCAAACGTCTGGTGGAATCGGGTGGCGGAACGGATTAGCGTGTTCTGGCGCCACAGAGTAGGGCAGCCCGCCTGATAAACGACAGCGCCACCCAGCGCCAGCAGACCTGCGCACTGGTTGAGGAAGTCCTTGTGATAGAGGCGATCTTGTTGGGCTCCTCCTTCGCCGGACTCGTCGGGCAGGTCGACGATGATCACGTCATAGGTCGTACCGGCTTCGGCAGCCCGGCTGACGAAGTCGGCCCCGTCGGCGAAGATTAATGAAACCGGGCCAGCGCCCGTCACTAGTGCATCAATCTCGTTAGTGCTGTAGCCATAAGGAAGATGCTCAGCACATAGTCGGACACATTCGGCGTCGATGTCAACATGATCGATGTGCTCGAAGCCTTGGGCGACCAACATCTGGCTCGCCACACCCTCACTTGAGCCGATGATGAGACCACGTCGGTGGTGCTGTGCCAGCAGTAGGCCCGGGATGACTAGGGCTTCGTGATAATGCCACTGCGTCTGCTCGGTGCTTTGTCGCTCTCCTCCGCAGAACAAAGACATGCCCTGAGTCGTGGTGCCGATGATAACATCCTGGAATGCGGTGCGACCGGTGTGCTTCACGTCGGACACTGACCACCGACGCAACAAGCCGTCGCCTACTGGTTCGTCGATGACGATGGTGTGGTTGTCATTCATTTTAGGCTCCGTTCGTCGGCGGGTTGGTTGTCAGAAGACACGGTTTCGCAGTCGTGGCCGCGGAGAATGGTTTCGCTCGTGATGATCCGGGCGAGCAGGCGCTCTACGAGAAGTTTCAGGGCTGCGATGGGGTCGGCGCTGGGGCCGCAGGTAAAGAGGTCAAAGAAGGCCAATTCGTCTTCGGGGTAGGTGTGCAGAGAGGCGTGTGACTCGGCGAGGAGGGCCACCACGGTGACTCCGTGGGGTTCGAACTTCTTGCCAGTCACCTGGAGGACAGTCGCTCCAGCGTCGGTGAGTGTTTCCGCCAACACCCGCTCCAACAGCGGAAGATCGTCCAAGACAATCGAACTGGCTGCCAGCTCCCCGAGGACGTGTTTTCCGTGAAAGCGAGTTTCCGCGGCGGTCTCGCCGAAATTGGTGGTCATCAATGTGTCATCCCCCCAGCCCGTCGAAATGGGTCAGGCTTGTTCGGACAGCCCAGATCGCTGCCACCAAGGTGAGGGTTGCTACGACGACCAATGCCAACAACGGCAGGAAGGACCCCTCAAATGCCGAAACTGGAGCCCAGACACCCAACACCAGCGGGAGACCGAGGACCAACAGGCTGAGCCAGGGTCCCGTGAAGACCGTGGGTGGCACCTGCACCAGTCGGAATAGTTCACTGAAGATGTAATCGACAGGGATCTCGCGCTGCAGGATCAACGTCAGGCTGTAGGTCATCACCATCGAGCTGACGACCGAGACCACCGCCAAGACGACCCCCAGCCCCGCAAGGATCAATCTCAGCGGGCCGACGTTGGTGATCACGCTCCACCGGTCGACGATAGCGAGTGGGAGCACTAGGGCAAGACCTAGCAGGTTGGGGCCGGCAGCCCAGCGCAACATCAGGATGGTCGAGACCGAGACAGGGCGCATCAGATGACCATCGAGATCACCACGGTGGGCATGTCTGAAGAACTCGTCGACGGAACTGGCGAGCGACCAGGAGATCAGGCTCACGATCAGCCCTATGTAGTAGAGATTGAGGACCTGGGAGTGGCCCCAGCCACCTACTTGTCCGTCGCCGATATCGATCAGGCGTTCAAGGAACGCCAGCCGGAAGGCGTAGGTCACCACAGTGATGACCAAGAAACCCCACAGATTCGCCCGATATTGGAGACTGCTGCGCAAACTGGATGCTACGTATTTCATGATCACCCACCCACGCCTTCGAAGCGGCGCATCATGACGAGCCACAAAACCCAGGAAGCGAGCGCAAAGACCGTGATGTAGGCCAGTGCGCCGAGCAGCGACGGGATCGCGAGCCCCACGTCACGCGAACTCAGGAGCTGGGCTGGGGTAGCCAACATGTACGCGAACGGATTGTGAGTCATGAACCAGCGTAGGCTGCTACCCCACAGGTCGGGGGGCAGCACGGTCCCCCCGAGGACCGTCTGGAGCAGGATCAGCAGCGAGAGCGCCAGATCAGGGCGAGTCGACCAAGCGACCAAGAGGGCAAGCGTGAATGCCACGAAGAAGGTCAAGACCTGACTGACTAGGAGCACGGTCAGGACGGTTAGCAGGAAGGTTAGGATGTCGACCACGGAGACATCGCGGGATAGCGGCCGTACCACCACATCAATGCCCAACGCGACCGCCATAACGATGAGATAGACCGTGCTGCCGCCGATGAATCCGGCTAGACGCTGGAGCCAATAGGGCAGGGGCCGGACAAGGTGAGGATCGAGGGTTCCCTGATGGACAGCCTCGGAGAACTGCTCGACGACGTCATAGCCGTTGTTGATGCGGCTGAGGCCGACGACGAAGACGTAATAGCTGATGAGGGGGGCTAGGCCGATGCCCACATCCGAGCCCGAGGCGAAGATGGCTGACCAGACGGCAACCTGCAGGAGGATTGGCACCGTGGTGGCTAGGACCATGTCCACGGCCAACATGCCGCGGTCGACAATCATGGTGCGTGCTTCAGCCCGGGCATACGCAAGGGCGCTGCGTGCCGAGGGAATCGCGGGCATCATCGGTCCGTCCGTTGGAAGCGGCTCAGCAGGGCGTCTTCGAGCGTGGGGGTCGACGTCTCCAGAACCAACCCATTGCGACTGGGCTTCAATTCGAGGGCGAGCTGGATGAGATCGTCATGACGCTCCGTTGGGCCCGACAGTGAGACTCGACTGTGGTCGTCGGTGACCTCGACGGAGCACCCCTTCCACTGGTTCACCACCCCGATCCTGGACAGTTCGGCATCGCTCAAGCTACGTTCGGTGGCGGTAAGCCGCACAGACACCCCACCGACTACTGTGCCACGCAGGTCGTCGACCGAGCCGACGAAGGCCACAGCTCCCTGTTCGATGAGTGTCACTCGGTGGCAAAGCGCTGCGATATCTCCTGCGTCATGGCTCGTCAACAGGACTGACACACCATCGTTGGCCACCACCGACGACAGCCAGGTGCGCAGGTGACGTTTGGATACAATATCCAGACCGATGGTGGGCTCATCGAGCACGAGCAGGCGGGGGGCATGTAAGAGAGCCCCGGCTAATTCGGACTTGACCCGCTCGCCGAGCGACAGTTGGCGGATCGGGCGATCCATGACGCCACTGAGGTTGAGCCCATCCACGATCTGCTGTTTGCGCTTCTTATATGCCTCGATCGGCACGCGATACAACGCCCGCAGGGTGGAGAGATTATCGGCGAGACTGAGGTCCCACCATAGGGAAGACTTCTGGCCGAACACGACGCCGATCTGGCGGGCCACTTCTTGACGTCGACGGTCTGGGGCCTGGCCGAGGGTGCGCACCGAGCCAGCCGTTGGGCGCTGGAGACCACATATGAGCTTCACCAGGGTCGATTTGCCTGCCCCGTTACGGCCCAGCAGACCGTGGATCTCTCCAGGGCGAACGACGAGATCCACGTTTGTGAGGGCATACAGTGGAGAACCTCGCCGCTGCCGGAATGTCTTGCTGACACCTGCGAGGTCGATTGCTGCGGGCACACTGGGTTGCGTGTCTTCCATCATCGGGCCCTAGTCGCGGTGCGCAGGAGCAGGTCGGCGATGGCTTCGGGCAACACATCGGTGAGGTCGGGGTGATCGGTGGCATCAGGCTCAGGATTGGTCTCGAGGAGCATCAGTGAACCGTCGGCTGTTTCGATCATGTCTACTCCAGACACGGCGAGTCTCATCGCCGTGGACGCCTCGATGGCCAGAGCCACCTGAGCTGCCACGGAAGCATCCTGCGGGTCGTGGAATTCCACTTTGCCTCCGTGACTGCCATTGACCAAGGGGGGACCGTCAGCAGTGGCTGCGTAACGTTGGTTAACCGTTACAGCGACGCCATCGACGACATCGACCCGCCAAATACTGCGGGTGGGGTTGTCAACTCCGGACTGGACGAGTGCCATGCCGTCGTGGCGCAGAATCGAATCGAGGTGGCTAAGTGCCTCGGCGGCTGGGCCGAGCCAAACCTCCTCGGCGCACACTCCCAGCGTACTTTTCAGGGCCACAGCCTCGGCCAGACCAACCACAGCGGACGCCGATCCTGTAGTTACGCGCGCTTCGGGAACTGGCAGGCCTGCGCGCACCATGGCGTGTTGGGCCAGCGCTTTGTCCCGTGCGACGCGGTAGGAGGTCGGGTCATTAACCGTGCGTCGAGCCGCGTCGCTGAGCGCTAACAGATCGAGTTGAGTGTGGTAGCTACGAAACCTCTCCCCCACGCGGTCGAGGAACACTGCGTCGAAGGTAGCTAACGAGGTGCAACTGACTCCAGTGGGGCTGATCTCGAACATCAAATTGGTCCACGGGACCAGCGCGCATTTCGCACCGTGGGATTCGATCATGGCCGCGACTTGGTCGAGCAGTGGATGGTGATCATCATGCACCACTGCGATGTAGTTCATCGGGATTCCTGCATCGCGTTGACGACCACACGGCGCTTTAGTCGGGGTGATTCATCGAGGCGTTCCACCGGGCGGCGGGTGAGCTTGATCAATGTGCCGAAGGCCTGCTCCAGGCGTTCCTGGAAGACCGTGAGCGTACGCTCAGTATCTTCCGTCGTTGATCCTTGGCGCGACTCGTAGAGGAACTCAAGTTGATCGGGCGCATGTTGTATCAGCCGATAGGAACCGAACTGATCCGAAAAGGCCAACTCATCCTCGGTCAATTCCAGAAGGATGCCAGGGGCGATCCGGCCCCGGGCGCTGCTCCACAGAGCCTCGTCCTGTCTACCATGCAAGCCCCCAGGCATTACACGTCCGCCCAACTCACAGGAGCATGCGGAGCCATCGACCAAAGGGCCGGCGAGGTCGCCCTGTTCATAGCGGATCACCGGCATCACTTGGTTCCACAGGTCTGTGGTCAAGACATCCCCCAGGCCGTCGGAGTCTGCGTTCACGATATCGAGATGAGTATCGTCTTCGATCAGGTGGAAAGATTGGAGCGGGCATTCGGCGGCGACCAGTCCGGCTTCCTCACTGCTGTATTCGTCTAAAACAGGGACCCCGAAGGATTCGGCCCATCGCAGTCGTGACTCGCGTAGCGTCGTTTCAGAATTGGTTGACACGCCGAGCACGCCTAGGGCAGACAGATCGACGTTAGCGTGTGCCAACTCCTCGATAGCTGATGAGATTCCTGAGATGAAGGCCGGCTTCAGGAAACTGATATGGCGGGCCAAGTCGGCCACGGGAACACGCTGGGAGACCGTAAAGGTAGGGTAGTCCCCACACATGGACGTTACCCACCAGTGAGCGTGGTTGATGTTGTATATCCACCGATCAGTTGGCAGCGGGGCCTGAGCCATCGTTTCGAACATGCGCCACCGGGCGGCCTGGTCCATCTCGGCCCGCAGCGGCTCAAGCACCAACTGGACAAGATTGCCCGAAGATCCTGACGAGGTCAGCCAGCGACAACTTTTGGTGTCGAAGTGCGGGGAAGTAACTTGTTCAGGGAATCCTTCGATCAGTTCGGTGCGGGACGTGCTGGGCAGTGCCGACCAGTCATCCCAGGTGCGCAGCGCACCGGTCGTGTAGCCGACTGCGGAGTACTTTTCCCGGTAGAGCGGAACATCGGCGAAGGCTGTGTCCACGAGTTTACGCAGCCGAGATAACTTCCATTCCATGATCTGCTCACTCGACCATCGGGCGCGGGCGTGCAACATATCACGGGAATATCGCCACAGACCCGCAAATCGGGCCTGGAGGTCATAGGTCTCAGGAGCAAAATACCACTCCACCGCATGGTCACGGATTCCGGGTATGCCCCCATCGAACGTGCTGACGTCGAGGATAGGGTTCACGAACTCTCACCAATCTGTGTCGGGTCAGAATTGGCCAGTACTTCGTTTAGTAGAACTGAACCAAGCGTCGTAACTGCATCAGTGAAGGCGCGTTCTGGTTTGCAGAGACTGAGCCTTAGACGTGAGAACTCGGTGGCCACCGCATCACCGCGCTCTCGGTGGCGAGCCCAGAAAAAGTTGTCACCGGGCAGCACGTGAACCCCTAAGCCTCGCCGAATCCGCTCAGCGGTCGCTTGGGACGGGCCCACGGCCGAAGAGTCGACCCACTCGACAGGCAGGAGGCTGTCCACCGATTCTGGAGCCACCGTGAGCGGTCCCTGGGAAAGTGCCTGACGCAACTGGGCTCGCCGTCGGTCGATGAGTTCCCACACCACGGTCTGGAGACCAATTCGAGCGGTCTCTTCCAGAATCTCGGTCATCATCACGACCGTGGCGCCAGAAGTACAGAGATATTGCTCTTCATAGAACTCATGGAGGTCCATCAACTCCGAGGAGAAGAACAGGGCACTGACTTTGGAATCGAGCGTGGGCCACGTCTTTCCGGTGTCCTCAATACTGATGTATCGACAGCCAAGTGCATTGGTGATTGCAGCGTCATCGAAGGGTTCCCGGCGATAGTGACGAAACGTATTGTCTGTGATGAGCGTAATGTCATGGAGTTGACACCACCGGGCGATGTGAGCGAAGGATTCGGGCCCTAGGTCTTCGCCGGTGGGGTTATTGGGGTTTACTATCAGCAGGGCGTCCAGCGTGGTGTGATTGACAGCCTCGTCTAGGGTGCCCACGGCCGCGGCGGCCGCGAAGCTGGGAAGGTCTAGCGGAACGAGTGGGACCTCGCGTCGGCGGAAGAGCAGTGCCAGGTTGTCAAAGGTGGGCTCTACCAGACCCACTCGGAGACGGCCGGCTCGGCACCACGCGGCCACGATGTCCAGAGCGTTGGAGGCTGTGGGACACAGCCTCATCCCGCCGCCGTCGGCGAGCGAGGGAGTGCCTGCGACGTGACACCAGGCAGCGCGGAAGTCATTCTCGATCGTGGACAGGGTAGATCGCTGCGCCCGGTGCCATAGCTCGGGGAGTCGGTCGATTACTCCTACCAGCTGGTCTGGCATCTCGTGATAGGCGTGGCCATCCGTCAGATTCAACTCATTGCTGTGCATCGCTCGGGTCTCCCAAGCGGTGAGACTGTTCACAGATCTACCCTTTCGTGTGAAGTGAATCGAACTGTGGCCAACGCGGCGCCAGAACGCGCGCTGATCACTGCTGAGTCGGATCCCTGCGCCCGCGTCATGGCACTAACCAAAGCGCCGTTGACGATATAAAAGCCAAGGACAGGTGGATGGTTCATCATGCTGCGGATGACTCCTTCGTGGTCTACAGTCGCCTGGGGCCAGGTGTCTGCAATCGGGTGTACGCGCTCCTGCACTACGGCGTATTTATCATGTCGGCTGAGGGCGTGACCTTGATCCCGCCACTGGTCGTCGGAGGTGTCGGAACCGATCACGACCCCTTCCCCGCCGAACGCCCGGGCCGGTTTGAGCACATGTGCATTGCGTTCTTGCGCCGGTGGTAAGCCTTCGTTCAACAGAGTTGTACGCGGAAGTACGCGTAGCACTAGTTCTCGGTCAGAATGCCCGCTAGGTAGCGAGAGCGCAAACTCATGAAGCAATGCGAGACATGCCTTGCTATTGAAGACCTCACACCACAGGCTAATAGTGGGGCGAAGGTCGCCGACGGCAACAGCATCGAGATAGGACGCGCCCCGGGGCGATGCGCTGAGATCAGTCAGCGAGAACAGTTCGGCTACCCTCATCAGGGGAGCCTTCGCCAGGGTTAGTGCTGGTGATACCGTCAGGGAGGACAGGGGGCCAGCCGTGACCTGACCTGCGCTGGGCTGAGTCAGGAACGTGACCCAAGAGGTGGCATCATAGGAGCTTTCTTCCCAATAGGGATCGTCGTCTACAAAACCGAGTTTACCAGGGCCTTCGCCTGCCTCGGTCAGCGCACGGTACCACTGCTGCGCCGCATCGGGCCACCGCCCGGGCGTCCCTAGAGTGTCATAAGCCGCGTTGAGAGCGTCGGATGGAACTCCGCCGAGGGCGATACCCAGGTTTGCCTCCACGACGCGTGGGCCATCGGGGGTGAGCAACACATCCCACCGAGCGGGGAACAGGCCGTCATCGGCATGGGGGAGGGGGACCGCGGCCCGTTCGAGGGCAGAGACTTCCGAATCGTTCATGCCCACGGCCTCGGCAAACCGTAGTCCAGAATCAAGGCTGTCACCATAGATTTCCCGAGGCAGTCGGCGGAGCAGGCGCAGCAGCTGGTGAAGGTCACGCGCATGAGCGTGGGATTCCTCCCATGGCAGCAGCGTGGGCACGACCGCCAGCAGCCAGCTCGGATCCAGATAGCCGCCTGTGCGTGCCGCAGTGTTGAGCCTCTCGATGTCGGAGGGCGATAACACATCGGGGGTGAACGCTGGTCGTGGAATTAGGGTCATCGGCATATCACCTGCACCTGTTCGGTCAGTGTGGCCAGGTCATCGGCGATCACCGCTGCGTCGTTGGCAGCCAGCGTGAAAGAAGCCAACGCGTCGCGATAGTCGTCACTGTGGCCCAATGGATCGCCGACAGCTGGGTAAGTCCTGTTCAGGACCTCCGAACGCAGCGCCGGCGGCTCCGTCGCCCTCACTACACGTATAGCTGCGGCGTTTTCGCCAGGCGGCGGGAGGAGCCAGAATCCGCCAGCACAGCTGCGGCCGGCAGTGGACGTCACAGTCAGGCCCAGGCCCGCACGTACATGTTCCTTCCGAAGGTTGATGCCAGTGGCGGCCTCGACGGCCTCAACGATGAACCCGCCCCCCGGGCGCGCCCCGATTTCGAGGAAGACCGCGGTCAAGCCAACCACGAAGAACTCACAGTGAAAGGCCCCATCGGGCAGCCGCAGTGCGTGTACGACGTGTGCGCTCGCGTCAATCAGGGGTGCCACTTGCGGGTCATCGGGGGCCAGTGTCCAGCTGGTCAATGGCCTTCCCTGCGTATAGTCGAAACACGATCCACTGCCATAGGTCGATGCTTGGGCAAAGACCATTTCGCCGCCGACGCTGATCCCGTCGACATGGCTAGGGACGCCCTCCTGCCACACCTCTATCACTTCATCGTCATCGACATGATCCGTGGGAGAGGTAAGGCGTCGCACCTTCTCGCTACCTGCCCTATCGGCGGGCTTAGCGATGACTGGGTGAGTGAAATCCCAATATTTCAGTTCCTCCCGCGACAGCCGTCGGGTTGTGAGAATCCCCGCGGCCTGCACCCGGTCGTGCATGACGCGCTTGTCCCGCAGGGCAACCAGATCCGCTGGCCCGTGTCCCGGCAGGCCTAAAATTCGGCGCACCTTCCCGGCGGCCAGGATGGCGTACTCATCCATGGCGATAACGCAGCTGGGCTTGCCGCTGTGTCTGGCCGCGATTGAGATTGCGTTCCCCAGGGCTGCATCATCCTCGAAGTCGTTCAGGACCGTACGATGGCTGTCCGAGTCACCAGCCGGACCTGTGTAGGCCTCACGCAACACATGGACCCGTAGCCCCGCCGAGCGTGCCACATCGAGTGCGCACGTCTCGGCGACATTACTGGCTGCGAGAATCCACGCCAGATTGTTCTGAGTGGTGCTCATGTAACCCCCTCGAGGTGGGGGCCACCGCGCCGAGGCCGGTTTCGTTGACATTCGAAGAAACTGCCTAGGCCCCACTGGCTCTTGACTGTCGCGAGACGCATGGCGTAATTGAGATAGTTGAGCTGCGAGGTGCCGCGCTGGGCAACCATTGATGCGTCCCGTCGTACCCACCTGATGTGTGTCTTGTCGGCTTGAGGCGCACCCCAGCGAGAGGAAGCCTGCACCCCTAGCCGACACGAGCAGATCGAGAGCGCTAATCGTGATACCTTATGGAGGGAGGCAAGACCCCGCCGATGTTCGGTGCTCCTCAAGACAGTGACCTAGCCTGTGCTGTGGAGACGTTATTCACGGCCAAATTGACCATGCGGTCCCACGTTTCGACGGTCAATGCGGCGATGTGTGGTGTGATCGCCACTTGGTCGCGCGCCATTAGGCCATGGGGGTCGTTGGCAGGGGCGAAGTCGGGCTCGGTGTAGTAGCTGTCAAGTCCCGCCCGCGCCTCGGGATCTCGGTCTAGCCAGGCCGCCAGGGCAGCTGGATCAACGATCTCGGGAGAGGCGACATTCACGAGGGTCGCACTTGGTGCGAGCCTACGTAGATCGTTTTCACCCACCATTCCGCGGGTTTCGTCGGTCAGGGCCAGGCAGATCACCAGGGCGTCGAGGGCGGTGGCCTCCTCCCACGTCACCTGAGTAACGGGAGCGTCGTCCCGATGGGTGCGGTTCCAGGCAACGACGTCCTTGGCGAGTGGCGACAGCAGGCGCGCCGTCGCTGTGCCGACCGCTCCGAGCCCAAGGATGCCAACACGGCAAGCCGCCAGCTCGGTGCTCTTCTTCCCCACGTGGGTCCCCGGGTCCTGTGCGGCTGCAATGATGCCACGTCGGAGCCCCAGCAGCAGACCAAGGGCATGTTCGGCTACCGCATTGGTTGCGAGCCTGGGGGTGTTGCGGATTTCGATGCCACGCCACCGAGCCGTGCTCACCTCCACGAACGCTTCATATCCCGTTCCGACGAATGAGATCAGATGCAGGTTAGGCAGCTGATCGAGTTCGTGGCTGGTTATGTGCTCCAATCCTCCCAGAAGGTACGCCTCAACTTGGCTCAGGTCGATATCTAAATCACTCAGGGAATCGCCCGCCTCGAGATAGACTGGTAACCAACCCGCCTGCTCGAGTTGGGCAGTCTGAGCAGTTGTTAGGGGATCCCCGCTTACTATGACGTAACGCACTGGAACCTCGCTCTCTGTGACATCTTCTTGCGAAGTTACTGCTGAAAATATACAAGGCCATCCATGGCTGGTCAATAGCCTCACGATGATTAAAATTTACATCAGGAGGCTTGTTCAGCAATGCGGTTAATCCCCTGGCGATCCATGAGGCTTATTCACAGCTACTAGCAACTGGACTTTGACAAGGGATTTCGCTGTTTTCGGCACCCCCATGAATAAGCCTCCATAGTTGACAAAGGAAGATGTCATGGAGGGAGCGATTCCTGAATAACCCTCCAGTCACATGATGGTTCAAATGTGCATCGCCGCAAGGTAGTGTACTTAACTAAGTGTATTTAACCAATAGATAAGGTTGTACATTAGGAGGCTTATTCACAGCTACTAGTGGCGTGGCGTTTAAATAGCTTTACGGTTTGGTGGGGCAATGGGGCATGGCGAACAAACCAGCCCCGGCCCTGCCGCTTCGTGACGGTGACCAAGCGATACTTGAGAAGGTGGTGCGTTCAAGCGCCACAACCGCAGGGGCAGCGCAGCGGGCGAGGATC
>ERZ772968.880-NODE-880-length-14584-cov-27.540712_pt1 | contig 14584 bp, 13 predicted proteins | sample MGYA00580674_ERZ772968 | MGnify/ENA primary metagenome ERZ772968 (study PRJEB29015, sample SAMEA2737940) | human oral metagenome | biome: human oral; feature: human-associated habitat; material: dental | place: China | collected 2138 ...
GAAGGCAGGCCTCAAGAAGGCCCGCAAGGCTTCGCAGTTCTCGAAGCGCTGATTTCACTCAGCACTTTTTCTGTTGGCCGCGTCCCGCTCCTGCGGGGCGCGGCCTTTGTCTCCCCATCACCACGTGCCAGGATGTGAGCGCCTCCGCTGTCCGTGCCCCGGCCTCGTACCAAGGAGAAGGCGCGGGCGCGGTAGGCTTAGTGCAGTCGTATGACCCACTGAACGGAGAGACTATGCCTAGGATGTTCGGCACGGACGGCGTGCGAGGACTGGCAAACGTTGACATCACTGCGGACCTCGCGCTGCAGCTCGGCGAGGCGGCTGCCCGCCAGTTCGGCGGCTCCCTGCGTGCGGACGGCTCCAAGCCCCGCGCGATCATCGGGCGCGATACCCGTATTTCGGGCGAGTTCCTCGACCACGCACTTGCGGCGGGTCTGGCGAGCGCCGGTATGGACGTCACCCGGATTGGCGTTGTCACCACGCCGACGGTCGCCCACCTGACGGCCACGGAGGACACCGTGGACCTGGGCGTCATGATCTCCGCCTCGCACAACCCCATGCCCGACAACGGCATCAAGTTCTTTGCCCACGGAGGCTACAAGCTGGCCGACTCCGTGGAGGACCAGATCGAGGCGCTCGTGAACACCGAGTGGGATCGTCCCACCGGCGACGCCGTCGGTGAGATCAACGCCGACCACGCGTGGGCGAAAGACTCCTACATTGCGCACCTCGTCGAGGCGATCGGCACCGATCTGCGCGGCATGAAGATCGCGATCGATTGCGCGAACGGTGCGGCTTCCGAGCTGGGGCCGGCCGTGTTCCGCGAGCTCGGCGCGGATATCACCGTCATCAACGCGTCCCCCGATGGGCGCAACATCAACCTCAATGCGGGTTCCACGCACCCCGAGTCCCTGCAGGCCGCCGTCGTCGAGGCCGGCTGCGACTTTGGTGTTGCTTACGACGGAGACGCCGATCGCTGCCTCGCCGTCGACCACGAGGGCAACCTCATCGATGGCGACAAGATCATGGGTTCTCTGGCCGTGAACGCTCTTGAGCGCGGTACTCTCGCCAAGGACACGCTGGTCGTGACCGTCATGAGCAACCTGGGCCTGCTCATCGCTATGCGCGAGGCCGGCATCAAGACCGTGCAGACCGGCGTGGGCGACCGCTACGTGCTTGAGGAGATGCTGGCGTCCGGCTACTCGCTCGGTGGCGAGCAGTCCGGTCACATCATCGCCCGCGATCACGCGACTACCGGCGACGGCATCCTGTCCTCGCTGCTGATTTCGCGCATGGTCAAGGAGTCCGGCCGCTCGCTGGCCGACCTGACGTCCTTCATCCGGCGCCTGCCGCAGACCCTCATCAACGTGGGCGGCGTGGACCGCGCGGCCGCGTCAACGAACGAGGCTGTTGCCGAGGCCGTGGCGGCTGCCGAGGCGCGCCTGGGCGATACGGGCCGCGTGCTCCTGCGTCCTTCTGGTACCGAGCCGCTCGTGCGCGTCATGGTCGAGGCTGCCACGCAGGAAGAGGCTGACTCTGTCGCCGCTTCCCTGGCGGACGTCGTCAAGGAGAACCTGGCGCTGTGAGCGTCTGAGAGGCGTACGCGCGGGGCGGGCACCGGTGGGTGCCCGCCCTCACGCGTGTCTCGATGGGCTAATCGCAAGGTGTCGTGTCACTTCGCTGCGAATATACGGGAAATAGGAGTATGTTCGTTCTAGTGATCCGTGCGACAATTTGATCGTAGAAGGGCGACCATCATGACACTTCCATTCATCCTTGGCGCGTACGCGTCGCATCCGGCACCGGAGCTGGAAGCTGACTATTACCGACTCCTCGCGGATCAGCCGTGGGTGAGTGGCGTCGAGATGCCCTACCCGGGCCAGCTCGCCACCCAGGGTGAGGTTCTGGCCAGCCATCTGGCGGCCCACTGGGACTTCAACACGATCACAGCGATCCCCGGCACCATGCAGAACGTGTGGAAGAACGAGAGCTTCGGCCTGGCCTCGCCGGATGAGGCCGGACGAGCCGCCGCGCTCGGCTTCACGCGCGCGCTGCGCGACGACCTCGCCGCCCTGTGTGAGCGCGCGGGACGCGCTCTGGTCGCCCGCGTGCAGCTGCACTCGGCGCCGACGCGCCTGGCCCAGGCGGACGCCTTCCAGCGTTCGCTCGCCGAGCTGGGCACCTGGGACTGGTGCGGGGCTCGCCTCGTCATCGAGCACTGCGACAAGTACGTGCCCGAGCAGAACCCCGAAAAGGGCTTCCTCTCTCTCGAATCCGAGATCGACGTCGTCTCCGAGGCCGGCATCGGCATCCACCTCAACTGGGGTCGGTCCGCCGTGGAGGGGCGCGGCGCGGACACCGCCTACGAGCACGTGCTCGAGGCCGGCAAGCGCGGCGTCCTGGACGGCATCATCTTCTCGGGCGCAGGCCCGGAGGAAACCCAGTACGGCTACTCCTGGATCGACGGTCACCTGCCCGCACAGGCCGACGAGCCGACCTCGCTCATGGACGAGGCCGAGATCGCTCGCTGCGCGAAGGCGGCCATTGAGGGCGGTGCGAACTACCTCGGCGCCAAGGTGTGCGTGCCCAAGGATGCGTCCCTTGAGAAGCGTCTGGAGATGCTGACCAACATCTACCTGGCCTGCGGCCTTGGTGACTAACGGCGTCGCCGCCGGGCGCTACTCCCGCATTTTGTGAGCGTGCGGGAGGTGCCCGGCACGAGGCCCACACGTGAGGGAGGGGCGGATGCCGACTGGCATCCGCCCCTCCCCTCGTGTTATTGCGCGTTCTGTTGTGCAGGTGAGGCGTGGCCAGCACGAGAAAAACGCTGCTCGAAAGCAGGGGGAAAAGACAGGTATTTCTGCGCGCTGAAGTGGTAGTTGGCTGGGCTGATCTGAGGGTTGCTCAGCAGCTCTTGAACGGCGGGGTCGTTTGAGCATGTCACGGTCTCACAGGCGCCCTCTGGGGAGAAGTAGAAAACATCGCGGCTAACGGCGTGACGTGGGTTGTTCCGCTGTGCGTCGATGATCGCGAATCGGGCGAAATCTACCAGTGTTTGCAGCTGACCGGAGAGGTCGTCGGGGGTTGCGGGTGCAACAAAGAGAAGATGCTGCTGTGGGATAATCGCGAAGAGACCGTGTGGCGCTTCGATCGCGTGCTGCTTGATCACCGCAGGCATGTTTGCTGCTTTGGCTGCGATGAAAGGCGACGGACCGGACAGGCATGTTGTCGGGCCGGATTTGTGTGTGATGGTGATCGTGATGGCGTCAGTGTTCAGCTGTCCGTAGTGGAAAAGCTCATCGACGCCGAGAGGGCGAAAACGGAGTCCCTCGGTGGTGCACCTGGTTGTGCCGGCTGCATGGACGATACTCAGGATCATTGAGAGCCCACCGGGGAAAGGACGTGCATAGGAGAAGTCGGGGTGTTGGACTGTGCAAGTGGGGACGAGCTCGGTGCGTACGCGTTGACGCAGCACGTCGGGGATGGAGAGTTCTGCGGCCTCCATGCGAATCTGATCGAAGATCCGATCGGCCCAATTGTTGAGGATGCCCCTGTGAGAAATTGGAGGCGCGTTGAGCAGGTCGTAGAAAATCGCTACCAGGTTGCAAGTCAATACGTTGTTGACGACTAGATACGTCAGCGCGTTGTTGCGGTCGATTATCACGTCGACGTGGAGTCCCTTTTTCTCCAGCTGGCGTACGAGGAGGGGAATGAGAGCGGAGTCGACGTACCCTGGAAACATCGTGCCCATTGGATACAGGAGGTTTGAGGGCTCTTCGCATTTTGGGGTGGGGGGTGGTGTTGGCATGGGGTCGGGGCCTGCCCGATGATTGAGGTTGCGACACTTCAAACGCTGGGAGGCCCCGACATGTCTCATGCTACCTTTTCTGCTCTGGATATGACGGCCTATTGCGGGTTGGTGGAGCTGGGCTTGGTGGCTGTGGGGATGCGTTGTCAGGGGGCGGGTTCGTCCTGAAGTGCCGTGCCGCTAATCCTGCTCGGCTGTGTCCAGGGTGTGGGCGCCCGGGGGATGCGCTGGGGTCGCGTACCCGGCGCTTGGCGCACGAACCGCGGGGGCATCAGCCCACGACGCTGGCGGTGCATGTAGGGCGTTACCGCTGTCGTGCGTGTTCTCGTTCCTGGTGTGATGACATCAGCCAGGCGGCTCCCCCACGCGCCAAGCTCTCCTTTGGGGCCTTGCGCTGGGGACTTGTGTGCTTGATCGCTGACAATATGTCCATGAATCGCATTGCCGCTCACCTGGCGGTGGCCTGGCATACCGCCAACGAGGCGATACTGGCCTATGGGGAAGAACTCCTGCTGGCGGATTCGACTCGTTTTGAAGGAGTGCGCGTCATTGGGGTTGATGAGCACGTGTGGCGTCATCGGGGTGGGGACAGGTACGCCACGGTGATCGTGGACTTGACCCCTGTACGCGACCATACTGGCCCGGCCCGCCTCCTAGACGTGGTGCAAGGCCGCTCCAAATATGTCTTGTCTTCCTGGCTGGCCCCACGCCCCCAAGAACGGAAAGACAACATCGAGATCGTGGCAATGGACGGGTTCAGTGGCTATAAAAGCGCAGCAGCCAGCCAGCTACCAGGGGCGGTGACGGTAATGGATCCCTTCCACGTTGTTCATATCGCTATCGACGCCCTAGAGCAGTGCCGCCAGCGCGTCCAGCAAGAAACCCTGGGGCATCGCGGCCGCAAGGGCGACCCCTTGTACGCGGCCCGCAAAACACTGCTGACCGGCACTGACATCCTCACCGACACATCCCAGGCGCGCCTAGATGCCGTATTCGCCTGCCCCGACCACGCCGACGTGCACGCCACCTGGAGGATCTACCAGGACCTCCTAGCGGCCTACCGTGACCGTGACCCCAGGCGCGGCAAAAACACCCTCCGCCATCTCATCACGACGCTCACCCGCCCGGGCTTGCCACACACATGCATCGAGCTAGCCCGCATGGGCAGAACCTTCACACGCAGAGCCGGGGACATCCTGGCCTACATCACACCACCCCCACACCAGCAACGGCCCCACCGAAGCCATCAACGGACGCCTCGAACACCTCCGCGGCATCGCCCAAGGATTCGTCAACCACCGAAACTACCGCCTACGCTGCCTCCTCCACTCCGGCGGATTCCAACACCTCCTACACCCTTAAATGCGAAGAGCCGGTAATGGGTCCATGGCCACCGGTTGGGAACTCATCGGGTGGTCCTGGTACCACTTCGCTCCCTCGGGCGCGTGGATCGGCTAACCGTTAGCTCTCCATGAGACGAGGCCGAGGCCGGGTTGACCGGCTGCGGCCTCGTTCGCGTATGGCCAGGAAAGGCGCAGCGTCAGTCCTTTCGGATCGACAGCGATTCGACGCGGTGGTCGGCGCCCTTCGTGAAGATGAGGGTCGCGCGCTCACGGGTGGGGCGAATGTTTTCGCGCAAGTTCGGCAGGTTGATCGCGCTCCACACGACGTGCGCGGTGGAGACAGCCTCGTCGTCCGTCAGGGACGCGTAGGTCTTGAAGTAGGAGTCCTCGCGGGAGAACGCGGTCGCTCGCAGCTTGAGGAAACGGTCCACGTACCACTGTTCAATGAACGTCTCGTCGGCGTCGACGTAGATGGAGAAGTCGAAGTAGTCCGAGACGGCCACCGACACGGAGCCGGGCGCCGAGCGCGGCGGCTGGAGCACGTTGAGGCCCTCGACGATGAGGATGTCAGGTCGATCCACGTCGATGAAGGCGTCGGGCACGATGTCGTAGGTGACGTGGGAGTACACGGGGGCTTTGGAATGCGGGTTGCCTGCCTTGACCGACGCCAGGAACGAGATGAGGGCCGTGCGGTCGTAGGACTCGGGGAAGCCCTTGCGTGCGATGAGGGATCGTTCCTGCAGGATCCGGTTCGGGTAGAGGAACCCGTCGGTCGTCACGAGGTCCACGCGCGGGGTGGAATCCCAGCGCGAGAGCAGTAGCTGGAGCAGGCGCGCGACCGTCGACTTCCCGACGGCGACCGAACCGGCGATGCCGATGACGAAGGGGGTCGAGTGGGCCTCGGACTCGCCGAGGAACGCGTGTCGCTCGGCGGCGGTGCGGCGGCGACCATCGATGTAGAGCTGCAGCAGCGCGCTCAGGGGACGGTAAATCGTGTCGACCTCGGTCATATCGATGGGATCGCCCAGCGATGCGATGCGGTCGATGTCCTCCTGGGTGAGCGGCAGGGGAGTGCGATCAGCGAGGCTGTCCCACTCGCTGCGATCAAAACGCGCGTAGGGGTTGGGCGCGCCGCGCCTAGAGGCCTGCGTGTGCTCGTTGGACGAGGCGTTCGGCGAGGCCGGAGATGGGACGGTCGAGGGGCTCTCGGTGGTGCTCACGACCCCATTGTGCCCCACATGCAGATGCCAGCGCGCACTCAGTTCGCGGCGTGAAGCGACACACGTTACCGGCCGGGGGAGGGGTGGGTGTGCTGGAATGGGTGGTATGTGCGGAATTGTTGGACATATTGCATGCAAGGCGTCCCAGCGTAGCCGCGAGGTTGTCCTCGGTGGCCTGGCGCGCCTCGAATATCGCGGATACGACTCAGCGGGCATCGCCCTGACCTCGAACAACGGCCTCTACGTGCGCCGCGCGGTCGGCAAGCTCGTCAACCTCGTCGAAGAAGTTGACGCGGACGCCCCCGCCGACGCCATAGCCGGTATCGGGCATACCCGTTGGGCCACCCACGGACGCCCGACGGTCGCGAACGCCCATCCCCATACCAGCCCGGACGGGCGCTTCGCCCTCGTCCACAACGGCATCATTGAGAACGCGGACGTCCTGCGCGCCGCCCTCATCGCCGACGGCGAGACCTTCGCTTCCGAGACCGACACCGAGGTGGTCGTCCACCTGCTGGCGCGCGCCTACGACGAGGCCGAGGCGGCCTCGTACACCGGCGGAGTCGCCGCACTGACGGGTGCGGACGAGGAGGTGGCGCGCCGCCTCGTCGTCGCGATGCGCGCGGTGACCGCGCAGCTGCACGGCACCTTCACGCTGCTGGTGGTGAGTACGCAGTCTCCGAACGTCATCGTCGCGGCCCGCCGTTCCTCCCCGCTGGTCATCGGCCTGGGCGAGGGTGAGAACTTCCTCGGCTCCGACGTCCTGGCCTTCGTCGAACACACGAATCGCGCGCTCGAGGTCGGCCAGGACGAGGTCGCGGTCGTCTCCGCGACCGGAGTGACCGTCATCGACCCCAGCGGAAACCCCGTCGAGCGCGAGCCATACGAGGTTGATTTCTCCTCCGATCGCGCCACCAAGAACGGCTGGCCGACCTTCATGGAGAAGGAAATCCACGAGCAGCCCGAAGCCGTGGAGGCCACGCTGGCCGATCGCATCGACTCTCACGGCCACCTGGCCCTCGACGAGGTGCGCATCCCCGAGCACGTCCTGCGTTCCGTCGACAAGGTCATCATGATTGGCTGCGGCACCGCCTCCTACGCCGGCCAGGTCGCCCGCTACGCGATCGAGCACTGGTGCCGTATCCCCGTCGAGGTCGAGCTCTCCAGCGAGTTCCGCTACCGCGACCCGGTGGTGGGCGAAAAGACCCTGGTTGTCGCCATCTCCCAGAGCGGCGAGACCATGGACACCATCCAGGCGATCCGCCACGCCCGCGAGCAGGGCGCGAAGGTCGTCGCCATCGTGAACACGCCCGGATCGACGATCTCGCGCGAGTCCGACGCTGTGATCCTCACCCACGCGGGCCCCGAGATCGCGGTCGCCTCCACGAAGGCGTTCACCGCGCAGGTCACCGCCTGCTACATCCTGGGCCTGTACCTGACGCAGGTGCGCGGCAACAAGTACGCCGACGAGATCGCCGACTACATGGACAAGCTCGCGCGCGTCCCGCAGGCCATCGCGAAGGTCCTGGAAAACGGCGAGACGGTCCGCCAGTTTGCCCGCACGATGCAGGACGCGACCTCGGTCATCTACCTGGGGCGCCACGTCGGCTTCCCTGTCGCGCTCGAGGGTGCGCTCAAGCTCAAGGAAATCTGCTACATCCACGCCGAGGGTTTCGCTGCCGGCGAGCTCAAGCACGGCCCGATTGCGCTCGTGGACGAGGGCCAGCCGGTCATCGTCATCGTGCCGACCCCGCGCCGCCCCGAGCTGCACGGCAAGGTCCTGGCCAACATCGCCGAGGTCCGCGCCCGTGGCGCCCGCACGATCGTTGTCGCCGAGGAGGGGGACTCCTCCGTCGACGAGTTCGCCGAGGTCGTCTTCCGCGTGCCCCCCGTGCCGACCCTGTACGCACCGCTCCTGACCGTCGTACCGCTGCAGATCTTCGCCTGTGAGCTCGCCTCCGTCAAGGGGTTGGACGTCGACCAGCCGCGCAACCTGGCCAAGTCCGTGACGGTGGAGTGATCCACCGGCGCGGGGCTAGCGCCCCGTGAACGCTCACGGGCCTCGTTCCTCATCCGGGACGAGGCCCGTGCTGCGTTTGTGACGCCCTGTCAGATAGAAATGCGCCCAGGTGCACTGCGTCATCGAATGGTCCATAAAGCGTGAAGGCATTCACGATGGCCCTGTGAAACAGTAGCCAAAGCGGCTCATGTGAATGCGAGGGCGGGGGAGGGGGGCGACTAGCGTGGAAGACGCAGCGGAACTCCGCCGCATCCAACAACGCAAGCAAGCCCCGGCCTCGTGTCGCGACGGCCGCAATCACCCCAGGAGGTGTGCACATGACCCTGTCCACGATCCTTATCGGAATCCTGCCCTCCGTCTTCTTCGGCGTCGCTACGACGCTGATGGGAAAGACCGGCGGATCAGACCGCCAGCGAGTCATGGGCGCAGTCCTCGGCGCCTGCTCATGGCCGCAGTCGCCACCCCCTTCCTGCACCCCGCGTGGACGCCGCTGAACCTGGGCGTCTCTTTCCTGACCGGCCTGCTCCTCGGCGTCGGCGTGTGCGATCAGCTGCGCTCCTACTCGGTCCTGGGCATGAGCCGCACGATGCCGCTGTCCACCGGCGGCCAGTTGGTCCTCATGCCCCTGGCGGGCATCGCGATCTTCGGCGAGTGGCTCCACGGCGGCGTGGCCCCCGAGGACTCGCTGCGTCACCGCCGCATGTTCCCCTCGATTTTTAACGGCGTCCTGTGGGGCACCGCCATCCTGCTGCTCCAGCTCAACTCCAACAACCTGGGCGCGGGCACGGGCTTTACCCTCTCTCAGCTGGGAATCCTCATCTCCACGCCGCTGGGCATCCTGTGGCTCCACGAGACCCGCACGCGCAAGGAACTGCGCTGGACCATCATCGGCGTCGCCCTCGTCATCGTGGGCGCGGTCCTCGCAGGGGTCGCCAAGACCCTTGACGTCGCCTGAGCGGCGCGGCGACTATCTGAACATCTGATGGCGGCGGGGCGTGTGCCTCGCCGCCGTGTTTGTTAGCCTCTTCCCCCTCACCCGCTGCCCTGCGAGGGTCGGCACGTGTGGGAGAATGACCCCATGTTGATTCTGGACGGTCGCGCCCTGTCTTTCGCTGAGGCACGAGACATTGAACGTCAGCACGTGGAAGCCGCCGCGGCGGAAGGGGACCCCGACCGCTACATGCGCCAGGTCGCCGAGAAGGTCGCCGATCGTGTCCGCTACCTGTCTGACCCTCTCGCGTGGCTGTGGAATATACCGGAGGCGGCCGCCATCTCCAGGCTGCGAGACGACCTCGGCCTTGACGAGGCGGCGGCCCGCATCGAAGACTTGGACACCTGCGTGGTCGCTTTCGTTGGCGGAGGCGACAACGGCGGTGATGCCCTGTACGCGTGCGCGCTGCTGGCGGAGCAGGGGATGGTTGTCACAGCATTTCTGCTCAAGCCCACGTGTCATGCGCGCGGCCTGGCTGCGGCTCGAGAAGCGGGCGTCGGCATCGTGGAACTGGGCGGTCGCTCCCTGCGCTCCATCGAAGGAACACCCGAGTGGGGCACCATCTGCGGTGCGCGCCTGTGGATTGACGGAATCGTGGGCATCGGTTCACGCGGGCCCCTCGCGGGCGAACTCGCGGATACGGTGACGTGCCTGAACGACGCGATGCGCGAGCACCCGAAGAAAGTGATTGCCATCGATGTGCCCTCGGGCCTCACCGATGACGAAGGCGCGGTCCGTGGTCCGATTCTGCGGGCCACGCACACCCTCGCGGTTGGTACCTACAAGCGCGCACAGATCCTGCCACCCGCCGTCGAATACTCCGGCGAGGTGAGGCTCATGCGAATGTATTGGAGCGAGGTGGCCACGAGCACGCGTCCCGACGCTGACGGAACGATCGGCGCAGGCGACATCTACTACTACGACGATGAATATCGCGCCCACTGCGCCGTGCCGGTTCCCGCATTCTCGGACGACAAGTACGCGCGCGGCGTTGTTGGCCTCGTTGCCGGCTCCGACACCTATCCGGGCGCGGGTATTCTCGCCACGCGCGGGGCACTCGCTGCGGGCGTGGGTATGGTGCGCCTCAACTCGACGAGGCGCGTCCAGGACCTCGTGCTGGCCGACCAGCCGGGCGTCGTCGTGGTTGGGGGACGCATTCAGGCGGCACTTATCGGGCCCGGCCTGGACGAGGAGCGCCGCGAGGACGCGCTCGAACTCGCCCAGTTCTGCGGAGAGTCCGGCATGCCGCTCGTCATCGACGCGTGGGCGCTCGACCTCGTCCCCGAGCTTCTCGGCTCGCTCGCCCCCGACGCCACCGTGCTCACCCCGCACTACGGCGAGGCAGCGCGCCTGCTGAGCGCGCTCGGAACACCGATCACGAAGCGCGAGGTCGCGGCCTCCCCCCTGCGCTATGCTCGTGCCCTCCACGAGGCCACGGGCTGCCATATTGTCCTCAAGGGCCCCGTGACGATCGTCTACTCGTTCGAATACGTCGCCGTCGACGCGGAGGAAAACTCCGCTACCGGCCTCGACGGAACCGACAGTGGCGCGGACACACGCCCCGAGCTCACGCGCGTCTACGAACCCACGGTCAGCGCGACAAGCACGTCCTGGGCCGGCATCGCAGGCAACGGTGACGTCCTGGCAGGTTTCATCGCGGGAATCCTGGCGCGCGCCAGTGCGCGAGGAGGCGCTGGCTCTCGCTCGCAGTGCGTGACCTCGGCGCGCCTATCGGCCGCCGTGTGTCTGCACGCCCGCGCGGCCCACGCTGCCGCGAATCGACACGACGGCGGCGCCCCCATTCAGGCCAGCGACATTGTGGCCGCGATTCCCGCCGTCCTGGCTGACCGCAGGCCGTAACGCGTCAGATGCCGCTAGCTTCCGTGGCGCTGCGCGGTCTCTCTCGCGTGAGATACTAGGGGAGTGACTGTCACAGACATTCAAAGCGACGGACGGGGATACCCGTCGAGCGCGGTCGTCGACCTGGCCGCCATCAAGCACAACCTGAGTGTCCTGCGGGCCGCAGCCCCGGACACGCTCCAGCTCGCCACCGTCAAGGCGAACGCCTATGGGCACGGGCTCGTCCCCGTCGCGCTCGCGGCGCTCGAGGGAGGCGCCGATTGGCTGGGCGTCGCCCAGCTGGCCGAGGCTTTCGCGCTGCGCCGAGGCCTCGATGAGGCCGGCATTGCCCGCGCGGACGCGCCCGTTCTCGCATGGATTTCCACCTCCTCCTCCGACTTCGCCGCCGCGATCGAGGCCGACATCGACCTGTCCGTGTCGTGGACGTGGGTCCTCGCCGACATCTGCGCCGCCGCCCGAGCGGTCGGCCGCCCCGCCCGCGTCCACGTCAAGATCGACACCGGCATGTCCCGCGCCGGCTCCACCCTAGCCGACCTGCCCGCCCTGGCCTCGGCCCTGCGCATGGCCGCAGATGACGGCCTCGTCGACATTGTGGGTGCGTGGAGCCACATGTCGCGCGCCGACGATCCCAGCGAAGAGGGCAACGCCTCGACCGCGAACCACGTGCGCATCTTCGAGGAGGGCCTGGCGATCCTCGCCGACGCCGGCATCACCCCGCGCATCCGTCACATCTCCGCCACGTCGGGCATCCTGTGGCATCCCGAAGCCCACTACGACATGGTCCGCGTCGGCATCGGCCTGTACGGCCTGAGCCCGGACCCCGCGGTCGCCACTGCCGACGAACTTGGCCTTATCCCCGCCCTCGAGCTGCGCGCCCCGCTGACCTCCGTCAAGGTCATCGAAGAGGGAATCCCCGCCTCGTACGGGGGAACCTGGGTCGCGCCCACGCGCCGCTGGATCGGCCTCGTGCCCCTCGGCTACGGCGACGGCATCTTCCGCGCGGCCTCCAATAAGGCCCGCGTCGTCGTCCGCACCGAGGCCGGCCTCCTCAATGCGCCGCTCGTCGGACGCGTGTGCATGGACCAATTCATGGTCGACCTCGGTCCCGCCGAGGGAGAGCCCGGAACCCCGACTGCGCGCAGCGGGAAAGCGCCCGCGGCCCCGGGCGACACCGCCGTCCTGTTTGGCACGGGCGCGCTCGGCGAACCCCTGGCCGATGAATGGGCCGACGCGGCCTCTACCATCAACTACGAGATCGTCACCAACCTGGGCACCCACATTCCGCGCGCCTACCGGGACGACATAGCGCACACGCAGGAGAAGAACACGCATGAGTGACACAATCACCGCCACGTTCCAGGTGTCAACGAGCAACGCAGACCAGACGCGCTCGCTCGGCGAAGACCTCGGTCGGGTTCTCGCTGCCGGAGACCTCGTCATGCTCTCGGGCGGCCTCGGCGCGGGCAAGACCACCCTCACCCAGGGCATCGGCATCGGCATGGGAGTGCGCGGACGCGTCGCATCCCCGACCTTCATCGTCGCGCGCGTCCACCCCTCCCTGAGCGGCGGCCCCGACCTGATCCACGCCGACGCCTACCGCATCAAGGACCTCAGCGACCTCGAGACCCTCGACCTCGACTCCTCCCTCGACGAGGCCGTCACCGTCGTCGAGTGGGGCGAAGGAAAAACCGAAGCCATGAGCAACGAACGCCTCTCCATCGAGGTGCGTCGCGCATCCGGCGGGCAGGCCGAAACCGACGGCGACATCATCGACCTGGAGCACATGGACGACGGCACGCGCCTCATCGTCCTGCGTGCCCACGGTCACCGCTGGGACGGCGTGCTTGACGCCGTCGTCGCTGCCCACGGCGGTCGTCGCATCGACGAGCCCGACACCGACGAGTAGGATCACACCGTGCGAGAGATAGCCCTGGACACCCAAGCCGCCACCACCGTCGCCATCGTCGACAACGGCAGCGTCATCGCCCGCGCCCGCAACGATTCTGGGCGCCACCACGCCGAATCGATCACCCCGCTCGTGCGCGAGGCCCTCGCGGCCGCCGGACTGCCCGCCCAGCTCGCGCAAGCAGGCATCGACCGTATCCTCGTAGGCACCGGCCCCGCCCCCTTCACCGGCCTGCGCGCGGGCCTCGTCTCCGCTCGCGTCCTCGCGGCCGTTGCGGGCGTGCCCGCGTACGGCGTGTCCGCCCTCGACGTTATCGCCCGCCAGGGCCTCGACCTGCTCGCCCCCGACGTGCGCGTCTACGCGATCGCCGACGCGCGCCGCCGCGAACTCTACTGGGGCTCCTTCGTCGCCGCCGGACCCGACGACGTCGCCCTCGAAGGCCGCCTCGAAGTGGGGGACGTGTCCGCGCTGCTGGGCGCCATGCGGGGCGCCCCCGGCCTCGTCGTGGCCGGAGCGCCGATCCCCGCGCACAGCGCCGACACGCTTGCTTGCGCCGACCTCGGCCCCCAGGTGAGCCTCGATCCCGCGGTCATGAGCCGCATCGTTGCCACGCGCCTGTCGCGCGGCGAGGAGGACCGCCTGCGCACCGATCCCCTCTACCTGCGTCGCCCGGACATCCAGGGCCAGCCCACCGCGCGCCTGTGAACGCCGCGCTGCGCGTCGCGGGGCCAGACGACCTCGAACTGTTCGCAGCTCTCGAGGCCGAGGTCTTCGCCGAAGATCCCTGGACCCCCTACATGATCGCCGAGGAGCTCTCCTCCCCAGCCTCGCGCTACTGGATTGCCACTGATGACGCGGGTGACGTCGTCGGATACGGCGGCGCCAAGGTCGGGGGAGACCAAGCAGACGTCATGACGATCGGCGTGCGCTCCCACGCGCGCGGACGAGGCTTCGGAGCGGCCATCCTCGATACCCTCCTGGTCTGGTCGCGGCAGGCCGGGGCGCGCGAAATCTTCCTCGACGTTCGCCCCTCGAACGAGGGAGCCATCGGCCTGTACGAGTCGCGCGGATTCGTCGAAATTGGGCGCCGTCCCCGCTACTTCCGCAACCCCGTCGAAGAGGCCGTCGAGATGAGGGCGCCCCTGAGCTAAGTGGATGCGACGACCACCACCAAATAGGTGCAGTCGATGTATCAAAATTCGTGTCTCTCGGCCCCTGTTTATGGGGCCGATGGTCCTAGGTGTTTTCCTTGCAATCGCGGGGCAAGGGGTGCGCGATAACCGCGGAAAATAGCGGAAAATGACAGCGTGTCGACAAGGGGTGCGCGGGTCCTCGTGCCATGGTCCTACGAGGCGGACGAAAAGCGTCGATATGCTCATTCCATGGCCACTCAAAATGTCGCAACGAAGAAGCGCCGCGCGTGGACCACCAGCGTC
>ERZ772968.882-NODE-882-length-14557-cov-8.031996_pt1 | contig 14557 bp, 15 predicted proteins | sample MGYA00580674_ERZ772968 | MGnify/ENA primary metagenome ERZ772968 (study PRJEB29015, sample SAMEA2737940) | human oral metagenome | biome: human oral; feature: human-associated habitat; material: dental | place: China | collected 2138 ...
CCCCCTCGCGGGCGGGCGCGCGACGGCACGGCTACTACGGGCCGGTCTCCGGCGGGTCACCCCTCGTGCACGCGGGCGCTCGACGAGCGGACCAGGACGGGGGCGGCCGCCGTGGCCAGGAAGGACGGCAGGAACGCCACGGTCGCCCGCGCGCGGACGCTGACGCGCAGATCGCCGTCCGCCAGGGACGCCGACTCGATCCGCACCCCCTCTCCGACGGCGCACGTGGTGCCGCCCATCTGGGCGAGGGCGCGCTCAGCCGCCGCTGTCGCGTCCGGAAGGCTCGCGGGAACGCCGTCCGCGTCAGCGCCTCCCCCGTCCGCGTCCGCCGCCGCCCCCGGGTCCGCGTCGGCGCCCTCATCCGCACCGTTGCCCGCGCCCTGGCCCGCACCGGCGCCGGAGCCCCCGGCGTAGACGCTGGCGCCGTCGATGACTCCGGCAGCCGTGGCCGCGACGCGGTCCGCGCACGCCAGGAGCCTGCGGTCCTGCACCGCCACGCCCGTGACCGCTATCGACACCAGCAGGAACACGCACACGAAAGCGCACGCCGCGCAGGTGAGCAATCCCACCCTCCCCTCCTCGGGGTCGCGGCCGGGGACAGCGCGCCCGGACCCCCTACCCATCGGCGTCCACCTCCTGGACGGGGCTCACCGCACTCGATTGGACGGGGATGCCCGGAGCGCCGAGCCACCGGGGCACCAGGGGCAGGGGGACCACAGTCGACACCGTCACGGACGCCTGGCCGCCCGGCGAGGCGCACCCCTCGCACGACGCCTCCACCACCGGCTGGCCGGCGACCCCGAAGTCGGCGAAGGCCAGGCCGACCTGGGCCTGCGCCCGCTCCTCCCCGTCGTCGGGGTGGGAGGCGATGATCCGCACCGCCTCGCGCGCTCCGGCGTCGGTGGCGAAGACCGCGGCCTGCACCCACGACGCGGCGACGATGATGTAGACGACGGGGACCACCAGCACCGCGAAGAACCCGATGAACTCCACGACGGCGTCCCCTCGCTCCCCGTCGGCCCGGCCCCTATCCGCCGTCATCGGCGCCCTCCTCCACCAGCGACGTGCCGCGCACGCTCATCCACCTCGGCCCCATCCCCAGCAGGAGCGGCAGGGGGGCGCGCACTGTGACGACCAGGACGCTGCGTCCGCCGACCTCCTCGTAGGAGGTGGTGACCTCGCTGTCCCGGGCGCCGCCGGCGATGGTGGCGAGCACCTCGTTCGTGCGGGCCACCGCCTCGGCGGCGTCCCCGCCGAGCAGCCCGCCCCGCCTGGCCCCCTCCGAGGCCGCCGAGACCGTCAGGCTCCGCACGTGCAGGGCGAACGCCAGTTGCACGAGCGCCAGGACGACGAGCACGACCAGCGTCTGGACCAGGACCGTCGAGGCGACCTCCGACCCCTCCTCGCCGCCGGCGCCCTCAGATGCCCGCGATCGAATCCATCGCACGGTTGAAGATCTCCACGAGCCGGTCCGAGGCCACGCCCCAGATGAGGACGACGAGGGCGGCCGTCATGAGGGTGATGAGCACCCACCCGGGCACGTCCCCCCGTTCACGGTCGTCCTCGGAGCGCCGCAGCGCGGCGCGCACGCGGTTCAGCAGGGTTCTCATAGTGTTTCCTCTCACTGGTGTTGCGGTTACGGGGTGATGTCGAGGGCCATGAGGCCCGGGTAGAGGGCGAAGAGGACCGTGACGGGCAGGATGAGGAAGACCACGGGGAAGAGCATGGCGATCTCCCTCTTGCCGCCCTCCTCCATGAGGCGCTGGCGCGAGGCCTCGCGGATGTCGCGCGCCTGGTCGTGGAGCACCGCCGCCAGGGGGCTGCCGCGCCCGATGGCGGTGGACAGCGTCTGGCACAGCCGCGACAGGGCCGGGGAGTCGTTGCGGGCGGCCAAGTCCGTCAGCGCCCGCACCGACGGGGCCCCCAAGCGGATGTCGGCCACGGCGCGGGCGAGCTCGTCGCCCAGGTCCGAGTGGGACAGGGACGCGACGCGGTCGAGGGCGGCGGGCACCGACTCCCCGGCCCCGACCGCCAGGGCGAGCAGCTCCGAGGCGTCGGGGACCGCGGCCTCCACGCGCCGCTGGCGGCTGCCCGCGCGCGCCGTCAGCAGCCGGTCCCACGCGCTCATCCCCGCGACGCACCCCAGGAGGGCGACGACGACGATCCCCGCGACGCCGCGCCCGCCGCGCCCCGCCATCGCCGGCGAGGCGGCCAGGGCGCCCGCGCACAGCCCCGCGACCCCCGCTCCGGCCTGGGCCGCCCGGAAGCCCACGGCGTCCGTGGGCGATCCCGCCAGTTCCAGGCGCCGCTCCACGGACCGCGTGGTCGAGCCCAGCGAGTCGAGCAGCCGCGCGCCCCACAGGCGCGCCAGGCCGGACCACGTGGGGCCCCGCGGCGCGGGGGCGGGCGACCCCTGGGCGACGCGGGCGCTGAAATCGGGGAACTGGTCGCGGGCGCAGACCGCCACGAGGACCAGGCCCGCTCCGAGCAGCAGGCCGGCCGCGACGGGGGCCAGATGGGATGAGAGGACGAATAGCACCGGGCTCCTCCTACCTCATGGTCCTGGGGTCGGTGGACAGGCGCGAGAGCACCCGCATGAGGGCGTAGGCCGCGACGCAGCACGCGCCCCCGAGGGCCAGGACCGCCATGCCCTGGGGGGTGTTCCACACGCGGGCGCTGCGGGCGCCCTGGGAGATGAGCAGCAGCACCGCCCACGGGGCGGCGACCCCCAGGCGGGCCGCGCCCACCGTCCACGACTGGCGCGCCTCCAGCTCGCCGCGCACGCGGGCGTCCTCGCGCAGCAGCACGGCGAGGTCGGTGAGCAGGCGCGCCAGGTCCGCGCCGCCGACGCTGCGCGCCAGGCGCAGGGCCTCCACGATCCGGTCGGCCACCGGGTCGGCGAGGCGGTCCTTGAGCCGGTCGAGCGCCACGTCGAAGCGCCCGTGCGCCCTGTAGTCCTGCCCGAAGGCCTCGAAGGCGCCGCGCAGGGCGGGCGGCCCGCCCGAACCCAGGTCGGCCAGCAGCGTGGGCAGGGCCGCGCCGGCGCGCACGCCCGACACCAGGGAGTCCACGACCTCGGGCCACGCCTCGCGCGCCTCGCGGGCGCGCCTGTGGGAGCGCGAGGACACCCAGGCCGCGGGCAGCGGCGCGGCGACCACTCCCATGGCCAGGCCCACCGCCCACGTCTCGGTCACCACGAAGGAGGCGACCAGGGCCAGCAGCGCGCACGCGAGGCAGACGAGGACCAGCCTGGGCCCGTCCATGCCCGGCAGATCGGCCCGGCGCACCATGTCGCCCCACCGCCTGGCCCACGCGGGCGCCGCCAGGCGCACCGGGGGCGCCCCGACTGCGGCGGACAGGCACAGGAGGGCTCCGATCCCCCCGATGAGCCCTGGGACGACCGGGCTCATGGCCGCCCCCAGGACAGCAGGTCCGACAGGGAGTGGCCGGCGGCGGCGAAGCGCTCGTGCATGTCCAGTGCGCCGCTGCCGCGCTCGAGGCGCGCGCCGTCGTACTCCCACAGCACGGCCGTCTCGATGCGTGTGCCCTCGACCCGCCCAGGCACGGCGAGCACCTCCGACAGGTGGCGAAGGCCGTCGGGGGCGCGGTGGACGTGGCACACCAGGTCGACGCTGGCGGCCAGGGTGGGGACCACGAAGCCCGAGGTCACGTTCTCCCCCGCCAGCAGCGGCAGCACCGCCAGCTTGTCCAGCGCCTCGCGGGCGGAGTTCGCGTGCACGGTCGCCATGCCCGGCACACCCGCGTTGAGGGCGACCAGCAGGTCGAGGGCCTCGGCGCCGCGCACCTCGCCGACGACGAGGCACTCGGGGCGCATGCGCAACGACTCGCGCACGAGGTCGCGCAGCGCGATCTCCCCGCGCCCCTCGACGCTGGGCGGGCGCGTCTGCATGGCGACGTGGTCCCAGTTCGCCAGTGACAGCTCGAAGACCTCCTCGCAGGTGACGACCCGCCGCGAGCGCGGCAGCTCCCCCGCCAGCGCGCGCAGCAGCGTCGTCTTGCCCGCCTGAGTCCCCCCGGACACGACCACGGACAGCCCCACGGCGACCGCGGCGCGCAGGAAGGCGGCGACGGGGGCAGGCACCATGCCGGCGTCGACCAGGTCCGCCAGGGTCCGCGCCCTCTGGACGTGCTTGCGGATGTTCACCGACCACGACTGCGACGTGACGGGCGGGATCACGACGTGGAGGCGCTCGCCCGTGTCCAGGGTCGCGTCGACGAAGGGGTGGGACAGGTCGAGGCGCCGCCCGGAATGGGCGAGCATGCGCTCGACGAGGTCGCGGACCTGTTCCTCGCGCAGGATCAGGGTGGTGAGCTCGGACACCCCTGCGCGCGCCGCGAAGACGCGCGAGGCGGAGTTGATCCACACCTCCTCCACCTCCGGGTCGTCGAGGAGGTCCTGGATGGGGCCGAGCCCGCAGATCTCGGCCATGAGGGCGCGGACCAGCCGGTCGCGCTCCTGGGGGGACAGGGGGTGGGCGAGCGCCTCGACCGCCTCGTCGACGGTCCTCGCGACCCGCCCCGCCTCGCGCGCCGGATTGATCGCGCGCGCGGCCAGGCGCTCGCGCACCCACGCCGCGTGCTCTTCGACCAGGGCATCGTCCATCGCCACCTCCACGTGACATGCATCTCAGACCCGTTTACAGAGAAGCTAACAGAGTTTTCAAACAAGGATCAAGACCCCCGGCCAACTGTGGATAACTCGAGCGCCGTTCCCCCATACACGCGCCAGGCGCGGTACCTTGGGACAGTGACTATGACACCGCTCAAACTTGCCGCCCTGGCCACCGTCGCCGTCCCAGGGCTACAGGTGACGGGCCTGCGCGCCGATTCCTACAGCGACGAGGTGCGCTCCGTCGCCAATATCGTGGACGCGTCCGGCAACAGGTGGACCGTCACATGCTCCAACGAGACGATCGCCGGTCCCGCCGCCGAGGCCGAGGCCGCGATCCTCCAGCGCCTGGCCACCACCCACGACGTGAACCGCATCCCCTTCGACGTCCCCCGCATCAAGGGGACGACCCGCACGCGCGACGGGAACCGCGTCTACGTCCACCAGGACCTCGGGGGCAGGCCGTTGGAGGACTCGGACCTGGCCGACGACCCCCTGCTGCCCGCTTCGCTCGGGCGGGCCCTCGCCGCCCTGCACAACCTGCCCGAGCGCGTCTACACCGACGTGTCCGTGCCCTCGCACAGCGCCATCGAGTGCCGGGCCAGTCTGCTCTCCATGCTCGACGAGGCGCCCGCCCGGGCCGCCGTTCCCGTGAACCTGCGGATAAGGTGGCAGGGCGCCCTGGACGACCTGTCCCTGTGGCGGTTCCCGCCCGCGCCCATCCACGGGGACCTGCAGGGCAACGCCGTCTACGTCTCACGCGGTTCCGTCGTCGGCATCGCGGGCTTCACCTCCGCGTGCGTCGGCGACCCCGCAGTCGATATCGCGTGGGTGCAGGCCGTCGCCTCGGACGCGTTCCTGGAGAGGTTCCGCGAGGCGTACTCCCACGAGCGGGAGGCCACGGACCTCCACTTGTTCACCCGCGCGCAGCTCATGAGCGAGCTCGCCCTGGTGCGGTGGCTGCTCCACGGCGCCCACACCGACGACCACTCGGTGGTCGAGGAGGCGCGCGCCATGCTCGCCGACCTGTCCTCGGACCTGGGGGAGCTGAGGCTGGTCGAGTCGCGCCCCCACTCCAGCGCCGACGACCTGCTCTCCGACACGCCCATCGCCTCCGCGACGGCGCGGCGCGCCCCGGGGCGCGAGGAGCAGGCCGGACAGGGGCAGCGCAGGGCAGGGCGCGAGGAGCGGACCGGGCAAGGGCAGCGCGGGGGGCGCGGCGACCGGTCGGCCGCCCGCACCCGGGCGGAGCCGGGCAGGACCAGCGCCCAGCCCCCCGCCCGCGGCGGGGACGGGACGGGAAGGTGGCGCGCCGAAAGGGACGGGACCGGCCGCGCGGCCGAGCCCCGGCGCACGCGGATCGCGGCGCCCCCCGCGCCCACCGAGCGCCGCCGCGCCGGCTCGCCCGCCCACGCCGCACGCCCGGGGGAGACCGAGGAGCGCACGCCCCCAATGCCCTCGCGCCTGGCGCGGAGGCTCCAGCGCGGCGAGGCGGACCCCCACGCCGCCACTGAGCGCCTCACCCTGGGACCCGACGGGCGGCCACGGCGCTGAGGGCGGAGAACCCCCGCACCGACGGCGTGCGGGGGAGCCGGGCACCCGGCTCACAGGTCCTTCTTCGCGGCCTCCAACTCGGTGACGCGGGCGTCCAGGTCCTCCACCTGCGCCCTCAGGATCGCGGCCTCCTCCGTGAGGCGCCGCTTGTCCTCGTCGGCGCGCGACAGATCCACCGAGTAGCGCAGCGCGAGGAGCAGCAGGACGACCCCCGCCAGGAAGAAGCCGAGGTTGAGGGGCACCACCACGCCCAACGAGCGGGCCATCCACTTGAGCACTGGCGGGAACAGCGAGAACAGGGCCGTGAAGAACGCGATGACGAACCACCACAGGCTGTAGCGCTCCTTCATCCCGGAGTTGCGCATCTTGAGGAAGACGGTGACCAGGATGATCACGGCGAAGACGAGTCCGAGGATGTACGTGGGGCTCATGCGCCCTCCTTCACGCCCTGGGCGCCCGTCGTCGGGGCGGGCGCGCCCTTCTTCTTCCCCGGGGCGGGCCTGGAGAGGGCGACCACCAGGGCCACCATCGCCCTGACGAGGAACTTCGCGGATTTCACGGGGTTGTGCGACGGCTCCCCGCCCGCGCGCGGGCGCATCTCGACGCCCACCTGCCGCACGGTGAGGTCCGAGCGCGCCGCGATGACGAGCGCCTCGATCGTGTCCCCCAGGTACTCGGCGGGGTAGTTGTGGATGAACAGGGCCAGCGCGCGGGGCCCGTAGAGCTTGAAGCCGCTGGTCGTGTCCTTCAGGGGCGTGCGGCACACGCGCGACAGTATGGCCGACAGCATCCCCATCGCCCACTTGCGGGGGCCCCGCACCGAGTAGTCGCCCTTGCCGGAGAAGCGGGCGCCGATGACGACGTCCGCCCCCTCCTCGTGGGCGCGGTCGATGAGGGCCTGGATGTCCTTCGGATCGTGCTGCCCGTCGGCGTCGAGCTGGCAGGCGTGGGTGTACCCGGTGCGCACCGCGTACTGGAAGCCGGCGCGCATGGCGCCGCCCACCCCCAGGTTGAGCGGCAGGTCGAGGACCCGCACCCCCCGGGAGCGCGCGATGGCCGCCGTGGCGTCCGTGGAGCCGTCGGAGACGACGAGGACGTCGGCGTCGGCGGGCTTGTGCTCGAGCACGTCGTCGAGGACCACGCCGAGCACCTCCTCCTCGTTCCACGCGGGGATGATGATGAGAAGACGGTCGGGCATCGCGGGCATCACTCGGCGTCGCGCGCCAGCAGGTCCAGCAGGTACTGGCCGTACCCGGACTTCACCAGGGGCTCGGCGCGCCGGCGCAGGCCCTCGTCGTCGATGAAGCCCATGCGCCAGGCCACCTCCTCCGGGGCGCCGATCTTCATGCCCTGGCGGGCCTCGACCGTGCGCACGAACGACGTGGCGTCGGCGAGGGAGTCGAAGGTCCCGGTGTCCAGCCACGCGGTGCCGCGGGGCAGCACCTCGACCTTGAGCCTCCCGGCCCGCAGGTAGGCCCGGTTGACGTCGGTGATCTCGTACTCGCCGCGGGCGCTGGGCTCCAGGTCGCGGGCGATCGCGACCACGTCGTTGTCGTAGAAGTACAGGCCCGGGACCGCGTAGTTCGACTTCGGCTTGGCGGGCTTCTCCTCGATGGACAGGGCGGTGAAGTCCGCGTCGAACTCGACGACGCCGTAGGCGCTGGGGTTGGACACGTGGTAGGCGAAGACCGCTCCCCCGTCGGGGTCGACGTGCCTGCGCAGCTGGGTGCCCATCCCGGGGCCGTAGAAGATGTTGTCGCCCAGGACCAGGGCGGCCGCGTCGGATCCGATGTGGTCGGCGCCCAGGACGAACGCCTGGGCGAGGCCGTTGGGCTCGTGCTGGACCGTGTACGTGATGTTGACGCCCAGCTGCGAGCCGTCGCCGAGCAGGCGGTGGAACGACGGGGCGTCGTGGGGCGTGGTGATGACCAGGACGTCCTGGATGCCCGCCAGCATCAGCGTCGACAGCGGGTAGTAGATCATCGGCTTGTCGTAGACCGGGACCAGCTGTTTGGACGTTCCCAGGGTGATGGGGTTCAGCCGGGTGCCCGAACCGCCGGCAAGGATGATGCCTTTCATGGTTTCCTCCGCTTGTGCTTCACCCGCACCAGGCGGGCATCACCCCAATTATGCCCGTAAACGCCCGGCGCGGCACGCACCCCGGCCCATCATGGCCTACCGCACGTCCCCTCCGGCCGCCCAGTGGCGCGCCCGGGCGGGCCCGTCCGATAGGATTTGAGGTGTCCGAAGCGCCGTCGAAGGAAGAGGAACACGCATGGTGCCCACCGCTAAGCCCCTGGGGATCGAGACCACTCCCATCCCGGGGTTCCTCCGCATCGACCTCACGGTCCACGGGGACAACCGGGGCTGGTTCAAGGAGAACTGGCAGAGGGAGAAGATGGTGGGGCTGGGGCTGCCCGACTTCCGACCCGTGCAGAACAACATCTCCTTCAACGACGAGGTGGGCGTCACCCGCGGCATCCACGCCGAGCCGTGGGACAAGTTCGTCTCCGTCGCCACGGGGCGCGTCTTCGGCGCGTGGGTGGACCTGCGCGAGGGCCCCTCCTTCGGCACCGTGTACACCACCGTCATCGACCCGGGCACCGCGGTGTTCGTCCCCAAGGGCGTGGGCAACGCGTACCAGACCCTGGAGCCCGCCACCGCGTACACCTACCTGGTCAACGCCCACTGGTCCCCCGACGCGCGCTACACGTTCCTCAACCTCGCCGACGAGACGGTGGCGGTGCCCTGGCCGATCCCGCTGGAGCGGGCGATCCTGTCCGACAAGGACCGCGCCCACCCGCGCCTGGCCGATGTCACGCCCTTCCCCGCCCCCTCCGGCCCCCGGGTGCTGGTGACCGGGGCGAACGGGCAGCTGGGCCGCGAGCTCATGCGCCAGTTGCCCGCTGCGGGCTTCGAGGCGACGGGCGTGGACCTGCCCGAGGTCTCCATCGCCGACGCCGACCAGATGGAGGCCTTCGACTGGTCCTCCTTCGACGTGGTCGTCAACGCGGCCGCGTGGACCGACGTCGACGGCGCCGAGACCCCCGACGGCAGGCGCGCCTCGTGGCTGGCCAACGCCACCGGGCCGGCGAACCTGGCGCGCGCGTGCGCCTCCCACGGCCTCACCCTGGTCCACATCTCCTCCGAGTACGTCTTCGACGGGTCGGCCGAGGTGCACCCGGAGGACGAGGCCCCCTCGCCCCTGGGCGTGTACGGCCAGTCCAAGGCCGGCGGGGACGCCGCCGTGCTCGCGGCCCCGAAGCACTACCTGGTGCGCACCGCCTGGGTGGTGGGCGACGGGAAGAACTTCATCCGCACAATGGCGTCCCTGGCGCGCTCCGGGGTGCGGCCCCAGGTGGTCGACGACCAGGTCGGCCGCCTCACCTTCACGACGGACCTGGCCGCGGGCATCATCCACCTCTTGTCCACCCGGGCCCCCCACGGCACCTACAACCTCACGGGCGAGGGCCCGGTCATGAGCTGGGCGGACGTGGCCACCCGCGTGTACGAGCTGCTGGGCCACGACGCCTCCGAGGTCACCCGCGTGTCCACTGAGCAGTACTACGCGGACAAGGGAGGCGCGCCGCGCCCCCTGAGCTCCGTCCTGGACCTGGCGAAGATCGAGGCGACGGGCTTCACGCCCGGCGACTCCTCCGCCCGCATCGACGCCTACGTGGCGTCCCTGGCCTAGCGGCCCGTCCTCAGCGCGATGGCCCCGCCCCATCGGGGGCGGGGCCATCGCGCGCACGGGGCCCTTGCGGCCTCAGCGGCGGGAGGCGGTCCTACTCGACCCGCCAGGCACGGACGAAGAAGACGCCTGTGAGCACGGCGACCAATGCGCCGCCGGCCGCGAGCGTCACGGCCGCTCCGGAGCCAGCGGATCCGCCCGGCACCGCTGCGGCCAGTTCGGGGTTTTTCGCTATTCTCATTCCATTCTCCATACTCGAACAACAGTACGCCCGACGGCAATGCTACCAGCGCGCCGCCAGTGGCGGGGCCGTCGGGCGCCCGTATCCGCGCCGGGCCGCCCGGCAACGCCCGGATGGCGCGGATCCGCGGCCCCCGCAGTGGGCGATCCCATGATGCGCTCTCACAGTGGCGGCGGCGCGTCGCATTGCGGACCCGTTTGCCGGGGCCTGTCGGCCTTGTGCCGCGCGCCCCTCCACGTCGCACACAAGGGAGGGGATTAGGAAACACGGCACCGCACACAAGGGCTTGATCCCGCCCTTGTGTGCGGCGCGTGTTGCGTAAATCGGGGTCCTTGTGTGCGTACCCCGGGGGGCGCACAACCCGGGGGAGTCGATCTGGGGCCCGGCCCTGGCGCGGGTGTTCCCCCGGCGCGGACGCGGGCTGTTCGCACCGTGAGGGGGCTGTCTGCACCACGAGGGGGCTGTTCGCACCGCGAGGGGGCTGTTGGCACCGCGAGGGGGCTGTCGGCGCGGACGCGCGTCGTCGACACCGCGAGGGGGTTATAACGCGCGCTCATGTCAACAACGCGCGTCGGTGCGGACAACCCGCGCTCATGTCAACAACGCGCGCTGGTGCCAATAGCCCGCGTCGGCGTGAATAACGCGCACCGGCGCCGCAGCGGCGGAGCGGGGGCGCAGCCGGGCTCGCGGGCCGGGCTGCGCCCCCTTCCGTCAGGCCGGACGGACGGGTCAGCCGAAGTAGGACTTCATCATCGCGATGATGTCGTACCCGTAGTTGCGCGCGGTGGCCCAGCCCGTCCCGTTGGGGTTCTCCTGGACGCCGAGGTACTCGACGTAGGGGGCCGAGCCCTTCGACACGTAGGAGAAGCGGGGGTCGACGAGCGGGTTCGCCAGGGACGAGGCCGTGGCGCCCGCGTCCGCGTAGGCGCGCAGGTGCTGGACCTGGGCGCGCAGGCCAGTGCGCACGTCGGGGAAGGAGGCCCCGCCCGCGCCGCCTCCGACCGCCCCGATCCCGGCGAAGTTGAACTGGTCGACGGAGACATCGCCGCCGAAGCCCAGCCAGCCGGTCTCCTTCATGGCCTGGGTGAAAACGAGCTCCGGGGAGACGCCCTCGGCGACCGCCTCGTCGTAGGCGATGGCCGCGAAGTCGTTGATCGTCGGGGCACCGCCTGCGGCGAGGGAGGCCGGGTAGGAGCTCCCGGAGTCGTCGAACGCGGCGGCCATCGAGGCGATGACGGCCGCCCGCTGGGCCGTGGGGGCGGCCATGACGGGGTGCATGCCCGAGGCGGTCGTCCCGCCCGAGGCGTAGCCGAGCCATTCGCCCGAGGCGGCGAAGACCGACTCCCTGCCGTCGACGACGACCGTGCCGGTGGCCATCGCGCCGGAGCCGGGGTCGAGGTAGTACCAGGAGCCGCCCTCGCTCAGCCACCCCGTGGTCATGGACCCGGAGGACCCCAGGTGGAACCACGTGCCGCCGTCCTCGACCCAGCCGGTGCGCATCGCGCCCGAGGCGGGGTCCAGGTAGTACCAGGACCAGCCGTCCAGGATCCACCCCGTGTCCATGCGCCCGGAGGCGCCCAAGTGGTACCAGGCGCCGCCGTCCTTCGCCCATCCGAACACCATGGCGCCGCTGGAGCCCAGGTAGTACCAGGCGCCGTCGATCTGGCGCCACCCGGTCTGCATGGCGGTGGAGGCGTCGAAGTAGTACCAGCGCCAATTGATGACCTGCCAGCCGGTGACGGTGTAGCCCTCGGAGTCGCCCCAGTACCACACGCCTCCGACGGAGAACCAGCCGGTCAGGTACTTGCCGTCGGCCCCGAAGCGCCATCTGCCGCCGTCGTTGTGCCAAGTGCCCTTGGAGAGCCCGAGCGCCTGGGCTATGCCCGCGGCGTCGGCCATGGCGAGGGACTGGACGAATCCGGGTTCGCGCAGCCGCGCCGCGTCGGAGGCGGAGGTGAGGAAGGCGTGCTCGACGATGATGCCCGTGAGGTTGGACAGGCGCGCGTGCCTGCTGATCGCGTAGTAGTCGCCGGTGGAGCCGTCGGGGTAGTCGTAGTAGGGGTTGTCGCGGGTCTTGATGCCGCGGTCGGTCAGGCCCAGCGACGTGAGCTGGTTCTGGATCGCGGTGGCCAGTGCGGCCCCCTGGGTGTGGGTGGAGTAGTTGTAGGAGCTGGCGTTGGGGTACCAGACCTCGGCGCCATTGGATCCGGCCGTGCCGGAGTTGAAGTGGAGGGAGACGAGGGCACTGGCCCCCGCGGCCACGGAGGAGGCGACGCGCGCGCTGAGGTCCTGGCTGATGTTCTCCGAGGGGCGCGAGTCGTCCTCGCGGGTCATGTGGACCCTCACGCCCTGGTAGGTCTCGAGTTCTGCCTTGAGGGCGCGGCCGACGGCGAGCGTGAGGTCCTTCTCAACGAGCCCGTTGGCGCTGGCGCCCGGGTCGGATCCGCCGTGCCCGGGGTCGAGGGCGATGGTGATGCCGTCCGCGGCGCCCGCCTGGGGCGCCAATGGTGCGACCATGGCGCCGACGGCGAGCGCGAGGCCTATCGCGAGGGGTTTCCACAGGGGGCGCATATCAGTCCTTCATGTTGCGTGTGAGCATTTTGTGATAATAGGTTTTCGTGCGGCGCATGTAAACATGAGACCGGATACAATCACGGATAAATATCAACCGGAAGGGCCGTCGGCCCCCAGGGCGGCGAGCACCGCGCGCCTGGAGCTGCTGAGGGCCGAGCGGTGCTGGCGAACCCACCGCCACAAGCGCAAACGGTCCCAGCCCCCCTCCGCCGCCCTTTCCGCGACGGCCGCCATCGCCCCCGCCACCGCGGCCGCGTCGAGGCCCACGGCGGCCCCCAGGTCGGCCGACGCGACGTCCCGCGCCGCCTCGCCCTCCCCCGCGTAGACCACGGGGGTCCCCGCGGCCAGCGAGGACAGGATCTTCGTCGGGTACGCGTAGGAGTAGCCGCCCGGGCGCAGGGAGGCCAGCGACGCCGTCGCCGCCGCGAGCCAGGCGTGCGCCTCGTCGGCGCCGACCGGCGCGTGGAAGGACACGCCCTCGACGCCGCGCGCCCTTTCGCGCAGCGCCTCCCACCCGCTCCCCTGCCCCAGGAAGACGAGGCGGGCCCCCGGCAGGCGGGGGGCCGCCAGGCGCAGGGCGTCGACGAAGACCCCGGGGGCCAGCCACGGCGCCACCGTGCCCGCGTAGACGAAGACCGGGCCCTCCCCGGAGGGGAAGCCCTCGGGGAGGGGGCCGGGGAAGGGCGGGCGCGAGCAGTCCACCCCGTTGGGGACCACGGCGACACGTTCCGCGCCCAGGCCCCGCGCGCGCTCGGCGACCCCCGCCGACACGGCGATCACGCGCTCCGCCCCGCCCAGGGCGAAGCGCTCCAGGGCCCGCACCCCGGCCACGACGGGGCGGGGCGCGCCCCCGGCCCGGGCCGCGTCGGAGACGATGTCAGCGGCGTAGTACACGTAGGGGACGCCCCTGGCTGCGCACGCCAGGCGCACGGCGGCCCCGGTGGTGGGCGGCGGTTCGCACACGACCAGGGCCGGCCTCGGGCACGCGAGCAGGCGCACCAGCAGGGGGGCGTCGAAGGACAGGTAGGGGATGTAGCCCCGCACCGCCCCCGTCGCGTCGCGCAGCACGGGGGCGCGGCGGACCCGGACGCGCCCCCCAGGCGCAGGGGAGGGGCGGCGGGGCCGCGGCGCCCCCTCCCGGGCGCCCGGGGCGGTGCGGCTGGTCAGGACGAGCACGTCGTTGCCCCGTTCGGCCAGGGCGGCGGCGAAGGCGCCCAGGCGCAGGGCGGCGGCAGTGGGCTCGGGGGCGAAGGTGCGGGTGGCGACCACCACTGGCGCGCCCGGGGCCCGCCAGGGCCGGAAGGCCCCCCAGCGCCAGCGGACCCTCCCCGCGGCCCCCCGCCGCCGATGGTGATCCTCGGGACGCCGCGCCACAGGGCGGGGTCGGTGGCCCCCCTGCCGTCCACGAGCAGGCGCGCGCCGGGGGCGTCGGCGGGCTCCAGGCGCGCGTACTCGGGGTGGTCGGCCTGGACGATGACGACGTCGGCCCCCTCCCCCAGGTGGTAGGGGGTCCAGCCGAAGCCGGCCAGCTCCTCGTCGGTGTACAGGGGGTCGTGGACGAGGACCTCGGCGCCGGCCTCGCGCAGGGCCTCCACCGTGGGGAAGACGCCGGAGAAGGCGGTCTCCTTGACCCCGCCCCTGTAGGAGGCCCCCAGGACGGCGGCGCGCATGCCCTCCAGGCCGCCCAGCACCTCGGCCGCGCGCGAGACCGCGTAGGCGGGCATCGCCGCGTTGGCCTCCCTGGCGGCGCGCACCACCGTGGCGCCGGGGTCGGTGGACAGGTACAGGCGCGGGTACACGGGGATGCAGTGACCGCCCACCGCGATGCCGGGGCGGTGGATGTGGGAGTAGGGCTGGGAGTTGCAGG
>ERZ772968.885-NODE-885-length-14547-cov-8.271805_pt1 | contig 14547 bp, 10 predicted proteins | sample MGYA00580674_ERZ772968 | MGnify/ENA primary metagenome ERZ772968 (study PRJEB29015, sample SAMEA2737940) | human oral metagenome | biome: human oral; feature: human-associated habitat; material: dental | place: China | collected 2138 ...
ACGGGATGACCCTGTGCACCGAGGTCCGCCCGCTGGAGGCGCTCGTCGAAAGCCTGGAGGACATGGCCCGCGGAGTCGGATCGAAGTACATCCTCACGCCGTAACGGAGAACGCGGGCGGCGCAGGCACATGAAGCCACGGGCCACGCGGCGTGACCCAAGGCGTGAAGCGATTCGTCATAGCGCGTCTGCCGCGGCGTAGCCGGCGACGCCGGCGGCGAGAAACGCGAGGGGGTCCTCGGCGAGGCCGCGCCCCATCGTCCGCAAAGGCACGGGGGAGGAGGCGAGAACCTCGTCCAGGCCGTCCGTCGGCACGTCGACCCGCTTGAGCCTTTCGCATTCGAAGAGGGAGTCGAGCTGGGAGGCCAAGAGCCGGCGGACGTCCGCCCCGACGAGGGAAGACAGCTTCCTCGCCTTCGGCTCGGCCGGAAAGCCCGAATCGTGCGACAGGTCGAAATCGGCCGGCGAACCAGGTTTATCCGACACGCTGAAATCGGCCGGCAAGTCCGAGTCGGATGCCTCCGGCCCGCCAAGGACGGGGCACGGGCAGAGGGTCTCGACCAGAGCCACGCGGCTGAGCGCCGTGTGCGTGTGGTGGGAGAGGCCGAAATGGCGCCCGCGGGAATCGGCGTTCGACATGCGCAACAGGGCGATCGGCACGCCGCCCAAGGCCGCGGCCGCGTTGAGCGCCTCGCCGACCTTCGTTCCCGAGAATCCCCATTTCGTCCCGGTTCCGAGGTTTCCAGGGCCCTGGGCGACGACGGCGAGGTCGGCCTTCCACACGATCCTCGCCGCAAGCAGCGCCGTGTGGACGTTGACGGCCTCCAGCTGGCCTCCGAACGCCTGGCCGCACGAAATGGTTCCCACGATGTCGCCGGATTCCCTCATCGCGGCCGCGGCGCGCGAGAACCAGGCCGGCAGTGCCGCGCCGTCGTCCATGACGTAGGCGATGCGCGCCCCCGGACGACGCGCGCGGACCGCGGCGACCGCCGCGGGGACGGCCGAGTGAAGATCGGCGACGAGAACCGGCATGCCCTCGATCGAATCGGCCTCTCGAAGGGCCTCGTGCCACTCGGACTCCTGCTCGTCGGCCCCCAGGGTCATGTATTGGAGCGGGGTGTAGCGGGCCTTGACGATGTGACCGGGCCCGGGCGGCGGATCCGGCGGCAAGTTGTCCGGCAGTGCCGCCACCATGAGATAGCCCCCCGTTCCCAGGCCCCTGACCGCCGCGGAGGCGGTGAGAACGGCTCGCCGGCCCGTCTCCGGACGGCCCACCAGCTGCGTGTAGGCGAGGGCCCGGGCCTCTTCGCCGTCGTCGAGGAGCACCTGGCATTCGACGCATCCGTCCCATGTCTTTCCGAGTGAGACTATCTCACCGTTTCGCCACATCATCACGCACCCAAGCCTACCCTTCGATTACCCTAGGCATGTGAGTCAGCAATCGGAGTACCACGCGGGCGAGCGCCAGCTTTCGCTGCTTGCCGCCCTCTCGCACCGGGGGCTCACCCGGGCGCAGGCCCGCCAACGGATTCCCTCATACGCGGCCTACGCTTCGCGCGAGACCTTCCAGCGCGTCTTCGAACGCGACGTCGCCGCGCTGAGGGCAGCCGGGTACCCGATTGCCGTCGACGAAGGCGACGTCTACAGATACGACCGCACGGCCCCGATCATCGCGCCGATGTCCGCCCTCGACGTCGGCCTGGTGCGGTCCCTGCTCGTCGGCCTGGGCAAGGGCGGCGGGCTCGTGGGGGCGGCCCACTCGGGGATGGCGAAGATCCTGGCCACGGGCGAGGCGGACGGCTCGGCGCCGAAATACCTGAGAGCCTCGATTCCCTCCGGGGACGACGTCGTGCAGATCGCGCGGGCTCTCCAATACCGACGTCGGATCTCCTTCGCATACGAAGGGCGAGGGGCGGAGCCCGCGCGGTACCTGCTCGAGCCCCGGAGCCTCGCCCAGCATTTCGACGCCTTCTACGTCACAGGACAAGCCCGCTGCGTCGCGGGCAAGGCCCGCCCCGAAGGCTCGTCGGCCTGGTCGAAGAGAACCTTCCGGGTCAGCCGCATCGTGCCCGGTTCGCTTTCCGTCGACGGGCCGGCCGGCCAGCCGCCGTCCGCGGACGAGGAGGACGCCTTCGCCCCCGTGCGGGCCGTGCTGGCGGTGCGCCCCGGAGCCGCGGCGCCCCTCCTCGCTCAGGGACGCCCGATTTGCCCGCCGGCAAAGAAGGCGAATTATGCGCCGGCGGGGCAAACGAGCCTCTCGGACGCCGGGAAGGCCCCCTCTGCAAGCGACACGGACGGCCCGCCGGGCGCGATTCCCGCGACGGCGGGAAAAGGGGGCGAAATTGCGGCTCCCGCCGGTTGGGACGTCGTCGAAATAGGTCCGGTCAACCGCCAGCGCATCTTCGAGGCGCTTCTCGCATACGGGAAAGACGTGCGCCTTTTGGGGGACGCCTCGCTGCTCGCCGAATGGCGGGCGCGGCTGGAACACCTTGCCGGGTTGGGGCGGCCGAGCCGTGAGCCCGGGCGCGAAAGTTTGAGACTGGAGGCCGAAGCATGAGGGCGGGTATGAGAACAGGCTGTGGCGCGGGACGAGGCATGAAGTCGGCGGCCAAAGCATGGAAAGCGCACGAGAACGGCGGCCAAGGCATGGCAACGGGGGCCGCGGCGTGAGCGGAAAGGCAATAGTTCAAACGAACGCTCTGCTCGTCTTTCTCTCGTCCCCGGCCGGAGGGTCGGCGAGCCTTCGGGAGCTGTCCGAGCGTTTCGGGATCGAGTGGAAACGCGTGCTGCGCCTGCTGTGGGACGCATCGCTGGTGGAGATCGAAGGGTACGGCCTGCCCTTCAACCTCGATCTTCCTCCGAATCCGGGCGAGGAAGACGCCGGCGAAGAGCCGACGACGCCCGATTCCTACGTCTCCTTTTCCGATTCGGGGGAGCTCGACGTTCCCGACCTCGCCTTGACTCTCGACGAGGTCATCGCGCTCGTGGCCGTCATCGACTCCGTCGCGGAGATCACGCCTTCGGGCGACGTGCGGGACGCCCTCGCGCATGTGCGCGCCACCCTGGTCGGAGCAGCCGAGGGCGCCGGCTTCGGCTCGGCCATGTGGGACGGGCCCGCCCCCGTCATCGGCGACGAAGCATTCGCCGTAGTCGAACGGGCCCTCGCCTCCAGAAGCTTCATCGAGTTCACCTACCACCGGCCCGGCCCCGACCTCGCCGAGTCCGTCACGCGGGTTGAAGCCTTTCCGGTCGAGATTCAGGCCGCTTACAACCCGCTGCTTCTCGCCGTCACATCGGCCGGGCCTCGTTCGTACCGCCTCGACAGGATCGGGGACGTACGCGAGGGCCGCAAGGCCGGCAGGGCGGAGGCGGCGGCCGCCCGCGCCGCGGTCGACGACGAGGCGAAGTCTTGGAGCCCCGAGGGCCAGCGGGTAACCGTCACGGTGGGCCCCTCCGGGCGGTGGATCGGCGAAGCCCTGCCGGGTGCGAGCATGAGGCGGTCGGGCGGCCACGGCGGAGACTACGACGTGTCCTTTGCGTCGACGTCCGACGAATTCCTCGCCTCGCTTCTGATCCAGCTGGGCACGGCCGTCCGCGCCGTCGAGCCGCGAGAGACGGCCGTGCGGCTCGCTAAGCGCTTCCGAGGCCTGGCGGGGGCCGCATGAGCGGCGCCCGCCGTGCGAAAAACGGCCCGCGGAGCGCGCGGATCGGCCTGCTCGTCAACCCAACGAGCAGGCGCGGGCTCGCCGAACGCGACGGCATACACGCGGCGCGCTGCCTGCGCGCCCTGGGCTTCGACGTCGTCGATCTGACCGCGGGATCCGCGGAGGAAGCCGCGCGCATGAGCTCAGCCGCCGTCGCCTCCGAGGGGCTCGACGCGCTCTTCGCCGTGGGCGGCGACGGAACCGTGGGCATAGCCGTCGACGCGCTGGCCGACTCCAAGATTCCGCTGGGAATCCTCGCCGTGGGGACCGGCAACGACGCGGCGCGGCATTTTGGGCTGCCCAGACGCGACGTCGACGCCGCCCTCGCGCTCGCCCTAGACGCGCTCGAATCGAAGCGCACGTTCGCCGCAGACGTCCTCGAGGTCGCCTCCGAAGCAGAGAGCAGGCGGGTGATGTCGGTTGTTTCCGCGGGACTGGACGCCGACGTCAATCGGCGGACGAACTCCTTCTCCTTCCCGCGCGGGGGAGCGCGCTATGCGAGGGGGATAGTTTCAGCCGTCGCAAACTTCGCTCCGTACGGCCTGCGCCTGGAGATCGACGGGCGGGCGTGCTCGGCTCCGGCGACCCTCGTTTCGGTGGCCAACACCCGCTTTTTCGGCGCGGGCCTGCCGATCGCTCCGTCGGCCACGGCCGCGGACGGACTGGCCGACGTCGTCTTCGCCGCCGGGCTGAGCCGCCTGCAGATCATCGACCTCCTCCCTCGGCTGGCGCTGGGACGCCACCTGAGCCACCCTCTCGTCCATTGCGTTCGGGCGCGCCGCGTGCGCATCGCCTGCGAGCCGTGCGCGGGCGCGCGGCCGCCCGACCCCATGGCCGACGGCGATAGGCTGGGAACGCTCCCAATCGACATCACGTGCCTTCCAGGCGCGGTGGAGGTGCTCATATGAACGGCGCATTGGACCACGTCGACCATTTCGTCGAAGAATACGCGGCCCGCGGCATCGCCCTCGACGGCTTCCAAATCGACGCGTGCAAAGCCGTCGCGCGCAATCGCGACGTCCTCGTGTGCGCGCCCACCGGCTCGGGGAAGACCGTCGTGGCCCACTTCGCCGTCGAACTGGCCCTGGCCAAGGAGAAACGCTGCGTCTACACGGCGCCGATCAAGGCGCTGTCGAACCAGAAGTACTCCGAGCTCGTCGAACTTCACGGCGAGGAATACGTCGGCCTGCTCACCGGCGACGTCTCCGTCAACCGCGACGCCGAGGTCCTCGTGGTCACCACGGAGGTGCTGCGCAACATGCTTTTCGCGGGTTCGCCCGACATCGACGACGTCGGATACGTCGTCCTCGACGAAGTCCACTATCTTGCGGACAGGGAGCGCGGACCGGTGTGGGAGGAAATCATCCTCACCCTCCCCGAACACTGCCGGCTCATCGGCCTGTCGGCCACCGTCCCGAACACGGGGGAGCTCGCGGGATGGCTGCGCTCCGTGCGCGGGAGGACCGAGCTTGTGCACAGCACGGTCAGGCCGGTTCCCCTCCGGCAGGAGGTCGCCGTGGGACGGAAGGTCTTTCGGCTTTTCGGCAAGGACGGCGGCCCGCTCGGCGCGCTCGTCTCGGCGATCGCAAAGCTGCCGCCGGACGGGCGCGGACGCGTTTCGGACCGGGACCGCCGGAGGGTCATCGACCTTTTGTCCGAGCGCGACATGCTTCCGGCCATCGAGTTCATCTTCTCCCGCAAAGGCTGCGACAAGGCGGTCGAAGCCCTTCTCCAACGGGACATTGCGCTCACGGGAAGGAAAGAACGGGCCGAGGCGGCGGCCAGGATCGCCGAGGTGCGCGCGACCCTGAGCGAATCCGATCGCCGCGCCGTCGGATTCGACGCCGCCGCGCGCGCACTCGTTCGCGGATACGGCGCCCACCACGCGGGCGTCTATCCGGCGATCAAGGAGCTGACGGAGAAGCTGATGGAGGACGGCCTGCTGCGGATCGTCTACGCGACCGGCACCCTTGCCCTGGGAATCGACATGCCGGTGCGCACCGTCGTCGTCGAATCGCTGCAGCGGTGGGACGGGGAGGGGTTCATCGACCTGAGCGCCACGGAGTACACGCAGCTCATCGGGCGCGCGGGCCGCAGGGGGAAAGACACGGTCGGCCACGCGGTCGTCCTCGCCGGGCCCGACCTCGACCCCTACATTTTGGCCGACCTCGGGTCGGGCAAAGTGGAAGCCCTCCTCTCGGCATTCGCGCCCTCGTACAACACGGTGGTCAACCTCCTGGCCAGAATGCCCTACGAGCAGGCGCGGGCGATGATGGGGCGCAGTTTCGCGCAGTATCAACGAAACGCCGACCTCGCCAAGCTCGAGGCTCGCCTGGTGCGGATTCGCCGGCGGATCTCCTCCGAGGAGGCGCGGCTGCACTGCGGCGCGGGCGACGTCGTCGAATACGCGCGTGCGCGCGCGGCCTCCGGCAGGGCCGCCAAGTCCGTGCGCAAGGCCGCCAAAAGGGAGTATCGCGAGAGGATTTCGCGCTCTTTCGCTCAGGCGAAAAACGGACGCCTCTACGCCGTGCACAGGGACGGCGACGTCGATTACGTGCTCGTCCTGTCGGCCGATCGCGGCAAGCTGCGCGTCATCGACTGGTACGGGGAGATTTCCTGGCTGCGCGAGGCGGACCTCGGCTCGGAGCTGCGCGACGTCGGATCCGTGAGCCTGCCCGTGGGGCGGCGCCTCAAAGACCGGTCGACGCGGGAAGACCTCGCCGACGCCATCGTCGAGCAGGTCGAGGAGCGCACCGAACTGGGCGTGGACCGCGACCTTCTCGGATCGTGGTCCCGATTCGCCGTCGGCCCCGACGCGGACCTGGCCAAGCACCCGTGCTCGGCGTGCCCCGACCTGGCAGCCCACCTCAAAGAAGCGGAAACGCTCCTGTCGCTCGACGCCCGAGCCGCCGAAATCGAGAAGACGTCGGCGGGCTTCACCGACTCCGTCGGACGCGAATTCGACGCGACGGCCGCGGCGCTCGTCGACGTCGGCGTGCTTCAAAACCGCGGCGGGGCGATCAAGCCGGGGCCCGGCGCCCCGACGCTGCGCAGGCTTCATCTGGAGGACGACCTTTTGGCGTACACGTGTCTCTCGGCGCTCGCCGAGGGCCTGACGCCCTCGGAATTCGCCGGGTGGGCGTCGATGTTCCTCACCGACGACAGGCTTGGAACTGGCCAGCCGCGCTCGCCCGTGCTCGCGAAGCTGGCCAGGCAGGCCGTCGGCGAAGCCGAGTTCCTCCGCTCCGTCGAGGACAGGCACGGAATCTCCAGAACCCGCGACGTCACCCCCGGATGCGCGGACGTCTTCGCCGCCTGGGCCTCGGGCGCGAGCCTCGACGAGTGTCTGCGCACCTCCAGGATGGCCGCGGGCGACTTCATCGCGGCGGCCCGCAGGCTCATCGATCTGCTGGGGCAGTTCGCCGTCGCCGGGGAAGGCACATGGATCGCCGACGTCGCCGGCCTCGCCCGCTCGCGCGTGCGCAGAAGCGAGGTCGTCGCATGAGCGGGCGGCTCGCGCCCCTCGGCCCGGCTGCGCTGTCCGTCGGCGCGGGCGTGTGCCTGTGGGCCTCCTTTGCCCCCCTGCATCTGTGGCCGTCGGCCGTCCTCGGCGTCGCCCTTCTCATCGCGGCGCTGCGCGGACGCGGCTTTCGCGCCAGTTTCGCCTGCGGTTTCGCGACGGGGGCGGTTTTCTTCGGCCTGCTGTGCGATTGGGCCACCGAAGCCGCGGGAACGTGGATCGCCAGAGTGGGGCTCGGGGGAGTGCTCGCCCTTTACATCGCCGTTCTGGCGCTCGTCTGGCAGGCGTTCCTGCGGGCGTGGGGCGGCTGCGCGCAAGCGACGACGGGCGCGAGGAAGACGCAGGATACCAAGGATCCTGCGGGCAAGGCCGAAGCTGCCGCAAACAAGGCGTGCGCTTGGAAGCTCGTGCCTGCTCTCGCCGTTGCGTGGGTCGCCGTCGAAGACCTCCAGGGCACGTGGCCCGAGGGCGGAATGCCGTGGGGCAAGCTCGCATTCGGGCAGGTCGAAGGCCCGCTCGTGCGCCTGGCGCCCTACGGCTCGACGGAGCTCGTCAGCTTCGCCGTCGTCGCCCTGGGAGCCTCTCTCGCATACGCCGCACAGAACGTGAGGGCCCGCCCGCGCCGTGCATTCGCCGCAGCCGCCGGCGTCTGCGCCGCGCTTGCCGTGACGGCGGCCATTCCGCTGGGCGGCCCGCCCGCAAGCAGCGTGAAGGTCGGCTTTGTCCAGGGGAACGTCTCCAGGGACAAATCGCTGACGGGCTATGCGCGGGCTGTCTCCGTCACCGAGCGGCTGGCGAAGCAGACGAGGAAGATCGAGGGGGAGGGCGCGGAACTTGTTCTGTGGCCGGAGAGCTCGTCCGACCTCGATCCGGAGACGACGCCGGAAGCCCGCGGCGTGATCGAAGGGGCGTTGTCGCGACTCGGCGTCCCGCTTGTGCTCGGCATCCAGCGCTACCCGGAAGACTACCGCTACAACGAGTACACGCTGTGGCTTCCCGGAAAGGGACTGACCGCCAGGTATACGAAGCTGCATCCCGTGCCTTTCGGCGAATACATACCCGCGCGCGGATTCTTCCGGCTGTTCACGAAGGCCGTCGACCGGGTTTCAACGGACATGCGCGCGGGGAAGGGGTCTGCGGTTCTCGATGTGCCGCTGCGCGGACGGCGCGTGCGCATCGCTGCGCCGATTTGCTTCGAGGTCGCCTACAACGAGATCGTCTCCGAATCCGTTCGCAAGGGCGCGAGCCTCCTCACGGTTCCCACGAACAATGCGTCTTTCGGCGATTCCGCCGAGTCGCGCCAGCAATTCGACATGACGCGCTTCAGGGCCGTCGAAACCAGGCGCACAGCGATACAGGTATCGACCATGGGGGTTTCCGGGGTCGTCGACGCCGACGGAACGGTGCGCGAAAAAACCGGCATGTGGAAAGCGGACGCCCGGGTGGCCAGCGTCGGCCTCCACACCCACGTGACGCCAGCCGTCCGGTGGGGCGGCCCGATGCGCCTGGCGTGGAACCTCGCCGCGGGGGCGGCGACGGCGTTAGCATTGTGGCGGATGCGACGCTTGCCTCAACGACGGCGGCTCGGCCGACGCCGCCGCACAAACTTGAGCGACGGGGCTCAAGGATCGAACGAGCCTGCGCCGGACTCGAACGGACAGCCCTTTCCGAGCGAGAGCCGGACCGAAAGCATCGGCATTGGAAACGTACGCAACGAGGACAACAACAAGGAGAAACGATGAAGGTCGTCGTGATCATACCGACCTACAACGAAATCGAGTCGCTGGAGGCGATCGTCGGCAGAGTGAGGGCGGCCGTCCCCGAGGCCGACGTCCTCGTCGTCGATGACAATTCCCCCGACGGCACGGGGGATCTGGCCGACCAACTCGCCTCGGCCGACCCTCACGTCCTCGTCCTTCACCGCGCGGGAAAAGAGGGGCTCGGGAAGGCCTACATCGCCGCGTTTTCCTGGGCGACGGACAAGGAGTACACGCATGTCGTCCAGATGGACGCCGACGGCTCTCACCGGCCCGAGCAGCTTCCCCTCCTGCTTGAGCGGGCCGCCATGAGCGACCGGCCCGACCTCGTCATCGGCTCGCGCTACGTGCGCGGGGGAGAGCTGGAGGGATGGCCGAAGTCGCGCGAAATCCTTTCGCGCGCCGGGAACTTCTACATCAAGGCCTGGCTGGGGCTTCCGGCGTCGGACGTCACCGCCGGCTTCCGGGTCTACCGGGTGGCCTTCCTTCGTCGCCTCGACCTTTCCAGCGTCGAATCGGCGGGGTACTTCTTCCAGACTGACATGACGGACAAGGTCCACCAGCTGGGCGGGTCGATTGTGGAGATGCCGATCAGCTTCGCCCAGCGGGAAGCAGGGGAGTCGAAGCTCTCGGCCGGCATCTTCACGGAGTCGCTCAAACGGACGACGTCGATGGGCGTCAAGCGCCGCGGGCGCCAGCTGGCGGGCCTGGCGCGCCGGGCGGCCGGCAAGCTGCGCGGCAAGTGACATTGGCCGGGCGCGGCGCCCGGCGGCGGCGCAAATCCGCGGGCCGGGCAGCCAGCCTCCGGGGACTCAGCCGTGGTGTCGGCGGAGCCTAAGCTTGCCTGCGCGCAGCAGATCGAGGCGCTCCTGGAGGAGTTCCTTGAGCTCGTCCTCGGTGCGGCGCTCCAGGAGCATGTCCCAGTGCGTGCGCTGAGGCTTGGCGGGTTTCTTGTCGTCCGTCGCAGGCTCGTCGCGCAGCAGACCCTCGGCGCCGCAGCGGCATTCCCACGTCGCGGGCGGCTCGGCGTCCGTCGCCATGGCCACGCCGAATTCGTGGCCGCCGGGACAGGCGTAGATGACTTGTTTGCGTTCGACGAAGGCGACTCCTTCGTCGGTTTCCAGTGAATTTGCGCCAATCTTCATTCCGCGAAGCGAACGTTCGGCCATGGTTTTCCTTTCCTCGACTGCCGGATCAGTCTAGCGGGAAGGCAAAAGAAACGCCGGGAAGAACGGTTTTGCCGCGCCACGACGCCACTTTCGCCCGTCAGCCCCTTTTGCGTCTCGATCCGATAATGCACATTATGTCAAAACTGGGCAACGGCGAGAACGCGACCCGCCTTTGAGATATTCCCCCATCGACGCCGAAAGATGAAGTACTCTCGGCTTCATGAGACTCGGAATCGACTTTGGAACCACGCGCACAACCGTCGCCGTCGCCGACCGCGGCAACTATCCGCTTCTCGCGTTCCCAGATCGGAACTCGGACGCCCGTGAGTACATTCCGTCGATCGTCGCGCTGTCAGATTCCGGCCCTGTCTACGGTTTTGAGGCCGCGAGCCTGGCCCTCAAGGGCGCTCCTCACCTGCGCTCCTTCAAGCGCCTGCTCTCGCGCGCCGACGTCAACCAAAACGCCGAGGTCGAACTCGGCGGCCTCACGATTCCGCTCATCGACGTCGTCTCCGGGTTCCTCACGCACGTCGCGAAATCCGTCCGTTCCGCCGTCAAGCCCGCCAGGGGCAAGCTCGAGGCCGTGGTCGGCATTCCCGCCCACGCGCATTCGGCTCAGCGCCTCATCACCCTCGAAGCCTTCAGGCGCGCCGGGATCGACGTCGTCGCCATGATCAACGAGCCCTCGGCCGCAGGCTTCGAGTACACGCACAGGCTCACGAAGTCGCTCAACTCGCGCCGCACGCGCATCCTCGTCTACGACCTGGGCGGCGGAACCTTTGACGCCTCGCTCGTCGCCGCAGACGACAAGAGCCACGAGGTGCTCGGCTCTCGCGGAGACAACAACTTCGGCGGAGACGACTTCGACGTCGCCCTCGCCTCTTTCGCGCTAGAAAAGTCCGGACGCGGCGAACTCGCCGCGGACGAATGGCAGAGGCTCCTCGACTCGGCCCGTCAGGCCAAGGAGTCCCTGTACCCGCAGTCCCGATACGTCGCCGTGGACGTTCCGGGCGCCTCCTCCCCCACGTCGATTCCGGTCAAGGAATTCTACGATTTGGTCGCTCCGCTCATTGAGTCGACCCTCGCCACGATGGAGCCGCTTCTGACCCAGGACGAGGGCGGCGCGTCGAAGCTCCCGGACGACGTCGCCGGCCTTTACGTCGTCGGCGGCGGGTCGGAGCTTCCCGCCGTGGGGCGGACGCTGCGATCCAGGTACGGCCGGCGAGTCCACCGCTCCCCCTACACTGCAGGATCGACCGCGATCGGCTTGGCCATCGCGGCCGACCCGTCGGCCGGCTACACGCTTACGGACAGGCTGGCGCGCGGCGTCGGCGTCTTTCGCGACCGCGAGGGCGGCTCGGTCATATCCTTCGATCCCCTGCTCGGCAGCGAGCAGCGCGTGAGCCCGAACGAGGATGTGACGGTCGTTCGCACCTACCGGGCGGCGCACAACGTCGGCTGGTATCGCTTTGTCGAGTACACGCGCACGGACGCGGACGGCGTGCCGCGCGGCGAGGTCGTCCCGTGCGGCACGCTCGCCTTTCCCTTCGACCCCGCGCTGCGCGGCGGCGAGGTCGACGTGGACGACGTCGAAGTGCAGCGAACGGGCGACGGCCCCCTCATCGAGGAGCGCTACACGGTCGACCGGCACGGGATCGTCGAGGTTTCGATTCGCGACGTCGAATCGGGATACGAGGTCACGCGCTCGCTCGGCGCACGCTGAATTTTTTCGAGCGATTTCGCGCCGTCCTTTTGGACTGTTTCACGGGGCGAGGGCTTTTGCCTTTTCCGCCGACCTTCAGGGATCTCCGCTTTGAACGCCTTGCACGTCGTGCGCGTGCGTGCGGGACTTATGGCTGTCTCTTTCGCGGTACGTCGGCTTTGGGCGCCCCCGATTATCTGAGAATATGAGGAAGTGGTCCATCCAGTAGACAAGGCGCCCAGCGCGCCCACATTAGCCGTTCTCTCCATTCAACACGTTTTGGCTTTCTACGCCGGCGCGGTCATCGTTCCGCTGCTCATCGCGGGCGGACTCCGTCTGGACGCGGAAACCACGATCCACCTCGTCAACGCCGACCTTCTCACCTGCGGCGTCGCGACGCTCATTCAGAGCGTGGGGATCACGCGTTTCGTGGGCGTGCGCATGCCGATCATTCAAGGCGTGACGACCACCGCGGTGGCCCCGATCATTGCGATCGGCGTTGCGTCGGCGCGCGGCGGGGACCCGAACTCGGCCCTTCCCACGATCTACGGCGCAGTCATCGCCTCCGGCCTGTTCACATTCTTCGCCGCGCCCTACTTCGCGGCCCTGATCCGCTTCTTCCCGCCCGTGGTCACGGGCACGGTCCTCCTTGTCATGGGAACGACCCTGCTGTCGGTCTCGGCCTCCGACTTCGTCGGATACGCCACCGCGGCGCCGACGGCGGCTCCCGCCAAAGGCGTGGTCCCCCTTCAGCCGACGTCGCTGTTCTACGCCTTCGGGACGCTGGCCGCCATCGTCTTGGCCCAGCGGTTTTTGCGCGGGTTTCTCGCAACGATCGCCGTGCTCATCGGGCTCGTCGGAGGCACGGCCGTCGCCGCGATTCTGGGCCATCTCGACCCGAAGGACATCGACGCCCTCAAGAGCGCCGGCTCTTTTGCCGCGACCACGCCGTTCTACTTCGGGACGCCGACCTTCGCCGTCGGCGCGATCGTCTCGATGGCCATCGTCATGGCCGTGACGATGGTCGAGACGACGGGCGACGTCTTCGCCACCGGGGAGATCGTCGGCAAACGCATTCGAAAAGCCGACATCTCGGCCGCCATACGCGCCGACGGCCTGTCGACGCTCCTCGGCGGCGTCATGAACTCGTTCCCCTACACCTGTTTCGCCCAAAACGTCGGCCTTGTGCGCATCACACGGGTGAAATCGCGGTGGGTGGCGGCCGGCGCGGGAGTGGTCATGATGGTCCTCGGAGTCCTGCCGAAGGCGGGGGCGCTGGTGGCGACGATCCCCTCCCCCGTGCTCGGAGGCGCCTCCCTGGCCATGTTCGCCAACGTGGCCTGGGTCGGCATGCAGACGATAGCCAAGGCAGACATGCGGGACAACCGCAACGCCGTTATCGTGACGACCTCGCTCGGCCTTGCCATGCTCGTGACTTTCAAGCCGTTCATCGCCGATTCCATGCCCTCGTGGGCACGGATTTTCTTTTCCTCGGGCATGACCGCCGGGGCTATCGCGGCGATCGCCCTCAACGTGTTGTTCTTCCACGTCGGACGCGGGGGCGGAGCGCCGGTCGTGTCCGGGCCCGACGGGCGCGCGCTCACCATCGACGAGGTCAACGCCATGGGCCGCGAACGCTTCGTCGAGGCCTTCTCACCGCTTTTCAACACGCAGACGTGGCCCCTGGAAAGGGCGTGGGAAAGCCGTCCCTTCGCCGACGCCGAAGAGTTCCGCGGCGCCGTCGAGAAAGCGATTCTCACGGCAAGCCAGGAGCTCAAGCTCGCCCTCCTGCGCGACTATCCCGACATCTCGAGCCTTCTCGAGGAGGACGACGCCGCAGCCCAGAAAGTCTCGCGAGACATCGGGTCGACGGCTCTCGGCGAGGCCAGCCCGGAAGAGCTGGAGCGGCTGAGCACTCTGGCCGAGGCTTACGCCGAGCGGTTCGGATGGCCGCTTGTGGCATACCTCGGCCCCTTGGACACGGCCGAGCGGCTCATCGAGTCCGGCGCGCGCCGCCTGAGCCATTCGGCCGAGCAAGAGCAGGTTCTCGCGCTCTCGGAGGTGATCGACGTCGCCTACGATCGCTTCGACATGCTGCTTGCCGACGCGAATCCCGTGCGCACGGCCTGGGAGTCCAAGCTCACCGGGCAGTGAAACGCCCTGCCGGGGCGCGTGAGAGCCCACAGCCGGCATGTGAGGGGTTGCCCCCGCTAAGGGGCCCGCAAAGCCAGCGCGGGCCCCTTAGCGGGGCGCTTGTCCACTTTAAGCTTTGCGTTTTTTCGCCGCGCGACGCTTGGCGAGCTCGTCTTCCACAACGACGGCGCCGGCCTCTTCTGCCCGCTCCGTCGGAAGCTCGCCCAACGTCCCCTCGACTTCGCGCCACACGCGGCCCACGGCTATGCCGAAGACCCCTTGGCCGCCCTTGACGAGATCGATGACCTCGTCGTCGGACGTGCACTCATAGACGGAAGCCCCGTCGGACATGAGGGTGATCTGAGCCAGATCCTCAACTCCGTGCGACTCGAGTTGCGCGACTGCGAGCCGGATCTGCTGAAGTGAAACGCCCGTGTCCAAGAGGCGCTTGACGATCTTGAGCACAAGAACGTCGCGAAAAGAGTACAGGCGCTGGCTGCCTGAACCGTGTGCATTGCGAATCGATGGCGAGATGAGGCCCGTCCGATCCCAGTAGTCGAGCT
>ERZ772968.887-NODE-887-length-14516-cov-3.696840_pt1 | contig 14516 bp, 12 predicted proteins | sample MGYA00580674_ERZ772968 | MGnify/ENA primary metagenome ERZ772968 (study PRJEB29015, sample SAMEA2737940) | human oral metagenome | biome: human oral; feature: human-associated habitat; material: dental | place: China | collected 2138 ...
ATAAAAGGTTTTGGTCATGAACTTTTCTGCCAGCATCTCTTTCGTCACCACATCACCTTCGGCAGCCACCGCATTGTTAGTGGGCCACATCGCTTCCATGACAGGAGCGGACGCCAACTGAGACTTGATCTGACCCGCAAAGTAACCGGTAATCGGATTCTTCGCTACCGCGTCGACTGGGATGGCGTCAATAGCGAAAGATACGCCTTTTTGCCAACGGGCGTTCCTTCGGTCCAATGCCTCGAGCACGGCTCTATCGGAATCCTCCGGCGCTGTAAAAAGCCCCTCTATGATGGGAGCCCAGCGAGCCGAGACGTTTTTGACCTTATCGGGGTCTCCGCCATCGGCAAAAGCCTGGTTGAGATCCGACGTGTAGCCGCTTTTGGCGGCAATCAGAAGGTTGTCCATAGCCGGTGCCCTGCCTCCCACATATGTGTCGTCGCTCTTGTCGTGTGGCGTTCCGTGGTTGTCCACGGCGGGCTCATCGAATCCCAGATCCGCGAACAGGCCGTTCTTCCCAAAAATGCGCATTTTAAAGTCCTGAGGGAAATGAAAGTGGCTATTCTCGGTGGCCCCACCGGATACGCCATATCCGTCCCTGCCGTTGTACATCGAATTTGTCATGTCTTCGACGTACGGCTGAAGGATCAAGCCCGTCCACGAACGCAGCTTTGAGTTGTAATATCCAAAAGCATCCTGACCATTGATTTCACCCCCTCGGGGGTTTTCGAGCCCTTCTTGATACCCGCGCATATGATTCAAAGCGACGGATGCAGCATTTTCGTTTCTTACCTGCCACGCTCTCCACTGGTCGTAGGCCCACTGATACTCGTCGTGAGACGCATACTGACTCTCTTCGGGCATCGCCATGAACGGCTCGCGGGCAGAGACCTGCTGAAGAACACGACCGTACTGCTCCCCGTGATCCTGGAATCCCTTGTACTCATCGTCAAATGCATCCTGGCGATGACCTGTCAGATAACGGGTGACTGCCGTCTTGTGGCCTTCGCCCTTTTCTATTTCGCCGTCGTTGTTGAGATCGACATCGAAGCCGATGTCCGACGCAAGGAAGGAACGTACGCTGTCCAAACGATTGCGATTAATTTCGCGAAGAGCCTCGCGATCCTCCTGCTGCATACCGTGAGCACCATCGGATTCGAGCGATTCCGGATGATCCATAAGCAGGAGCATCGAGTGAATCGCGTCGCCCGTTTCTGTGTGCCCACTTGGCGCACCAAGTTTCCCCCACTGGCCTTCCGGCAAGCCGAAACTACCAAGGCCCGCCATATCTTTACGGTGATTGTGGTCCCATGCCAAAATGTCTTTCGCTATGGCATGATTCCCTTTAAAGAACTCCTGTCCTAGGGCTAGGTTTGGATTGGCCTTCGCGGCGGAGCCCATCATATCGGCAATGTACTCGTAACCATAATGGCGAGAAGGATTGCCGCCTGACCACGTCTTGGTGTCCTTTTCGACCGAGCCATCGGCGTTATAGAGTATCTTTCCTACTTTTTTCCACTCTCCGAGGCGCCGCTCAATCATATGAGGAATCGAGGTTCCGTCGGGCGCTACCAGCCCGGCACGCGCAGCAAAGAAGCTCCTCTGATTGTGGGCCATAGAAGGATCGGCGTTCATTCCGCCCGTTGAAAGAACAAAAACATTCCCCAAATGGCGAGCCAATGAGCCGACCTGCCGTTTATAGCCCCCTGGAACCGGATCCGAACTCGAAGGCAGGCTCATAGGCATGTAGGCCAGCCGCAAGAACCTCAGTATGTTCTTCGGAGGCACCCGCGACGCCATCGCCTGGGCAAAGAATGGGTTCTTGCACATATCACCATACTTTGCCTCAAATTCGCGGATCTTATCCGATGTGACATTGGGGTTGTTGACGATCTTGGCCGCCCCCTCAGCAGCACGCTGAGCGTTCGCCCACTCGGCTTGGCCGTCAACCAGTGGCATATCGTTGAAGAGCGCGGCGCCTACGGCATCGCGGCCTTTGGCCAAAGTCTTCGAGTCCACAATCGCCTCACGTGCGGCTTTCATCTTTTTAGCGGCAGAGGCGGCATCGCCGTCAAGCGCGCGCAGTACCTGTTCGTATCGTTTTATAACGTTCGCCTGAGTCCGATCGCATTCGGAACGCAACTTCGCATTATTCGCATCGACTTGGTCCGGCGTCGGCTGCTGACCTCCCTCCCCCTGCTTGAAACTGGCCTGCTTTGAGTGCATTTCAATCTCGGCCCCATCATATTCATCCCAAAGCGGCGGAATTTTACGCTCGATTGCATCCCCCACCGCAGTAGACCAGTCGTTCAATGCACCGATTGCCGTGGCAATGGCCGGGGGCAATTTACGCGCGTGATTTCCAAGCTTTAAGATCTGATCGGTGTAGGCGTCTGCGGCAGCCCCCACCCATCCGGGGACCTGCTTGCCCTCATGCAAAGCAACCTGAGTGAAGGATATTGTCTTCGAGGCACGCGCGAAATCAGCCACGAGAGTATCGACAGCAGGCCGCACGTCCTTAGGGAGTGGCATCACATCCTTGCCACTCATGCTGCACCGCTCATCATGTCAGCAATCTTGCGGAAATCTTTCGTCGACTGCTTCTCGGTCTTATCGAAGTTCTCAATCGCTTCTTTCTGGCCGGAGCCAAGATCGGCGCATGCATCGGAAAACTCGGCGGCAACGACCCCCAAGAACCCGATCCACGTTTCAATCTCTTTGTACAGAGTTTTCGTGCCAGGGTTTTCAATCCGCGGAAGATCAACAGCCGTTCCTTTGGGCGAAAGGGAACGCACAAAGCTTGCGACAGATGCAAAGGTCTGCGAATCATGCCAATCGGCTTTGGCGCTCACACCAACCGCTTCGCGATCAAATTCAAGGTTTGCCATGACGCGACGCCTCCATTGCTCAGTATTTGCGTGATAATCGCCTACCATTTCGGTAGCGCATATGTTCAAAATCTAGCACAAACGACAAACTGTTGCACGCCTACGACGTAAAGCGTCTACGAACTGCACAAAGTCGTCAGTATACGTCAACAGAAAGTTAATCAATCGTGCAGATTTGCGTTCGTAAAATGGCGTTTGACAGCTCTTTGTGAAAAATGATGAAGGTAGCGAAAGAACGGTAAATCGAGCGATTTAAGTCGAGCGTAACAACATATGAAACATTTCGGTGCGGTTGTCGGGTTCGCGCTCGCTTTTGATGAAGCCCGCAGTCGCTGGGAGACCAGCGGCGAACAAAGTCGTTGCCGGGGCGGACGGACGAAACTCGCGTCAGCGTCGCCCGCCCGCCGGCACGCGGGATCACACGTCGGAACGTGTCAGCATCGCACGTCGGAACGCGTCAGTGTCACCCGTCAGTCCCCAGCGCGATCACTTGACCTTGCAGACGCTGAAGGCGAACGAACGAATCGTCCCGACGGAGCCATCGGCGATGTCTTCGATGTCTGGCCGCCCACCATTGCCGGTGACGGAATTGAGCGCGTACTCGGTCCCATTCGGAGCGGTAAAATAGAGGATAGGATCGCCCCCGGAGTTAAGTTTGCAGTGGATGGTCCCGTGGTCGACCTTCAAGTTCCAGCTATGCCTGAATGTCGCTTTCGATACCTTTGCGGGGTTACTTGTCGCCTTGGGCAGTTTCGCCGTGTCAGTCGGATAATCCTCGGGGTGAAACATCCCGCACCCGGACAGTCCCATTGCTCCAAGAAGACCCGCGGCTATAAAGCCTCGAATTCGCCTCGGCATTCTCGATGAGACGCCCTGATTGGCGACGGCCGTTTGCTTGGCAGTATTTCCTTGTTTCACGGTATTTCTCTTTTTCATGATGACTCCTTGTTTCATAGTGTTTCTTTGTTGATGGTGAGGGCCATGTATCCGTCTTCGAGGTTCGGTTCGACCGGTTCCGCACCATCCGGCGGCGTATCGGTAACGATCCTGTATCGGGTTCCCTCAGATGTTGTTATGGCGTTGACCACTGCCACCTGCTCCGGGAGCGGAGCGCTGCGCGGACTGGTCAACCATGTGCGGCCCCGGGCGGCTTCGATGAGGCCGGCCGTCGGACCGTCATAACGGGTGCGGCCATGCCCCAAAACGAATATGTAGGGGCACGTTTGGGCAACGTCGTCGAGGATGTGGGTGGACAAGATCACGGTGCGTTCGGCGCCAAGCCCCGCCAACAAGGTTCTGAAGCGTATGCGCTCTTCGGGGTCCAGACCAGCGGTGGGTTCGTCGACGATGATGAGCCGAGGATCCCCCATGAGGGCCTGCGCTATACCCACCCGACGCCGCATTCCGCCAGAAAATCCTCCTATGCGTCTATTCTTGGCATCCGTGAGCCCAACGCGCGCAACAAGCTGCTCGGCTTGGCTGCGGCGCGCGGAGCGCTTGTCGATTCCCTTGAGGATTCCGACGTAGTCGAGAAACTCCAGCGGCGTGAGATTCGGGTAAGGCTCAACGTGCTGAGGGAGGTAACCCAAGGTGCTCTTGACCGAACGACGGCTCGCCGAAGCGCTGAGATCCTGCCCATCGACGAACACTTTTCCCGCGGTGGGCTGAATAATGCCGCACAGCATGCGCATAAGCGTGGTCTTGCCAGCGCCGTTTGAACCGAGCAAGCCGATCATCCCTGTGGGAAGGTCGATGGTGACGTCGTCGAGAGCTTTCGGCTTGCCTCGAAAATTCTTGGTGACGTGGTTAATGGAGATATACATGGGATGATTCCTCTCAACGATCCCGGAAGCGTTCGGACAAACGGGAGCCGATGGCTAGAAGCACAATGATCAAGGTGAGCTGCCACAACAGCGAAACGGTGGCCGTGGCCGGTCCGGGAGAAGAACTGAGTGGACCGGTGAGCGCATACAACGGTCGCGAACCGAAATAGCCCTCGGCGACGACGTCCCCGGTGATCCCGAAAATCGTGCCCGCGGGAGCCGGCACGGGAATCATGGGGGTCGAAAATACGAGGTAGAACCAAACGAGAACGGCCACGATGCGCGCGAAAGCCTGCGGCAGAAAGGACCCCGTGAAGGCCGAGATTGCGATCGAGCACAGCATCGCGGGAGCGATTACCGAAGCCGTCACGACGAGGGCCATAGGCAGCCCATCCCATTTTCCCTGAACCGTCTGAATCGTTCCCATGACCAGAAGAAAAGTTAGGGGCGGCACGATGACTACGGTGAAAGGCCCTACCACCCGCGCCATTCGGAGCTTCATAGAGCCGACCGGCGCCGACGACTCCAACTCGCCGATGCCAAGACGCGCGGGAGCGGTAAGCAGGTTGGTGAACGCCGCGGCATAGGCGATACCGAGGAACATGACCGTGACCTGCGCCTTGTAAACGAGATCTTTGACGTCCCCTGTATTCGGCGCGTTTCCGCCGAAACTCACTATGATGGCGAGCAGCGTCAATGGGATCGACGTGTACCACAGCGCCTTTTGCCTCCACGCTATTCGCGCGTGGACGCGTATGAGATTGACTAATGTCATGCTGCAGCCACCGCCCGCGATATGTTGCGCTCGGGGTCGCCGAGCCTGTGCCATGCCTGAATAGCCAAAATTATTGCGATCAAAACGGGTATTCCGCGCCGCAAGAGCAGAGACTCCACATACGGATCCCACAGCGCGGCCAAAAACAACCAGGTTGCCGTGACCGCGATGGTGGTGGAGGACGTCGCCCCCGTATAAGCTGCCGCTCCGAAGGCGGCAGCGGCGATCACGACGACCGATCCGATCGGCATGACGACGGTGATCCACCCTTTGTCTTGCATCCACACGCCGGCCGCATGCAGCGATGCGAACATAATGACGGCTCCGATTACCGCGGACGCGGTCACAGCCGCCGCGCGAACCGCCTGTACTCGCCTGAATGTCGCCGGCGTAGCCTCATGAAGTTCGACCAACGGATCGCCCGTCAGTGCGATGGCCACGGCCACGCCGCTGCAGATGACGAAAACCTGTCCCAATCCGAATGCCAATGCCATGCCTTGCATCGAGGACCACGCGGCCGCAGCCAACCTGCCCACGAACACGGTGACGACCGCCGCGACGAGCGGTATGGCCAAAGTGACGCGAACTCGTCGCAGCTGTGCCGCAAGGAACGAGACCGACACGTGAACTCCTTTCCTGTCCAACTCACTGTCATTAAGTGAGTAGCGAGCCGAGGCAGAGCGGTTCACGGGAGTTCACGGGAAGTCACTCGTCCCTCAATGAAGCCACTGCTCGCGGAGCAGAAAACGCTGCGCCGGCTATCAACGCCAAGCCAAGGGCAACGACACCCAAAGGAGTAATCGCCTCCTGCAACGAACCCGAATAGGGGCCGAGGCCGAGCGGCGAAGAGGACGGCCCTACAACGGCAGAGACGGCTAGGCCCACCACGATGCCCACCCATGGGGCCACCCAGATGGAGAGAAATGCCACGGTTCCCGCCACCGCCGCCATCGGGACCAGCCACCCCGCGAGAATCGGACCGAAGATGTCTGCCGTGCCCCACGCGGCAGCGGCTGTGGCACCCAGGATTACCGTCGCTGCATCAAGTACTAGCACTACGGCCACTCGGGCGAGCACCACCGCCGACGGCCCCAATGGCGTTGTCAAAGCGACGGCATCCTGACGGATCCGAGAAAGCGCCGTGGTCACCGTCAAATTGACGCCGAATAGCGCCAAGGAGGCGAATCCCCCCACGGCGGCATGCGGTCCCACGGTCACGCTGAAGAATCGAGCCACCAGTGCCGCGAACGTCGCGGTCAGCAAGGCCAGCGGAACCACCAGCCATGGCACAACTCTTAATTGTGCACGCCCCAAAGCCACCGCCAGCCGAAGGCTTTGCGCAGCCATTCGGTGTTGCCGCTTAAGCGGCGACGGCGAAGCAGCCACCCGGCGGCGCACACGCTCGTAGCTGGGCGGCTCGCTCTGTTCGAACTCCCACTGACGCAAAGCGGCTTTCAATGTCTCGCGTTCGTGTTGTCCGCGCTCAAACATCGCCCCTCCTCAGTTCCTTGCCAGCGTTTCTTTCAACAGCCGACGCGCCCGTGACACACGGCTTTTCACCGTGCCGACGGGTATTTCGAGTACTGAAGCGATCTCCCCATATGGCAATTCGTGCAGCCAGGCGAGGCCGACCACCTCGGCGAGATCTTGGGGCAGGGACCTGAGAGCCCCAAGCAATTCGTCGACGCTGGCCGCCATTGCGACCAGGTCGGCCGGATCGGCAGCATCGTCGACCAGACATTCGACCTCCTCGTCCAAGGGTGCCGTCGGAATCTTCCGCCGGCGAGTGTGCGTCCAGATTTGACGCTTGGCAATCCCCAGAAGCCAGGTGAGAATCCTGCTGTCGCCTCTGAAAGCGGGGGCCGATCTCCAGCACCCCAGCCACACGTCCGCGCTGATTTCCTCAGCATCGCCCCGATCATCGCTTCGAGCGAGAACGAAGGCGAACACCACAGCCGAGTATCGTTCGTACAGCTCGGCAAATGCGTGCTCGTCCCCTTCCCCCACAGCTTCGAGAAGTTCGGCGTCGCGCTCGGTCTCGGTGTCAGCGGCCAAGGTGAGATGACTCCCTGTGCACCAAGTTTGTACAGCCGTTTCGCTTCGCCACCGGGTCTCTCCTCTTCTCGGGACGGCAATGACCATCTGAACTCGTTCGTCATCAAGTTCGTAGCGATGCATCCCGCAGCGGTTCACGCACCGCTCGATTCTGAAATCGAACGGCTTCCGGCCAGACTACTAGTCACCGCGGCCGGCCGCCGCTCGAACATCCACCGCCCTTCAAAACAGTTGCACCGGTTCGAACGGGTTTTTCCGTCAGAGAGGCGTTTCTTGGATTGCCCGAGCCACCTCGTAGGGCGTCGCAGCGGAAACCCCTTGCTTGAATTTTTGCGACGCAGCCTCAAAGACTTCGCGAACTGTGGGTTTCAACACGATGTGGCCGTCTTCTACGAGGGTCGCAATATTTCGCTGAACCGCCGGTTTGGCCCACATGGCGCCGTTCATCGCCGGAACGATCACGGAAGGCGTGGGCATTGCGATAAGCATGAGCTCCACCGCGTTGCGTGCGCTTCCCGTCGCCGCCCCGGCCAGGAAATTGGCCGTCGCGGGAACCACCGCCATTCGCTGGTATTCGCGGCTCAGAGCGATATGGTTTCGCGCCATGGGAAGTTCGACAAACACTTCGTTGACAATCGCTTCGAGCGACGCCGGAGACGTCATCGCCGCGGCCGACGGGGAGAGCACCACGCCGATCTTCTTGGCCCCGGCGGATCGCATGGCCATAATGTATTCGCCTATCGATAGCATCTGTAGCGCCCCGGTGCAGCCGAGGAGCACCCGTTCGACGGCCATGCCTTTTTCGGCATCCGCCCCCGTATCGACGCTAGCTTTCTCTTCGGTGGCCACCTCTTCTTCGCTGTCCGCCATATTCTCCCTTTCTCTCTTTTTCTCTTTCCCGGTGGCGGGGCTATTTCGCGGCGGTGGAGCGGCGAATCTTCGCGCCGAATCCAAACCCTCTACTCGTCAAGCACGCCCAGCGCGTCTTTCGCCGAGCATGCCCAGCGCGCCTAGGAAAGAGCGAATACGCGGTCCCACGCCGGCAAGTCGCTCGGATCATCCAGGCTCAATGAATAGAGGACGGCGGCAACTCCAGACGCACCTTCGAGCAACCCCACGCTATCGACCTTCTTGTAAGAATCGGCTTTTTGCCATCCTTCGGGGCTGTCGGGCATCCAGTGGCGGAATATGAAGGGGGCATCCGGCTCGGCCATGTCGTCGACGAGCTTCGAAGCCATCGTGAGTGCAAGCTGTCTCAAACGTTCGTCGTCGCGAATTAACCATGCCCGATGCAGCACATGCAAGGTGCCGGCGTATCCATGGCAGAACGTCGGTCCGTCAAGTCTCCATGCGCGCTCGGGAGCCAGCAGATGGCCCACAAGCGCATCCACGGCGGTATCGATGAGGTCGGAGTCGCCCAGCAATCGTCCTGCCCGCATCAACGTCAAGGCAACTCCCGGAGTGCCGTAACACCACGCCGCCCTAGTGAATAGAGGCGGCGCATCTTGCGCAGAGCCGTTGAGCTCGGCGGGAACCCGAGCCGGCCAATAAGGTATTCCATCGACTTCCTGCCGCCACATCACCATCCAGTCCACGGCTCGGCGGAGGGCATCTTCCATCTCGGGGGTGAGGCCGTCTCTCTCGGCCACCGTCGTCAAAGTGGCGACGACACCGGTAACGCCGTGAGCCAAACCGAGGTTGAGGTCGCCGTGAGGATAGGTTTGGCTGTCTTCTGCAACAGGCTCGAGCTCGGATGGCACCCACCAGCCGGGAAGCCCAGATTCGTGCTGTTTCAGAATGTGCGAGCAAAGGTAGTCGCTCGTCGTTTCAACCGCGCCGCGAGCCTCCTCCGACGGCTCGTCCATGAGTACCCTGAGCACACCCGTTACCCCGTGCATTATGTCGTAGGCAAGCCAATGAACACCGTCTTTCAGCTCCTCTGCATATGTTCGCACAGTCTCCGTCTGCGTTGCCGCCAACCGAAAGGCCAGTTTCTCGCGCAACCCCGGATAGTTCTTTCCCACACCGGATGCCCCCTGGGCGGCTGCCAAAATGCCCGCGGGGCCTCCTATGAGGCCACCCTGTGTATTCCACGTAGCCGCCTTAAGAGCCGCCTGCAGGTGTTGATGGGCCAACTGGAGGTAGCGGGAATCGGATTGCGCGAGCAACGAGTACATGAGGGCCGTGCCCGCCAAACCGTTGCTCAGCGTTCCGGGCAGCCACATCGGCGAGCCAAAAATGGGTTCGACGTTGCCCGGCCGATCCACGATTTGCTCGTCGGCCTCCACATCACCAAGCCGTTCTGCCACGTCGATCGCTAGCTCGCCGGCCTTTCTGCGCAAATTCTCGGGTAAAAGCTGACGAGGCTCTCGTTCGAGCTCTTGGCGCTCACCAATCATGCGCTCGCCATTCACGCGCTCCATGTGATCCGCGCTGGCGCGTTTTGCTTCATCCGCACTCATATGTCCTCCTCCCGCACTCATATGCCCGCCTCCCGCGCGCGACGCTCTCTGCTCAGGCGCACCGCAACGGAACGCAGAATGCCGAGCAAACGTTGTTCTTTGTCCTGATCGGGGCCGAACACTCTGTTGAATGTCATGTGCATGCAACTTCCAATGATTCTGAAAACCGAAACATGAGCATTTCCTGCCGCGTCTACCTCGGCGAAGCGTTTTCCAGCCAGGAACGGCGCAGTCCGCCCAAGCCCATGTTGACGGAGCGAATCCTCCCCCCGCTGGAACCGCAGAAAATGCGAGCGCACGAGCTCGCTCCATCTCTCTCGATGTTGGTCATATGATTCGTCCCCGCGGCTGGATGCCAAACTCATTTTTCCGGTCCATGTCTCGAGAACCGCAATAGGATCATCGGGAGTCTCCGGCATATCCCCACTCGCCTCAAGGTCGCCGGAAGCTTCAACGGCCTCGTCCGTTCCGGTTTCATCCGGCACAGAGCAAAATCCCTGGAAAAACTTCACGAATGTTTCGGCCCAAGAGAGCACAACGTACTCTTCCAGTCCCGAAAACAGGTCGCAAGAAGGACTGCGCAGTGCTTTGAGCACAGCCAGGGCGTCTTCGGAGAAGACACTGTGTATCGCATCCAATACATCGATGCCCCCGTATCGTTCGAACTCGGGAACGTATCCGTCCTTCACAAAGGTCGTCGCCCCCGCCCCCTCGCAGATCTCTCGCAAAATCCCTTCGAACTCTGCGGACCGATCTTGGCCGTCGGGCTCCGAGGCATCTTGGAATCGGACTCGCAAATGAGAGCCGACGTCGTCGATGTATCGCACGAAAAAAGGGGTGGTACCGCCTGCTGCTGCGATCCTTTCCACGGCCTCGCCGATCTTCCCTTTGAGCAAATGCGTGATCTCGTCCGCTGGCGTGTAAAGGCGGAATGAATGCCATCGGGAGCCAGGAAGATACCGCAGCTCGGGAGTCGTGTCCACGCCCAAGAGGAATCGTCCGGGTGCGAAGGTCGAGTCGGCATCTCGCTTCTTGAAGGAGACGATGAGTTCGCTGGCGTACACATCCTCGCCGTCGGATAGCCACCCCCAGGCATCGCGAGGCGTCGGCGCGCCTCCAGGTAGCTCTTCGAGAACCAAGTTGCCGGCTTTCGCCAGTTCAGCCCGCAAGAGTTCAACATCCCTTGGGTTCTCCGTATCCAATAGCAGACGCAGATCCATATTGACGGCGAGACAGTGCCTGGGAACGCCCCATCGCTCTTTCCACCGGCCGAACGTTTCCAGATAGTTGGAGCCCTTGAGGAATCCCGAGTGTTTGAGCTCTTTGAGGGACCATCGCGCCGGGCTGAGGACAAAGCGGCCATGACGCACCCTCGGAACGAACGGAAAGTAGCCCAGGCGCCCCCAATCCCACGGTTCCCATAGGCGTTGGAGCTCAGTTTCCATATCGGCCAAAAGCCGAACCGCATTGGGCGCCTGTGCCGGAGTGTAGACCGAGTTGCGCGAATGGATGCGGATAACTCGTCCGTCCGACATGTCGACGGGGAAAAGCCCGTCCATAGTCGCCTTGACTCCGATTCTTGACAGCGGGACGTAATCGGTTTCCGTCATACGGGGCGTGTCGACGCCGATAAGCTTCATGCCCAAAGGCGGAGTATTGACCAGGTTGGTGGCAGCGTGCGACCGCGGATAATAGGACAGCGAGGCGCTGTACTCACGTTCGTCGTCGACAAAGGGCCGCAACGTGAGATCCTCGCTCATTTCCGGCAGCAGACCGAGGAATCTTCCGGTCGTGCACAAAGAAGAGTGTGTTCCCGGATTGCTCCCGAGCGATATACGGTAGTCCCCCTCAACCAGTTGCGACCACGATCGGGCAGCCAGGCTGAGATAGAGTTCGGCGGCCAGCTGGCACTCGCCCTCGTCAAACGGCCCATGGGAAAGTTCGTCTATGTCGGCCTCGGTCAAGCTGATTTCTTGGCCGCCTTCAGCGAGCACTTTGCTGTATAGGGTGGCTAATCGCTCTTCACGTTTTTCGTTCACTTCGTCAGGTAAAGGCGGTTTCTTCTGTGCAACCTGTTTCGGCCACGAGTAGTCATCGGGAACGCCAATGCCTTGAGCGGGATCAACCAGCGTCAGCAAAGGGACGGTTCGTTCGATCCCGTACCGCTCCAAAAAGTCCATGTGGTATTTGCGCAATCCTCGCATCCCCAACCGCATGTGAGAAAGCCTTTGCAGGATGTGCATTCCCTCTTCGGCATCTTGACGAACGCGATCGGGCAAGCGAAGCTGAACACCGCTGTTGAGAACAAAGTGAATTCTGTTTTCGGCACCTTCGGCTTTGTCCGCACCGTCAAAATCTGCCATAGCCGCGTACGTGCGCGAATACTTCTCACCCGTATCGTCCGCAATCACCGGTCCGTTCAAGGCGCGTATGCTTCGGTGTATGCCTCGCAGATCATCCGCATCAACACCTGCTCTTTGGAGTGACTGCACCACTTCTTCGAGCGGGTCTCCTCCGGTTAGCCTTGGCCTCAGATTTGTGTAGAGGATTTCTAGTCCGACCAGACGCGTCACAAGACCAAGTATCCCGCCCGAGCTCACATGAAACTCTTGTGCGACCCCTTCGCAAAGATCCTCGACGGCGATCCCATCGTTCTCACCACATTTATCGAGCACGAAGTCCAACGCAGGCGTACGCCTGACAGCCATTCGGGACTGCGAAACGTCTGCGCGGTCCGCACCGAAGACGAGAACCTCATCGGCTCTCCAACGCAAGAGAGGATTGCGGTACACGACCAAACCCTTCAACACCTCGGGGCGCCGTTCCAGCGATTGGACCACGGGTGAGAGCCACCGGAAGTCGGCGACGGCCTCCCGATGTCCTTGCGCAAACTTCACCCCCGAACTTTCGGGGTCGCCTACGAATTCACCGGCGGAGACACCGGCGAACAGTCCAAAAGGCGTGGGCCGGGAGGATATACGGTTCAAAAACTTTGCCGTCGACAAAGCCACGCGGCGAAGCCGGTTTGGCTTCATCGATGTAGGATCTTCAAGCGCACGCTGCACGGACCCCCATAGGGCGGGGGCAGCGTGGATGACAGCTTGCGTAAAGGCTGGGTCTCGATATGCGTCGCGAATGTACTCAACCAAGCCTTCACGACCTTCTGCGGCCAAAAGAACGTCATTTTCGGCCGAGGTGAGGCGCAAGGGACGTGCCGCTGTTCTCAACATGAAATGCCGCGCCGCGGCCAGCGGGCTGTGACTTCCCTCCATTGTCATTTCCTTGACAACACCTACCTTTTCAAAGACGTACCATTTGCCTTACCCATCGGTAATGGAAGATAATTATGAACATCGTTAAAACATATGGCTCGAGTAGATTCCCCTCGGAAATTCTCGGGAATATCTAGGCTAGAGCCAAGCGTTGGAACGCACGTGGATGTGATGGCGTATAGGGATGATAGCTACCACGCCATCACATCCGCCCGTTTTGAGATGCGACGGTTCAGCATCTCCGTCAAGTCTATGCGGACCTCTAGTCGCTTCCTCAGCGAAAAGCAGCCGAGTACACGTATCGGAGCCAAGTTTTTGCATCGCCGAAGCTGGCGGGCATGGCGGCGTATAGGGATGATGGCTACCACGCCGCCACGCCCGCCCGCGGTTCAGCAGCAGTAGCTACAGAAGCTTCCGCCTCCCCGGCTCGTGCAGCCATAAGTGCAGAACCAGCCGCTCATGACTTGTTGCTTATCGGTCAATTCGGTCGGCATTGCATCAACGTCGACGTCAAGATCAAGCATGTCAGTTGTTTCGAGCATCGCTGTCATCTTCAATTCACCCCCTCCTGTTTACGTCTTATAGAACGAGGAACCTGTGGAAACAAGATGCATAAACATGCAAGCATAGTTTTAGCTAGATGCATTGCTATCGGCAGCAAGCAACTTCAATCCGCCAGGGTCGGAACAAACCGCCGACCCTGACGTGAAATCTAAAAATCTCACAGCTTCAAAATTAATATTATGCCATCGCAAATGAATGACAATCTCGCTCATCGCCATTCCCACATCACTTTAACCGCAAGCGTCCATATTCAAGCTTGCTTCGAGAGCGGCAAGGCGGCCGGAGAAAGCAGCTGGAGTGAGTATGGTGGCGTATAGGGATGATAGCCGCCACGCCACCACACCCACTCATAGCTCAGCAGCAGTAGCTACAGAAGCTTCCGCCCCCTTGACTGGTGCAGCCGGAGGTGCAGAGGCTAATACTCCTAAACTGCGGGAATGCCGTGTCGGCGGGCATCGTGTCGATGTCGACGTCGAGATCAAGCATCGCAGTTTCCATCATCGCTGTCATCGTTCCGTTCACCTCCTTTCTGCATATCGGAGTGCACGGCATACGAGGCAAACAGTCTCGCTCTCGGATCGCTTGCCGCGATTTCTTTTCGGTCAACACCGCTGACATGCCATCTCGTTTGTTAGAAGCATCCAACGGATGAATAACGATTAGAAATGTATGGAAAG